>ERZ724510.688-NODE-688-length-19591-cov-7.947840_pt1 | contig 19591 bp, 19 predicted proteins | sample MGYA00376043_ERZ724510 | MGnify/ENA primary metagenome ERZ724510 (study PRJEB28724, sample SAMN07190888) | wastewater metagenome | isolation source: influent of sewage treatment plant in Hong Hong | place: USA: Christiansburg, Virginia | collected 2016-03-01 ... | reverse complement strand
GTGCCCATTCCGGCCAGTGAACTTTCTCCATAGCGGCCAGTCATCCAAATCCAGGTTCTACGAATCGAAATGCTTCGAAGCGGCCATTGGCAAGCTCAATCTAGCGGCCAGAAGTTCACCCAACCTTTTCATGAACGAAGAAAGTAGCCCCGCAATCGCTGCTGATTTCCGGATGTTGGGTGCCGACCGGAGCGACGTGCAACTCCTCTTGAAGCAGCAGGATGTCGCCAAAAAAAGCTTCTCCATTCACCATCATGAACTCGCATTCCCTGTTGTAGACACCTGGAAAATAGCGGCTGCCGGGTGCCAACCGGACAAAGCGGGAGAGGCTCTCGTCGGCCTGCCACAATCGCTTTTCGACAACGCCATCGGCAAGCAGTCGCCAGTCGCCATCCAGTTCCCTGACGGTCAATGGCGCCGTTCCCGCGCCCGGGGTCAAACCGCCCAGCAGTTCCACGGCCAGACCGAAAAGACTGCCTAGCGATGTACCGCGCAAATAGGTCACGCACCCCTCGGCCGAGGTAATCCTGTCATGCCGACTCCCGGGGAAAGACACGTGATAATCGCCTGGCCCGAGGTCGAGTGCGCCCATCTGCATTCGGCCAGACAATACGATGCCCTCTTCCAGATAGCGATGGCGATGCATCGGGAGCACGGTGCCTGGCGCCAGCGCAAGCAATACCGAAGTACCTTCTTCAGTGATGCGAAGGTCACGCCCGCGCAAGCCTTTCATCAGTTCACGCCACGGGGTGGCCTGACGCCGAACCGTGGCGAATTCCTGATGGCGGGTGCGGCTGTCGGCGGCGCGTTGCAGCAGCCTTTCGCGCAGTGCCTGGCTGTCGCTGGCCGGTCGTAGTGCCGGTGCAATGAGCGCGTCAAGATCGTTGGTGTCGTTGGATTTCATATCGGTAAGCTCCGTGCCATTCCTTGCCGCGCAAGATGTTCCTGCAGTCTTGCCAGGCTGCGGCGTATCTGCGATTTCACCGTGCCGAGTGGAAGGTCGCAATGCAGCGCAATTTCGTCGTGGGTCATGCCGCGGAAAAAGGCCAGGGCGAGCAGTTGCCGCGGCAAGGGCTCCAGCCGTGAAATGGCTTCGTGCAACTGATGCCGCTCGTCGACTGCCTCCAGCAGATCGAGCGGCGTCTTGTCCCCGGCCATATCCGCCGAGCGTTCGATCGCTCCATCATCCTGGATCTCCTGCGTTTCGACCTGCCGGAGCGCATCAAGGGCACGGCTGCGGGCCATGTTCATTATCCAGGCCATGACGCACCCCTTCTGCGGATCAAAGCGCGGCGCCTGACGCCAAAGTTGCCAGAAGACATCTTCAGTGACCTCCTCGGCCAGTTGCTGCTGACGTGTGAGGCGCAGGGCAAAGGCCTGCACCCGGGAGGCCAGGGCGTCGTACAAGCAGGCCAAAGCCTGTTCGTCCTGATTGACCACGCGGCCGACCCAGGCGACCAGGTCTGCTTCGCTGCAAGCCCTGGCATAGGCTGACGTCGCGATCGCGATTGGACTCGGGTGGTCTTCGGCTTCGCTTTCGGCCTGGTCCACTGAGTAGCGATCGACGGGAAAGTTGTCGTCCAAGTTTGCTGCTCCTAAACATGCTGTCCTCACGATTGTCATTGGTTTTTGTGGAAAGTGACAACCGGACTACGCGGCCGGTAGCAAAACGGATGCAAATAAATCTCCAATTCCTGCATCTGCTTTTGAAAACCCTGCGTAAGGGATCTCAGGTGCCTCTGATTTCTGCGCCTCCCCGCTATCCATATTCAAGGAGAAAGTCATGCAAGCACTGCGTTCCCTGGTTTCCATATCTGTCCTGCTGGCCGCAACGTCCGCCATGGCCAATGTTGATAACGCCACGTTGCCTGAACCCGTCCGGGTTCCCGACGGTCATGTGCAAAAGAGCTGGACGCTGGGCGTTGGCGAAGTGACATACGCCTGCCGCGAAAAGGCAGATCAGCCCGGCAGCTACGCCTGGACATTCATCGTGCCTGCCGCAACGCTCTACGACGCCGGAAAAAATGCGGTCGGCACCTATTACGGCGGCCCGACCTGGGAAGACAAGGATGGCTCCAAGGTCACCGGCAAGCAGGTCGCGGTGTCGCCAGCCGCTGCCGGCAACCTGCCGCTGCAATTGGTCAAGGCCAACCCGACCAGCGGCCAGGGAAAGTTGGCCAACGTGACCTACATCCAGCGGCTGAACACGGTCGGCGGCACAGCGCCCGCGCAGACCTGCGACATGGCAAGCCTCGGCAAGGAATTGAAGGTTGCCTACCAGGCTGACTACGTCTTCTACACCGCCCGCTGACCAACGAATTTCCCCGCAGTACCCCAACCCCGAAGGAGATCATCATGAACCTGAAAACCGTTGCCGCCCTCGCCGCCGCCATTGTCGCCACCAGCACCAGCTACGCTGGCGAAGCCGACAAATCCTGTGGAGCCAACAGCAAGTGTGCCAAGAAGGAGCTGACAAGCCCGGCCGATGCCAAGTGCTCAAAGAAAGAAGCTTCGTGTTCGAAGAAAGAGGCTTCTTGCTCGAAGAAGGAAGCATCCTGCGCCAAGAAGGATGCGAGTTGCAGCAAGAAGGACGCGAGCTGCTCCAAGAAGTAAATAGCAAAGCATCATGCGTCAGGCTTCATCCATGACGAAGATAGGCCTCGGCTTCCGCAGCGAAATGCTGGACTGGAATCCTGCGGAAATCGAGGCCGATTTCTTCGAAGTTGCGCCCGAGAACTGGGTTCGGCGCGACCGAGGGCCGCTCTACAGTCTGCGTGACGCCGGCTACCCGATCCGCTTGCATGGCGTCTCTTTAAATCTCGGCGGGTCGAGCCAGTTCAGCCGGGACTTTTTGCGTGATCTGCGCGAACTGATCAACGATATTGGCGCCGATCACTATTCCGACCATCTGGCAGCCAGTGGCGATGGACACCAGCTTTACGATCTCTTCCCCGTTCCCTTTACGCAGGCCGAGATCATCCGCGTCAGTGACCGGATAAGCCAAGTGCAGGATGCGCTCGAGCAGCGCATCGGCATCGAGAACACCACCTACTACACCAATGTCGGCACACTGGCCGAAGCCGACTTCCTGAGTTGCGTTGCCGAACGTGCCGACTGCGACATCCTGCTCGATTTCAACAATATCAGCGTCAATCACAAGAATCACGGGCAAGCTGGCATTGCCGACTTCATCGCACAGCTTCCAGCGCATCGCGTCAGCTACCTGCACGTCGCCGGCCATGAATTCGACGAACGCTTCGGGCTTTTCATCGACACCCACAGCCAGCCGGTCGAGGCCGCCACAGCCCACGCCGCCGGCGACTGGGCCAGGCAACACTGCAAGGACATCCTGCTCGAATGGGATAACGACATCCCCGATCTCGCCACCATCAACCGGGAACTGGCATGCCTGCGGGCTTTTACGACTATGTGAGAGGGCGCTGCGACACGCTCCCGGCAGGCTATGGCGAGCCGGGAATGCGCGCCTACCGCCACCTTGTTTTTCTGGGCGTTTCGCAGCTGCTGGCCGCACATTACCCGGCCTTGCGCGAAAGCTTGTCCGACGAAGAGTGGCACTTTCTCCTTGCCGCCTTCATCCGTGATTCAGCCTGGGATTCGAACTACTATGGTGATCTGGCAACAAGCTTCGTTGACTATCTGGACCAGGTGGAGGCACAAGATGACCGGTAGGAAAACCCCAGTCGGAACCCTGTGGCCCCAGTAGCGACAGCGTCGGCCCCGGAAATTTGGAAAGCAGGAAAAGTGATAGCCTTGCTTCACCCACGGTCGCCTAGCGGCTTGGCAGAAGAGCAAGAGCATGACCAAGATGCAGCGACTGGTAGTTGCCCATGACAGGGACAGGGCAGCATGGAACATGCTCGTCCCGACAACGCTAATTCGATGCATCTGGAATTTGTGCTGGACCATTGCCTTCGACGCAGGGGTGATACGCAGACCGAGAAAAGTGAACCCGGCGACTACGCAGAAACACTCGCCAGCTTGGTTGCTCTTTCGGAAAGTTTGCAGCACTGGCACGCCATGGCCTCTCATTTCGGCGAGTTGCCGGTGGTCGAAACCATTTCGATGCGAATCACGATGCTGGAACGCAACCTGGCCGGTGTTGGCATCAACCTACGCAACTGGGGCATGATCGACACTGAACTCGCAGAAGCTGGCGAAGCACTGAACGAATTGAATGTCGCAGCCCGCGAAGGTCGCTGGCAACTGCGCGCAATTTCCCTAGAAGGCGTACGTCACTGGACACTGTGGCGGCCAGCAAACCCATCTAAACCACGGATCTGACAATGTCTGCTTTTGAGCGCGAGCCTGATAGCGTACTCCCGGCCCAGGCCGTGTCGATAGACAATGACAAACTTTCCTTGTGACCGTTGGACCTCCGATAACCCAGGAGCTCCTTGTCGGATCCGTTGTTCATCTCGGGTCTCGGCGTCGCCAGAATAGTTTCATCAGCGGCTTGACGCTGGCGCCATGCATCAGTACCGACATCGTAATCACCACCAGCGTTACCTGGATCAGTTGCAGTGCCAGATCCTGCGGCAAGTCGTGCTGGATCACGTACATCAGGTAATACAGCGAACCGATGCCGCGCACGCCGAACCAGCCAGTCAAGCCGCGCATACGCCAAGAGGCGCCGCTACCGACCATGCCCAGGAGCACGCTAAGCGGCCGGGCAATGACGAAGATGAACAGGGCGCAACCGACCGCCGGCCAGCTCCACGAGTCGACGAACAGCATGCCGCCGACAAGTAGGATCAGCACCACTTCTGACAGGCGCTCCAGGTGCTCCTTGAAGACCAGCGAACCTTCGCTGATCAGCGCTGGCGTTCCTGCATGGTCGCCCCGCTCATGACTGGAGACCAGGGCTGGCGGTAACTCTGGCGAGGTCTCAGTGCGGCCGGCCAGTTTCAGCTCGGTCTGGTGCAGTGCGACGGCGGCGAAGAACACCGCCAGAAAACCCCAAGCGCCGATCAGCACGCTGATGCCATAAACGGCGCCGATCAGCCCGAGCCCGAGGAAATCGTCGAGCAATTCGCGGTCCTGCTGCGGGCCACGGATATTCCAGGCTAGTCGGGCCAGCAGGTAGCCGCCGACAACGCCGACGGCAATGCCGGCCAGAGTCGCCCACAGCACGTCAACTAGCAGCCAACGCAGGCCGGTTTCGCCGACTTCGTGCAGACCGAGCAAGCCCATGCCGAGCATCACGAATGGGAAGGCACTGCCGTCATTCATGCCGGCTTCGCAGGTCAGCGTGAAACGCAGCTGGTCCTGGTCGCCGGGATGGCGGATCTGCACGTCGGTTGCCAGTACCGGATCAGTCGGTGCGAGGATTGCACCGAGAATGATGCAGGCGCCGAGCGGCATGCCGAGCAGGTAGTAGGCGAAGGCCGCGACCATCGCCACGGTGGCTGCCATCGACACAGTGGCCAGCAGTACCGGCGTGCGCCAGCGCCGTAGCTTGATCGGCGCCGGCATCTTGACCCCGGCCGCGAACAGCGAGATCAGCACCGCCACCTCAGTCAGCACCTCCAGCAGGGCCGACTGCTTGAGCGGATTGAAGTGGAACACGTTGAGCACGGTCGGCCCGACGATAAGGCCAACTGCGAGATAGATGATGGCCGAGGTTATCGGCAGCGACTTCAAACGGGAGGTAGTCAGGGCCATGAACAATAGCAGGCCGCCGACCAGTAAAAACCAGACGGGAGTGGAGATCATCGCAGTAGTCTAATTGACAAGGAACCCCGCCGGTAGCCGGAGATGCCCGAGCAGAGCGTTTCACGGATTGCAGCCCTAAAGGCCGGCCAACTGTCGCCGCTACTCCGGCAATACGGCGCGCAAGCCCTGCTCCAGTGTCAACTGGGCCCACCATGCACGCCACAGTGAGACAAAAATCGGAGCCTAACGGCCCCACCTCAGTCTGCCGGTATAACCGCCATTCCGCTGTCGGTCGACAAGGCTTCCTGGCAATGGTAAACCTGCAATCTTGAAACAGTCGATGCGATGAGAATCAACCTCCGGGCGCTTTAAGTGGGAACAATTTTTCATTGTCCATGAGATCGTTGCGGATTGGTCCCTGCGCGCCGCTAGGAGCAGACCCTGTATCGACGTTGGTCGATGCCATTTGCGAACTGCGAGGTTTTGCACCACCCCCAATATTCGCTTGAATAACATCATTTGGATCCAAACCTCTTGCGATGCTCATGTCCGAGCGAATCGGCCCCTGAGCGCCCTGCGGTGCCGACCATGAATCGCTGGAGTACGGCTTACTACCATCACCCAAATGCGCTTGGATGTATGAATTGGCATCTGCTGCTTGGGCACTACCAACGGACATGAACAAACTGACAACACCACAGCCGAGAACTGAAACAATAAGCTTTTTCATGATGAATCTCCTGGGGTTAAGTTCCTCCCTGGAAGTCGTTACATCATAAGAACCTGATTTCCGATTTTTTCGGTCACCGGTTAACGTTCCCTGACTCTGAACCAATTGAATACAATCGCGTTACAGATAAAAATTTCAGGGTAGCTGTCAGACGAGCATGAGCAAGAATAGTTCGAACTTTACAAATTAAAAAAAACCGGATCAGCACACCCAATCCCTGAAATTTCACGAAGACAATTTGATTCCTTTATCACTCTGAAGTCTGAGTCCAACTCCTCGTGCCGCCACCCGCTAACTTAACATTGGCATAGTGCAGTAGCCCACCAAAAACACTCATCCGATCATGGGGCTAAAGATTTTGATCGGTTGTTACATAAGTTCGGTACCTTGAATACTTAACCTCGTATTAGGCTGCGCTAAATATTTCATTGGCATTTTTATTGGACAGAGCTGAGCTTGTCTATGGACGAAGGAGCCGTGCTAGGTAGCGTCATATTCAGGTTAAACATCGCAAGCACGCCAGCAATAAAATGTTTGTGCTGAAGCGGGGCATTTTGATACCAATGATGAAGATAATCTTCAAGGCTATCACGCGCATCAGAGGGATCCAGATTGAGGTAGTTCAATGATGCCCAGTTTTGAGGATCCTCCTGAAATAGTGGCAAAAGCAAGTTGGCAACAACCTCATTGTTATTTCGCATATAGGGGTCATTGCGTAACCGGTCCTCATTCTCATGCAGCCAAGAGACTAGCGGCGTCTGAGCGGGAAGCTGGCGATGAGATTCAGAAATGAGATGATCGAAAAATCGGCGGAGCTTTCTTGCCGCTTCTGACCATTTTGGCTCCGGGGGGGATGATTCCCAAGTATTTGCCAAACTTTTCAGAACAAAGAGCGAGGCCGTTTCGCACAAGGTTTCTTCAAACCACTGGTTGTGTTTGATCGTGGTTGCGTCGATGTTTTCATCATAATTCGAAAGAATATGGCAAAGCTCATGAGCGAATTCATAAGCGTATAGGTGCCAGTTTTCTCCACTGGCATGAAGACGAATCTGATACTCACCGGCCGGCCCCCGTTCATACATAGCAACTGGATTGCTGTCGGTATGGATGATGACAATAGTGGATGCAAGTTTTGTTGGTAATCGAGAAAGCAACTCGTCTGCAACCGAATAGAGAACGGTTTCTATAGACTCGCGCGGAGCACCAGCCCACCCTCCATCCTGGACGCGTAAACGAAGCCCCATTTCCTTACTACTGAAACGGGTTTGGGGCGATACAGATTCAGTTTCGTCAGCATGTGCGAGCGAGCATGCAATTATTGCGATGGAAAGTGGCAAACGCATATAGCGGGCCACCCATGCTCTCGGTGTTCCTTTTCGGCGTTCAATTTTTCGCTTTGCAGTCATATGGCACCCATTGGCACTGCCTCAACAAAATCCTTAAAAATAATTGTCTACTTTTTCTCCTAAGTTAGACATTTCTTTCGGAACTAGTTCGTCTACCCCGCATGGCTGTCGGGGAACTGGCAGATCGAACCATCGTCATTTACTAGTTTAGAATCCGGCGGATTCATTGGGTATCTTCAACCACCGGACCACCTCTGCTTACCCATTGACTTTCAACCATCCGTCGTCGAAACCTAGCGCAGACGGGAGGTGACGCCTCGCGCCACCTCCTGCCCAGCCACCGCCTTCGGCTGCCCAATGTATCGGACAGCAGCGTCCATTGCTTCGTTTCAGCGGCGGCGCCCCACCCGGAAATTCTGGCCCAGGCAAGGCGATGACGATCAACCGCCGGTCGCGCTGAGCGGGAACAGCCTGCCGTCATGCATTGAATCGTTGCGTATTGGCCCCTGTGCCCCTTGGGGTGCATGCCAGGAATCATTTTTGCCCATGTTCATTTGGACGTAGTGAGCGACACCGTCGCCACCAAGATGTGCCTGAATCAGATCATTCGGACTCGCACTGCCAGCAGTGAGCATCTCCGAGCGGATCGGTCCCTGAGCGCCCTGTGGTGCTGACCATGACTCGCTTGCGTATGCCTTGCTGCCGTCGCCCAGATGCGCCTGAATGGATGAGTGGACATCCGCGGCTTGCGCTGCACCAGCGAACGCGAACAAGCTGACTGCGCCGCAACCAAGCAGGGAATAAATAGACTTTTTCATGGTGGAACTCCTGGGGTTAAGGTTGGCTTCATTCATATGAATCAACATGATTATTCCTTTCGTGCTTTAGCCATTTTTCATTGGCATTGAAGGTCGGAACCCAGCTCTGTTGGAGCCATGCAAGCGTTCCTAACCCTTAATACGTGTGCCCTTGAAATCTGGATGCATTTATTGATGATTTATAGGCACGACGGCATCTTTCCGGAATACGGCCATGCGTTTCAAATACCACGCGAGGCAAACCAGCGTCCATTCGCCCGTGACTTTCTTCAGGCCACGCAAAGAGAACTGACGAAAGCCCAGCACGGACTTGATGATGCCGAACACAGGTTCGACAGTTTGCTTGCGCAGGGCATACCGGCCACTCAATTCGTTGATCGGGCACTCTGCGCGCTGAAATTGAAATGTAACGACGAACGGCGGGTTGTGGCCGAGTGCAGCCTGCAACAGAATTAAATGCTAGCCTTTTGTCATGCTCAAAGCCACCTGTTCCGCTACCTTGATGCCATCCACTGCCGCCGAAAGTATTCCGCCCGCGTAACCAGCGCCTTCGCCGGCCGGGTAGAGGCCACGGGTGTTCAGGCTCTGGCATTCGGCGTTGCGCGTGATACGGATCGGCGACGAAGTGCGCGTTTCGACTGCGGTCAGGATGGCATCGGCCATGGCGAAACCCTTGATCTGCTTGTCGAAGGCGGGGATCGCTTCGCGCAGGGCGTCGACGACATAGGGCGGCACGCAACTGCTCAGGTCGGTCATGAACACGCCGGGTTGGTAGGAGGGATCGACCTCGCCAAGCTGGGTTGATGGCCGGCCAGCGAGGAAGTCGCCGACGCGCTGGGCTGGAGCTTTGTAAGTACTGCCGCCGGCCTGGTAGGCCATGGATTCCCAATGGCGTTGAAAGTCGATGCCGGCCAGCGGGTTGGTTTTGTAGTCGCCGGGGAAATCTTCCGGATTGACATTGACCACCAGCGCTGCGTTGGCATTGCGTTCGGCGCGTGAGTACTGGCTCATGCCGTTGGTGACGACGCGGCCTTCCTCGGAGGCGGCAGCAACCACCTGGCCACCGGGGCACATGCAGAAACTGTAGGCCGAACGGCCATTGGCACAGTGGTGTACCAGCTTGTAATCGGCAGCGCCGAGCATTTCGTTGCCGGCAAAAGTGCCAAAGCGGGCGCGGTCGATCAGGGCTTGCGGGTGTTCGATGCGGAAGCCGATGGAGAAGGGCTTGGGTTCGATATAGACACCCTGTTCGTGCAGCATCCGGAAGGTGTCACGGGCGCTGTGGCCGATGGCCAGCACGACATGCTCGGCGGCAATTTGTTCGCCGTTGGCCAGTTCGACGCCGCGTACCTGGCCGTTTTCGATATTGATGCGGTCAACGCGGGAATTGAAGCGAATTTCTCCGCCCAGCCCGGTGATCTCTGCGCGCATGGCTTCGACCATCTTGACCAGCCGGAAGGTGCCGATGTGCGGCTTGCTGACGTAGAGGATTTCCTCAGGCGCGCCGGATTTGACGAACTCTTCCAGCACCTTGCGGCCGTGAAATTGCGGGTCCTTGATCTGGCTGTAAAGCTTGCCGTCCGAGAAAGTGCCGGCGCCGCCTTCGCCGAACTGGACGTTTGATTCCGGGTTGAGCACGCCTTCGCGCCACAGGCCCCAGGTGTCCTTGGTCCGCTCGCGTACTGCCTTGCCGCGTTCGAGAATGATTGGTTTGAAGCCCATTTGCGCCAGCACCAGCCCGGCAAGCAGGCCGCAGGGGCCGGTGCCGATGATGATTGGCCGTGTCGTTAAATTGGCAGGGGCGTGGGTGACGAATTTGTAGGAGGTATCGGGCGTGATGCCAATATCAGTGCTCTTGCCGCTGGCTTGCAGGCGCTTGAGGACAGCCGCTTCGTCCCGCAACTCTACATCAATGGTGAAGATGAAAAAGATATTCGAGCGTTTGCGCGCATCGTAGCCACGGCGAAAGATGGTGACGCCGAGCAGTTCGTCGGGCGCGATGCCCAGGCGGTCGATGATGGCCGCCTTGAGGCTGGCGTCGTTGTAGTCGAGGGGGAGCTTGATCTGAGTCAGGCGCAGCATGGTGTCTATCCGTGGGGGCGCTTAAGGGGTGCGTATTCTAGCAAGCTGCGCTATCAGCTTTCAGCCGATTCAACATTTGCCAGAATCTCGGCGAGTTCGTCATTGCCAATATTCAGTGTTTTCTCGACCGGTTCGGCCCACCCTTGCCAGGCTTCCGTTTCACCGTCACGCAGGCGACGACCAGCCGCCAGCAGGCAGGCGATGGCGCAGATGTCGCCACCCAGTTTTTCAGCTTCGCGGGGGGTGTGGTGGACGGCAACGGCTGCGGCCACATCGTTGGGCATTTTCCAGTTGCGAATCAGGTGCGCACTGATCGCAGCATGTTCAACATCCAGTTCGGCACTTTCGATGGAAACGGCTTGGCCGCGCTTGGCTTGCATGATGATGCCGGTATCCTGCATCAGCGAGCCGAGATAGGCTGAGTCACCAAGACGGCGCTGGCTGGAGTTGCGGGCGACCAGATAACTGAATTCGGCAGCACGGTTTGAGGCGTCAAATATCGCTTCAACAATGGCGCGTAATTCGCCTTTGAGCAGTTCGGCCTGACTCTTCAGGCATACGCTGGCGGTGACAGCCAGCGTACGCGAGAAGCCAATGACCGAAATGGCTTGCTCGACGGTGGTCGATTTGCGCGGCGGGCGCAACACGGCAGAGTTGGCGACACGCATCAGTGCCCCGCAGACCGCCGGGTCCGATTCAACAGCCTTGGCAAATTCGCGGATGCCGGCGTTGTCATCCTGCGCCGCTGTTTGCAGCTTGATCAGGGCAACCCCCGGCGAGGGCAGGGAGGCGCCACTGATCAGAACTGCTTCAACCAAATCGTAAGCCAATGCCTGTCCTGTTCTTGTTTAAGTGAATTGTTGAGCTGCTGGTTTTCAAGCCAGCCTTTCGCCGCGATAAACCGAGGGCGACATGCCGCTCCAGTGGCGGAAGGCGCGGGTAAAGGCGCTTTGTTCCGAAAAGCCAAGGAGGAAGGCAATTTCGGTGACTGATTTGCTCTGGTCATCAAGATAGCGCCGCGCCAGTTCGTGACGTGTTTCATCAAGGACTTTTTGGTAAGTCAGGCCCAGTTCGCCCAGCTTGCGCTGAAAACTGCGTTGGCTCATGCCGAGCGCGCTGGCCAATTCCTGGGCTGAAGGCGTGCCAGAGGTGAGTTCGCGTAACAGATACGCCTTGCTGCGGCTGAGCAGGTCGCTGTCGACGAAGCTGGCCATCTGCTCGGCAAGAATCGAATCGAAAGTATTGGCCAGGGGAATGTTTGCCGATGGCAACGGCATGTCGACGGTTTCCCGGTTGAGCAGGAAACTGTCCCGCTCGGCCCCGAAATTTACTTCGCAGCCGAAAAAGTCCTGCCACGGCGCCGGGTTGGCTGGCAGCGGACGGCGTAGTTCAAGTTCAGTGGCATTGAGTTCGTGCCCGAAATTGGTTCGACACATCGTCAGCAGAATAGACAGGGTGAAATCCGTCATGGGTTGCCCAACCGGGTCATCGCCCCGGCCATGATCGTGGACAAAACGTAAACCTGCCGGCTCGTCGATGAGGTGATAAGAGAAGTCGGTGCCAATAATTCGTGAGAAACGCTCCATGCGTTTCAGGCCGGTATGGAGCGTCCGGCTCGAAAGCCAGGCAAAGCCCATGGTGCCAAGGTTGGAGGGGTGCCAGCATTCACTGGCGCGCAAGGCAAAGGCTGGGTCGGCAATTTCGGCTGCAGCCTTGGCAAAGGCAATGTCGGCCAGTTTGGCCGGGATGCGTGCCCGGACATCGCGCAGTGTCTCGGGGCGAATGTCGAGTTCTTCCATGAATTGTTTCGGGTCCAGGCCGTGCAATTCGATGAGTCGAAGCACGATAAGCCAGACGGTTGCCAGTGTGCTGCCTTGTTTCACCATGACATAGGGCTCGTAAAGTAGTTGTTTTACATATTGGCATGAATAGTCATGCGAAAGGCGCCTGAGGTCAAGAGCCAGAACATATGAATACGTATTCTCCAGATAACAACTGGCTAATTGGTCATGAGTCGATCAGTCAGTAACCGATCCCTGGAGAAAATCATGAACAAAAACTCCGAACCAAAACACAGCCTTGACCCAGTCAGCGGATTCCTCAACCGTAATGCCGGGATGGAAACTGCTGGCCGTCTGCTGGCTGAGTCGAAAGATAGAAACGATTTGTTGGTTGCGTTCTGGGTTGATATTGATCGTTTTCGTCAGATCAATGATTCCTTCGGCCACGCCGGAGGGGATAGTGTGATCGGACATATCGCTGAACGGATCCGTACCTGCGTTCGTGAAGATTGTTCCTTTTTACGCGTCGGGAGTGATGAATTTGTCATTTTGATGCCCGTCCTGGAAGCGCTTGGCATTGAACAGATAGCCAGCTGGATATTGCTTGAGATCGAGGAACCGCTCCTGATCGATGGCATTCTGATTCATCCCTCGGCCAGTATTGGTATTGCCTGGAGCCGAGCCGATGATGATCCGGGGGGTTTGCTTGAGCGTGCAGATCGGGCAATGATTGACGCCAAGCAGCAAGGCGGTAACCGCTTTGTCGTTTCGGGGAACGAAGCGGCACCTGGCCGTCTCGGCGCCAAGTTGGCGCGCGAGGAACTGGCGATTGAAAGTGCTTTGCATCTGGCGCTCGAAAATGGTGGGCTGGAATTGCACTATCAACCAATTATTCGACCCGATGGTCGTATTGAGGCGGTTGAGGCACTGATGCGCTGCACCGTAGATGACACCAAAATTCCGCCAGACAAATTCATTCCGGTGGCCGAGAAAAGCGGGCTGATTGTTCGTCTGGGCGAGTGGAGTCTGCTGCAGGGAACGCGTTGCGCGGCCCGACTGCGCGAACAGGGCTATGCAACCAAGGTGGCCATCAATGTGTCGCGCTTGCAGTTGATTTCCACTGATTTTCTGCAAGCGCTGCACGGTGCGCTGATCTGCGCCAATGTGCCGCCTGAGTTGATTGAGCTTGAACTGACTGAATCTCTGTTCATGGATATTTCGCCGACGGTGCAGACCAATTTACATAGCGCACGCGCGCTGGGCGTCGGGTTGGCGATTGATGATTTCGGAACCGGCTTTTCCAGTCTGGCCAGCCTGAAAGACATTCCTGCGACCAAACTCAAGATTGATCGTGCCTTCATCAAACTCTTGCCGGGAGATCGGCGAACCTTGGCGATCGTCAAGGCAATGGCTCAGCTTGGGCGTGAGCTGGGCATGATCGTTGTCGCTGAAGGCGTTGAAACGCTCGAACAACTCGTCGCCTGCGAGGTCGCCGGAGCGGATGCCTGTCAGGGCTTCCTGCACGCCCGGCCAATGTCTGAAGACGATTTGTTGATATGGATGCATGCGAGGAAAAAATCATGAGCAACATTGTGCTGAATGACGCGTCACCACTGGCTGGCGCGCTGGAGCAAAACATCCAGGATATCGACATTCCGCCACGGCCGATCATCATCGACCGGATCCGCTCGGCAATGAACGAAGATATGCCCAACTTCAAGTATGTCGGCCAACTGGTCAGTGCCGATGTCAGCCTGGCTGCCGGCCTGATCAAGACGGCCAATTCGCCCTATTTTGGATATCAAAGCCGCGCGCGCTCGGTCAATGAAGCCCTGTTGATGCTGGGCCTGGATGTTACCTGTCGCGCCATTGCAACCATCAGCCTGCGCCAGGCATTTCCCAACAGTGCCCATTACGAACGTTTCTGGGATGCATCGGCGCGCATCGCTGCACTCTCCGGCTGGCTCGCGCGGCAAATCAGGCGGCCAAAGTTGCGGCCGGATGATGCCTACACCTTTGGTTTGTTCCGCGATTGCGGCATCGTCATTTTGCTGCGCCGCTTTCCGACCTACATGGAAACGCTGGTGCGGGCAAATAATGAAACGGAACTGGCATTTACGGCGGTTGAGCAACAGGATATTCCCAGCAATCACGCGACGATCGGTTATCTGCTTGCGCAAAACTGGTGGCTGTCCGATGAAATTTGCCAGGCCATACGCTATCACCATGACCAGTCGGCAATTGAACTTTTCGAGTCGGGCGTGCCACTGCTCAGCCGCTATCTGGTGGCAATCAGCCAATTGGCCGAACATCTGCTGCAAAAAGTGAGTGGCGCCAGCCATACCGAAGAATGGAGCAAGCTTGGCCCTTCTTGTCTGCGTTTGCTTGCTCTTGAAGAAGCCGATTTGCCTGAACTTTATGAAGAGGCGTCAATGGTGCTGATAAATGTCGATTAAATGGAGCGGGGCGATCGGATCTGAAGGTTTTGGATTTAACTGGTCGGCGCGGAGCTCGCCCGGTGCAAGAAAGCACAGACATCCTCCGCCGGAATCGGCTTGCTGAAATAAAACCCTTGTATGGTTGGTACGCCCTCTTGTTGCAAAAATATCAGTTGTTCGAAGGTTTCAACGCCTTCCGCAACCGTGCTGATGCCTAGACTGCCACCAAGCGCAACGATGGTTCGCACGATGGCGACATCCTTTTTGTCGCCAGGGACACCATCAACAAAACTCTTGTCGATTTTGAAGCAACTTACTGGCAAATCACGCAGGTGTGACAGTGATGAATATCCTGTGCCGAAGTCATCTACCGAAAGGCTTATTCCGGCATTAACCAGGCAATGGAGCATTTCAACAATATCGTTTCGCCGCTCCAATGCCCCCTCGGTGATTTCAAACTCAAGTCGATTTGTTGGCACGCCAGCACTGGCAACAATCTCCAGGGCATGCTCAGCAAAGCCAACATCGAGTTGTGATGGTGCAATATTCAGTGCGACGCTAATGACGGATGGACATGCGCTACCCCAGTCATTAATTTGCTGACAAACAGCCTGTAATACCCAGTATCCAATTTCGCCCATCAAACCAATTTCTTCAGCCGTCGGGAGAAACTCCATGGGTTGCAATAAACCGCGAACGGGATGTTGCCAGCGGATAAGAGCTTCAAGTCCAACCGGACTTCCATTGCTAGCCAAACATTTCGGCTGGTAGTACAGAACAAATTGATTCTGGGCCAGCGCCTGGCGTAACTCCCAACCCAGATCAAAACGACGTCGCGCTGTTTCTGTCAGGTCACCGGTATAAAACTCAAAGCGATTACGACCCTTGTCTTTCGCTCGATACATGGCCGCATCCGCCGCCTGAACAAGTTTTCCCGCATCCAGCCCATCATCGGGATAAACCGAAATACCAATGCTTGCCGCCGGAACAACATCATGTCCTTCAAAACGCATTGGACTGGCCAAAAGCGTTTGCAGGCGATTGATCATCTCGCCAACGGATTCTCTGCTGCCTATGTTCTCAGCGATGATCACAAATTCATCGCCACCCCAGCGCGCCAAGGTATCCTCAAGGCGCAAAGTCTGCCCTAATCGCGCGGAAATTTCTTTCAGATAATGGTCACCGATCAAATGGCCGAGGGTGTCGTTGATGTTTTTGAAGTGGTCGAGATCAACGAATGCAACAGCCAGCAATTCATTTCGTCTTGCTGCGCGGTTTATTGAAAGCTCAAGTTTTTCGTTCAACAGCAGTCGATTGGGGAGGCCGGTCAAGGGGTCATGATTGGCTAAGAATCTGAGTTTTTCCTCAGACTTCTTGGCTTCAGTCATATCGGAGAATACGGTGACATAGCTGCGGACTTTGCCATCACTATCAAGCACTGCGGCAATACTTCCCCATTGCGGGAAAATCTCACCATTTTTCTTGCGATTCCACAGTTCACCGCGCCAGAAGTGCTGACTAGCAATGTCATCCCACATCTGCTTGTAAAACGCTGCATCATGGCGACCAGAACGCAGCAGAGAGGGGCCGTTACCAAGGGCTTCTGCTTGTGTGTAACCGGTAATGTTTTCAAAGGCATGATTGACGGCCGTAATGATCCCGTTCTGATCGGTCACCATGATCGACTCAGCCGCGTTTTCAAATACGGTGTTTGACTGGCGCAAGCGGGCATCAAGCAGCTGCCGTTCGCTGATATCGCGAAAAACAATGACGACCCCGGATTCTGGCGCAAGGGCATCGAGGGGCGTGACGATGAAGTCAACGGGGACGCATTCCCCCAACTTGTTGGTAAAACACCCTTCGCTGTAATGGCGGCCATCTTCCGACTTCAGGAAAGCGGATACTAGTCCGCCTTCATCTGGCACCAGCACACCATTTCCGTCGCATTGGCCGAGGACGGCAGACAGATTCATGCCAATTATTTCATCCTGTCCGTACTTGAGAATTTCGGTGCTGGCGGCATTGGCAAATGTCACATTACCTGATTCGTCGGTACCGATAACGCCTTCACCGGCGGCATTGAGAATGGATGAATTACGCCGCTGTAACTCTTCAATGGCCTGCTGATATTCGTGACGCAAGGTAACGTCGCGTGAATTGGCGACAAACTCGACAGGCAATCGACTATTCGCGACATGTATCGGTTTGACCGTGCTTTCCATCCAGATCGTCTTGCCACTTCGGCAGGTACAGCGAAACAGTACAGTGCGTGGCGTGCGGCTATTGAAAACGAGATCAAGCGTCTGACGGATGCTGGCATGGTCATCCGAATGAATGAAATCGAAGCAGGGCCGATCAATCAACTCTGTCGGTTTGTAACCTATCAAGTCATAGCTTGATAGCGAAACGAAGGTGATGACGCCATCGCGATTGTGACGAGAAATAATGTCTGTCGAATTTTCAGCGAGAAGGCGGTAATTCTGTTCCGATATATTTAGCGCTTTTTGCGTCAAAACCTCGATTAGCGTGAGAGAAAGGCTGTGTGCGGCATCCGTTTCAATCGTGGTCCACGGCAGGGAATGCCCGCGTTGATCTTGCATCCATAGCGAAAAAGACCGGCGTGGTTCGATGCGTGGGCCGCGACTATCGTTAACAAAACTTTTGTTAGGCTCGCCAGCCCAGGGAATGGCGCGCACCCTTTCCTCGCGAAACCAGAGGATATAGTCTGAGAAATTTGAGTCAAGTCGCACCGCCAGCAAGCCAGCCGCAGTGTCAGCAATGGCCGCAGCAGGAGGGTAATTACGTTCCAGGCAATCGGTAAAATAGACCTCGTTGCCATGCAATCCTTCCAGCCAGCCGACCAACATTGCAACTTCATCCAGCGGCGGCACCTGGCCGAAGCAGTATTGTTTGCCGTTGATGGCAATGATGCCGCCCGTTGCGCGAACCAGGTGCAGCAAATCGTTTTCCATCAACGCCAGCACTTCACCAACATCACCACTCTGCCGGATGAAGCGGGTCAAGGTCATTAAGGTGCCGCGTACCTGATCCATGTAGCGATTGCGCTCTGCCGCTTCCAGGTTGGTCAGCTTCAATGAAACCGTCTTGCCGACAAATTCAGCCAGTTCGCGCAGATGGAAAGGCACCCGTTTTGGCGTGACATGGTGACAAGCGATCAGCCCCCATAAACGACCGCCTTGCATCAGCGATATGGTGATCGTTGCGCCGACGCCCATATTTCGCAAATATTCAATATGAATGGGCGACATGCTGCGCAGGACGGAATGTGACATATCAAGTGATTTGCCACTTTCTGGGTGCGTAGCTGGCGTAATGCCCACCGAAACGGCATCAACATCAGCCAGAACGCGAATCAGATTGCGCGAATACAAGCGCCTTGCCTGTGGCGGGATGTCCGATGCCGGAAAATGATTGCCCATCAGGGAGGGCAGCTTTTCATTCCGGCTCTCGGCAATTACTTCACCGTTCCACTCGGCATCAAAGCGGTAAATCATGACGCGGTCAAAACCTGTCAGCAAACCGACCTGTTCAGAAATGTACTGGGCATAGCGGAGAAAATCAGTTTCTACATCCGACTGCCATAGCGCATTGCGGGTGGAAACAAAAAGATGCCCAAAATATTGTTCCTCCGATTCATCGCTCGGTTCAATTTCCAGCACCCAGTTACCTTCGACGCGATGCACCTGCGTGGCCAGTGAAAGCGTGCGGCCATCCCGACTGATGCTCAGCATGGCCGGCACCGAGGGATTCAGATCACCCCGGATCGGCAAATGCCAAATTTTTTCAGCGTTTTCCGAGCCAACCAAATCAGCCAAAGGTTTATCGAGAGCTGAACCAGGGGTCAAGCCAAGGAATTCAGCCAGATTTTCGCTGACTTGTACGACCAGTTGAGAAGCACCATCGATAACCAATAGTGCGCCACAAGGCTGGATCAAACCAGGCGTATGGATCGGTTCCATTTCGCAGCGTTTGAGCGCTTCTTCAAGCGCTGTGCTGTCTTTAAACACCGTCATGGCAATCTCCGGTCAAGGTGCGCAAGAATGCTTTCAAACAATGCGCTTGCCGCTTGTGTTGCATCAGTGATTTGTCCGGGTGAGCAAATTTCTGCTGCAAATGTCCAGAACGCTTGCCACATGGGCATGGTCAGTTCGCCGTGGCCGGCAAAAAATCGGCCACCTGTTTGTTGATTAAGCTTTAACACGCTTTGCAACTGTTTATAAATTACCCGACCACCCATCGTTGAGCCTTCCAACACGTAAAGACAACCGACCAATTGGCCATGTGAGCGAATGCTGGGGCCTCCCCAGGCCAGTTGTGGCGCGCTTAATCCAAAATATTCCAGATCGGCCAAAAGATCTGGCATGCGACGACGCGATGCGTAATCGAAGGCCAGACCCTGAGCATCAATGTAGTCAGAAATGGCTTGTTCCGTCGGTGCGTTAATGGCGTATAGCGCCTGTAGAGCCAGAGCGTAATCGGCCACGTCCAAGCTCGAACGTACCAGTGGTGCCAGTAAGTCATGGTGGTCAAGTCGGTGATGCAGATCGCGCGTTGTGGCACGTAACTCGGTCTGTAACTCTGCTACCGAATCGGTATCCTTCAACATCCGGTGATGGATATTGGTATTCAAAATGTTCTCCCACCCATTTTCTGGCTCTCGAGCGGCTTTGCTCCGGCTAAATCGAGGGTGCGACAAGCGTCA
>ERZ724510.682-NODE-682-length-19691-cov-4.423202_pt1 | contig 19691 bp, 17 predicted proteins | sample MGYA00376043_ERZ724510 | MGnify/ENA primary metagenome ERZ724510 (study PRJEB28724, sample SAMN07190888) | wastewater metagenome | isolation source: influent of sewage treatment plant in Hong Hong | place: USA: Christiansburg, Virginia | collected 2016-03-01 ... | reverse complement strand
ACGGCGCGCAGCGATGTGTATTCGCTGGGCGCGCTTCTGTTCGAGCTACTTACTGGCAAGCCACCGTTTGTGGAACCGGACCTGGCGCTGTTGTCGGTGGCGGTCCGGCTGCGTCCGGCTCCATCCCTGCGACCGCTTGTGGCCGATGGAGTGCTGGCGGATGGGCTTGCGGAGGTGGTCGATCGCTGCCTGGCGCGGGAGCCTGCGGCGCGATATGCCGATGGGGCCGAGCTACTGCGTGCCTTGGCGGCGCTTGTGCCCACGCAGGCCGCGCCAGCAGCAGCGGTGGTGCCCTCCCTACCGGTTGCACCACGGCGGGGGTGGGTCTGGGTGGCGCTGTCGGCATCGCTGCTGGTCTTGGTCGGACTGGGACTGCGGAGCTGGATCGTACCGGAAGCACCCCGTTCGGCTGATCAGGCTCAACTGGACGTGGCCGCTCCTATCGATCTGAGTCATCCCGTCGATCTGTGCGACTCGGCTGGCGTGCTCGGTGCCGCTCGCGTCGATTTGTCTGATGCGGAGGGTGCGCTGCCTGGCTACGGGGTCGATCTCGGTGCGGCTGTGCCTGCTCGCCGTCGGCCCGGAGCCGCTGCGGCAAAGCCCAAGCTTGTGCAAAAGCCCGCGCCTTTACCGCCAGGCGACCCGGTGTCGAAATCCGACCCGACGCCGCTGCCGAAGGAAGTCGAGCCGGTTGCCCCCGCGAAGGCCAAAGCCCCGGACACGGTGGAGATTCCGATCGAGCGCTGACCGGCATCGGCTTGCCTGTAGCGGACCGTGTATGCAATGGTCCGACCCGAACGCCACACGTACGGGAGGCTCTTATGTTCTGTCGACTGCCGCTTCTCCTTGCTGCTCTTGCTGTTTGTAGTTCGTGCTCCAAGCCGGGACTCATCTACGTCGAGGACGACCAATCCGACATGCCGCGCCCCATCGATTTGGCGGGTTCGACGGCGGATCTGGCCGGAACGATGACGATGGATATGGCCTCGGCACGCGATCTGGCCAGCGGGTACTCCTGTCGGGGCGAGGATGCTCCGGGCAAGACCTACAAATTGGTAATGAACTCGCTGACGCTGCCCAAATCGGGTGGGGCGACGTTTGCGTATGACTTTGATGGCGATGGACGGACGGAAAACCAGCTCAAGAACCTGATTTCCGCCATTTCGATCGCTGGGCTCGATCTTCAGACGCCGCTAAGCGACGCGGTGAGCAGCGGCCAGATCATCAACCTGATCTCGCTGACGAGCGACTCGGTGGATACGGCGGCGTGCGTCGGGGTGTCGCTCAATCAAGGCAAGGGAGGAGCATTTCCCAAGTTTGATGGTTCGGATGTTTTCACTCCGGTATCACCCACCGGGAGTCCGCTCAGTGGGACGCTTGCCTCCGCGAAGCTGGCCACTGCGCACTCACGGGTGCTCACCGCTGTGACCGAGTCGCAGTTTGAGCTGCAAATCTCGCTGGGTATGGGGCTGCTGAAGCTCCCCCTGCGTGGCGTTCAGGTGGAGGGAAGCGTGCAAAGTGGCGGGCCGGTCTGGCGGATGACCTCGGGCGTTCTGCACGGAGTGGTGGCCAAAAAGGACATCGACGACAAGCTGTTGCCTGCGGTGGCCGATCAGATCACCGCTTTGATTCATAGCGATCCGTTGTCATCGAACACCCGGACCATCATCAATCTGTTCGAGAGCTCCACTGATCCGGTGAGCGTGACCAAGTGTATGACCCCGTCGCGCTGCTGTCGGCTGAGCCCGGCCACCTGCGTCATCCTCCCCGAGGAGGTGGGTCGCTCGCCGATTGGTGGGGTGCTATCCCCGGATGTCGAAGTCCTCGATGATATGGGCAAGTGGAAGCCGGTGCCGGGCGGCAAGAATTACAACGCGATGTCGGTCGGGCTGGGCTTTTCCGCGATCACCGCTTCGTACTAGAGGGCGGGTGGCTCCACAGCGGGTGCCAGTTTGGCCCTTTGGCCCCAGTCACTCGGTGTGGGTTTTTCCCATCGACGTCGACCACATAGACCTGGCTGCTCTGTCCGAGTCCCAAGGTAAACGCCACTTGCTGGCCGTTCGGAGAGAACACCGGCTCGGTGGCGTGGTCGCTCTTGCTCTCGAACAGAATCGTACGTTTTTTCGACGCCAGATCGATGAGGCACAGCTTGTCTTTGTGCTCGCGCTGGCGGTGGACGTAGAGCACACGCTTGCCGTCGGGGGAAAAGCTGGCACTTTCTTCGACAGTGAACGGATCGAGCGACTCTGGGCTGACGCGACTGGCGATGCCGCCATCCACGGGTTGCAGGTAGAGCCGGTCAGCGCCTTCGCGGTCGCTTCCGAACAGAAGATGCTTGCCGTCAGGAGACCACTGCGGCTGCCACTCGTCGCGCTCGGTTTGCGTCAGACGCTTGGCGGGGCCACCTGCGGGGGCGGTCAGGTATAGCTCGGCAACCTGATCCCGGCTGGACACAAACACCACCTTGTCGCCGCTTGGAGACAGGCTCGGCTGGAAGTTGCCTTGGCGGTTGCTGGTGAGCTGGAGCAGGCGTTGTCCGTCGAGCTTTAGCCGATAGACCTCGCGCAGACCCGTGGTCGAGCCCTCGAAGAACAGAAACTTGCCATCGCGTGAGAAGCTGGGACTGCGCAGTACCGAGCGGGGCGGCCCGAGCGGCCTGGGCGTCCCACCGCCGAGTGGGTATAGAAAGAAGCGCTGCAGCTTGCGACGGTCCGACTCACTCACCGAGGTCACGAGTAGATCGTGCCCATCGGGAGTGGTCGGTCCGTTGTAGTCGGCATCGCCGCTGTGGGATAGTCGCCTTTCGCTGCTACCGTCCGATTGAACCAGATATACCTCACGGTTGCCGTCGCGCTCCGAGATAAACGAGAGCGCAAACGTCACAGCGAGCGCCAGCGAACCCATAGGGGGCGACTACTCCACCTTGATTGCGTCGGCGATCACCATCGTGCCGGTTGGTGCCCAGCGCGAGACGGCGACCTGATTCCAGCCGGTGGTGAAGTTGTACTTGCCGAGAGACACCCATCGGCTGCCATCGTCCTGCTGGTTCTTTTTGACGGTGCCAAGATTGGTGCCTGCCGCGTCAAACACTACAAATGGCGTCGCGGTGCTGCGATCCGAGGCAGCGGTCCACCACGCGAAGACCTCGCGAGTGGCACTCGCCGGTAGGTAGAACTTGAAGTAGACCGCGTCCGAAACAGCCTCGGCCGGGGCGACGTAGTAACCGCTGCCGTAGTAGCCGCTGACGTTGGACGACGATTTCCAGTTGGTGCTCGGGGTCTCGACCTTGGCGCTCGGGCCGTTGTTGTCCTGGTTGCTGTCGATGATGATGGCGGTGGAGCCACCGACGCAACTGCTGATCCGATTCATATAGTCGGCCCAGGGAAACGAGGTACCGGGATCGTCGGCGCGGCGCACCGGGTCGGGCTGATAGTGGCCGATGATGTGGTTGCGGTCGCGGACGATGCCGTTGCGCTTGACGATGTCGCACGAAAGCTTTGCCGAGGCCGCAATCTGGCCCTCGGTCCACTTGTTGGTGCCGGAGTACGAGAAGCCGCCATGCTCGATACCAACGGAGCGGGAGTTGGTGGGGCGACCTTCCCAGGAAGCGCCGACGTGGTGAGCGGTGTTGACTTCATCGACGAGGGCCGAGATCTCGCTGCCGCTTTCATTGACGACGTAGTGCGCCGAGGTCTTGTTGGGATTCGTCGGATAGGGTGTGTTGAGCCACGACCAGCAGCCGTTGTAAGCACCCGAGCAGGTGTGAATGACCAGCAGGTCGATGGCGGCGGTGCGACCGACGGTGTAGTTGGAAGATGGTGCGGGTCGCCAGACCGAGCCAGCGTAGCGAACGCCTTGATAGGTCTGATCCGACTCGGTTACCGGCGCAAACTTCGGGACCAAATCGACCTGCGGCGCGCTCGTCAAGCCGTGGTTCATCGCCACTTCCGGCGGCAGACCCTCGCGCAGCGTCCTATAGACGACGTTGTGGATGAACTCCGCCTGGGCATCGGGGTTTTGCAGTCCCGAAAAGCGCGCAATCGGGCCGGCCCATGCCGCCATGTCACTGCGATCGATGCCCGCCTCATCGGCATAGCTGCGGAGCAGTGCGGCACCGGCGCGGATGTTGCCGAGGACATCGGTCTTGGCATCCTCGAGCGAGATACCGGCTAGCCGGGCACCGCTTTCGAGACTCTCTCCCCGCAGTGCCATGACGCCGTAGCTCGCCTGATCGCCGCTGCCATCGCCAGCCTGACCCGGAACGAAATACAGGCGGGTTTGGGCATAGGCGACAGCGGACAGTACGGCCTGCGGAATCGAATATTGCGCCGCTGAACGCGTCAGCGCTTGCCCGATTTCCGACGGTTGTCGTGGTTGGTTTGCTGGCGCGGACTCGCCGGTTGCGGGAGCGATGTTCGTCGGCGAGGGGTCAGCCTGACCACAGGCAGCCAGTAGCGACAACGAAAGCAGGGTAAGCCGAGTCTTCATGTACGCCTCCAAATCTATGTGGGAATCGATCGGGCTTCTTCACTGTTGCAAAGAATGAGCACCTAACGACCCAAAGCATAGTCAGGTTGCGGTCGACTTGCGGCTTTTTGTTCTGTTCGCCTAGGTTGCGACGTATTCTGCCCCAATTCTTGCGGTCCGGTCGGCGCTCGCTGCGGTGCCTTCGGGTCCATCAACATGAAAACAGGAGTCGGTATGAGACGACATCTCCTTCTGGGCGCGCTACTGCTGGGCCTTGGCTCGGGTGTGATCGCAACGCCGGTCACGCACGCTCAAGATTTGGCCAGCTTCGAGAAGCGCACGACCGTGAAGACGCTGGCGAACGGCTTGACCGTGATCATCGTCGAGCGTCCCGAAGCACCGGTCTTTTCTTATTTCACGCACGTCGACGTGGGTGGTGCTCAAGAGGCGATGGGGCAGACCGGCCTCGCGCACATGTTTGAGCACATGGCGTTCAAGGGCAACGACAAGATCGGCACCAAGAACTTCGGGGTCGAAAAGGGTCTAATCGATAAGGTCGAGAAGGCGTACTTTGCCTACGACGCTGAGAGACGGCGACCCAAGGGCGGAGATCCCAAGAAGGTCGAGTCGCTGGAGAAGGCCTGGCGAGATGCGATTGCCGAGGCCGGCAAGCAAGTGGCGCCGAACGAGTTCGGTGAGCTGGTCGACCGAAACGGTGGTGTTGGACTGAATGCGTTCACCAATACCGATGAGACGGGCTACTTCTACTCGCTGCCATCGAATCGCTTCGAGCTGTGGGCGTACCTAGAGTCGGAGCGGGGCAAGCGTCCGGTGATGCGCGAGTTTTACACCGAGCGCGACGTCGTCAACGAAGAGCGGCGGATGCGCACCGATAGTCGTCCGGTGGGGCGGATGATCGAGCAGCTTCTCGCGGCAGCCTTCACGGCGCATCCCTACGGTCGTCCGGTCGTCGGCTGGCCGTCGGATCTAAATACTTGGTCGGCGACGGATGCGCTCAAATTTTGGGAGACCTATTACACCCCGGCCAACATGGCGATTGCTATCGTCGGCGATGTTAAGTCGAGCGAGGCGATGCCGGTCCTCGAAGCGTATTTTGGTCGGCTGCCGAAGGGCCCGAAGCCGCCACCGCTTAGCACCATCGAACCCAAGCAGTTTGCCGAGCGGATGGTGATCCTGCGGGAAGCCTCGCAGCCTTGGTACGCCGAGGGCTATCACCGGCCCGATGCTTTCGACAAGGACGACGCGGTCTACGAAGCAATTGCCGACCTGATGTCGACGGGCCGGACGGCGCGGCTGTATCGCTCGCTGGTGCGTGACAAGAAACTGGCAGCAGCGGCGGGCGGTTTTTCAGGGATGCCGGGCCGTAAGTATCCGCACCTGTTTACTTTCTACGCGATGCCGTCGACCGGTAGCACTCCGCAGCAGGTGCGAGCGGTGATCCACGACGAGCTAGAACGGCTCAAGACCACCCCGGTGGGTGATGAAGAGCTACAGATGGTGCGAGCGCGGGCCAAGATGCGCCTGCTCAACAGCATGACCAGCAATCAGTCGCTGGCGATTGCGATGGCAACGTCACAGCAGCGCTTTGGTGACTGGCGAGAAGTGTTTCGCCGCGTCGACCGAATCGACAAAGTAACCAAAGAAGACATCCAGCGAGTCGCTCGGGCGGTGTTTGTCGAAAGCAACCGTACCGCCGTTTGGATCGAGAGCACGGCTCAGGGAGGCAAGTGAGCATGAACACGAGAACTTGGCTTTCAACTGCCCTGTGGTCGTCGCTGGCGATCTGTGGACTGCTATTTGAATCGAGCGCGGGCGCTGCTCCGGTGACGGTCAAAAATGACTGGCATCAGATCAAGCCGCCGCCGCTGCGGGTGATGAAGCCGCAGCAACCGACTCGATTGGTGCTGGAAAACGGCATCATCCTGTTGCTTCAGCAAGACAAAGAGCTGCCGCTGCTTTCGATGACGGTGATGCTGCGTGGCGGGAGCCGCGACGAACCGGCAGGCCAGACCGGACTGGCCGATATCTTTGCGGAGTCGTGGCGCAGCGGTGGAACGCGGACGCGGACCGGCGACCAGATCGACGATTTTTTGGCGCTGCGGGCAGCCAACATCGAGACCGGGAGTGAGCCGACGCGGATGACGCTGACGACTCACTGCCTAAAGAGTGACTTCGCCGACGTGCTGGGCTTGGCCGTCGAGGTGCTTCGCGAGCCAGAGTTTCGCCAAGACAAAATCGACATCGCCAAGCGGCAGCTCAATACCGCCATCAGCCGTCGCAACGATGAGCCTGGCGAGATTGCCGGTCGGGAATCGACCAAGCTGGCGTACGGCAAGGATCACCCGCTGGCTCGGCAGGAAGAGTACGCGACCATCGCGGCGATCACCCGAGATGATCTGCTGATGTGGCACCGTCGGTTTGTCCACGCCGGCAACATGATCGTCGGCGTTTCGGGCGACTTCGAGCAGGCAGAGATGGTGGCGCTGCTCAAGCAAAAGCTCGCGACCCTACCGACGAGCCAGAAGCTGGTGATACCGGAGATGGGCTTTGTGCCGACCCGGCCAGGGCTTTACTTTGTGCCCAAAAAGGAGCTGAACCAAAGCTCGATCCACTTGGTGCAGCTTGGGACGACCCGCAAAAATCCCGATCACTATGCGCTCGAGGTGATGAACGAAATCCTCGGTGGTGGTTTCTGGGCGCGCCTGTTTTCCAACATTCGCACCAAGCAAGGACTGGCCTATAACGTCGGTGGCGGCGTGGGCCTGGGCTGGGAACATCCGGCTCTGTACAAAGTGGCGATGTCGACGAAGAGCCAGACCACCGGCAAGTCGATCACCGCGCTGTACGAGCAGGTCCAGGGCATGCTGATGAACCCACCAACCGTCGATGAGCTGCAAAAGGCCAAAGACGCGATCTTGAACTCGTTTGTGTTCAAGTTCGACAGCAAGTCGAAGATCCTCAACGACCGGATGCGACTCGAGTTTTCGGGCTATCCCGCTGACTACACCGAAAAGTACGCTGAGCAGGTTCAGAAGGTGACCCTCGACGACGTCAAGCGCGTCGCCCAGAAATATCTGAACCCCGGTGGCTTTGCGGTCCTGGTGGTGGGCAATCCGGACGAGGTGTCCGAGCAGCTCCAGCAGCTTAAGCACCTTGGGCCGGTGCAGATCGTCGACATCACCATTCCGCCACCGCCCGCCCGTTCCGCAGCGCCCGCGCCGAAATAGTCGCGCTCCAGACCGAGCGTAGGCCACCGCAGGCGATGAGCTAATGGTACGTCGTTACGGAAGGCGTACCGTCAGTCCCGCTTGCAAGGACAGCGCTGAGCCGGTTGGCAAGTAATCATAGCCAACGGCAAAGCTCGCGGCGGCGCTGCCCATCCACAGATCGGCACCGAGTCGGGGCGAAAACGTCGGGGCAAGTCGCAGCCGCGCTTGACACTGCTCGTCAGTGCCCGCTTGACCGATGACGCCCATTCGCAGCGCCACCCACGGCGACCACCAAGAGCCATCGCGGTTGTTGTTGAGGTCGAGACGAACGCCCATCAAGCTGGCGAGGGCATGGGCGCGCAGAGGCTTCTGTTCGGGGCAGGGGGTCAGCGAAAACGGGGCCAGATAGGCGACACCCGCTGCCACGATCGACAGCGGCCCGTCTATCCGGGTTGCCAGCTCCAGGTCGAGCGGCACAAACGCGGTGATCCGTTGGCCGCTGCCATCGTTCGACAGCAGCGTCGGCATGGCACCCGAGAGCGTCTGTAGGCGCGAGCGAAAGCGCGGCAGCTCGGGCCGCTCATTTCGTTTGGCAGGAGACGACGGAATCGAGCACAGCATGATTCCGGCAACAGCGAACAGTGAGCGGCACAAACGATAGGTATTCACGGTGGTTAGGAGACGAGAGTTGGGAAGGTTACATCACGATCTGCGGGCTTCTGGGAATGGTCTTGGCGGTTCGGCTGTTTCATGTCCCGAGACAATCGGAGTTGAAACGGTGGTCAAACGTCGGCCCGAAGGTCGAGCGTCGGTCGGGCCGCTCGCTTGACGCCGAAGCGTACAGAGAAGTAGCCTGATGGCGGAGGATACGTTGGCCGAAAAGAAAAAAGGTTTCGGGGATGCCCTCATTGGCCTGTTCGTGGTGCGTGAAGACGGAACGAGCAGCGAGGAAGAGGCAGCCACCGCGAAGCCTGCTCCTTCTGGCGATCCCGCCGTAGACGAGCTGATCGCCAAGTATGCGGGGGGGGCACAGCCAGCGAGTGGTCGTGCCGCGAGTCGTCCTCCCGCCCCGCCGGCTGTGGCAACCAGCAGGGCCACTCGACCACCTCGGCCTCCGGTGCAGCCTGCGGAGTCTGTCGAGACGAGCGTGGCCTCTGCGCCGTCACCGTCCGCCTCTGCGGCGGCAGCGGCCCCCGTTCCAGCCGAACCGATTCCCGAGGTCAAGGTCGACTTTGTGGGTGTGCTGCGCAAGGCCGGACTGACCGACGAAGAGCAAGGCCGCGTCGACAAGACTTTGAGCCTTTTGTCGTCGCTACCCGCCGAGACACCACTTGAGATCAAGCGCCAGATCGTGGGTGCTTCGCTGCAAGCCTTCGGCATTCAAATCGAGCAGATCATCGAGTCGGCCGCTCTTCAGATTCGGGCGCTCGATCGTCACGGCCAAGATGGACAGAAACAGACTCAAGCGTTTCTGGAACAAGGTACGAGACGGATTGCCGAGCTGGAAAAAGAGCTGTCACGGATTCGTTCGTCGATGCAGGAGCAGCAGTCACTGCAAAAAGGACTGGAGCTCACCTGTAACCAGAAGAAACGGCGAGTACAGGATGTGCTCGACTTCTTTGGTCCGGAAGCCGTTGAAAAGGCCACTAAGCTTTCGGCGAAGCTACGCAACAACCAGGCGACTTAGAGCGCGCCTTTGGGCGCAGCTCTTTTTGAACCGATTCATCACGCCGCACGAGTGCGGCCACACTTCAAGGAGCACGCGGAAATGTCAGTTTTTGGTCGTCTTGCCAACCTGTGGAAAGGATTCATCAGCCTCTGGATTTCCGACGTCGAGAAGGAGCACCCGGAGATTGCGTACGAAAACGCGATCAACTCGATGGTCGAGAAATACTCAGCGCTCAAGCGTGCGACGGCAGCGATCATTCGGCGACGAGAAGAGCTGGCCGAGCGGCTGTCGAGCCAGCAGAAAGAACTGGCGCAGGTGAACGGCGATCTCAGCACGGCCGTTGAGACGAACCAGGATGATCTGGCGGTGGTGCTGATTCAGAAGAAAAACCAGCTCGAGGCTTCCATCGCCGAGCTGCAGGCGGACGCGGACACGGCGGCCAAGGATGCCGACAGCGCCAAGCAGTCACTGCTCTCGGTCCAAAACGAGATTAAGAAGCTCAAGGCCGAAAAAGAGACCATGGTGGCCAAGCTCGAGTCGGCGCAGGCGCGGATGCGCATTCAGGAGCAGCTTGAGGGTCTGTCGGTGGATGCCGAGGTCCAGGCGCTCGACAATGTGCGAACGCATATCAAGACCCAGGTCGCGCAGGCAAACCTCAACAAGGAGCTTGGCGAGACGGATCTCGACTCGCGGCTGAAGACGCTGCGCAACGCCTCGGGCGATGTGACGGCCAAGCAACAACTCAATGAGATGAAGGCCGCAGCGGCTGCCAAGCGCGCCGCTGCCAAGTCCATGTAACAGCGCACGGTTGTCATCAGTCACGCCATAAAGCCTTCGATCGGACGAGCGGAGCCCGTTATGAAACTCACGCCTTTTGCCAAGTTCTTTGTCACGCTGATCATCCTCGGGGTGGTCGGCTACGTGCTGTACGTCAAGCGCGACACCATCACCCAGTGGGCCAACCAAGGCGGTGCCAAGCCGACGACACCAATCGGTGATAAACCCTCGACGGACAGTACGAACTCTGCGACGGGAACTACTGTCTCGAAGGAAGACTTTGCGGCAATTGGGGCGGCCCGCGAGGCGGGTCGGCAGGGCGTGACCGGCATCGCCAAGGCGCAGGTGGGATCGGGCAAGCTCAATCGCAAGCTGCGCGTGGGCATCAACACCTGGGCGGGTCATGCCCCCGGCATCGTCGCCAACGGCGGTTTGATGGGCGGCGACAAAGCGTCCATTTACCTTAGCAAGTACGGGCTCGACGTCGAATTCACGCTGCTCGAAGACCCCCAGACCAAGCTGGCGGCGTTCCTCAAGGGCGACATCGACATCATGTGGGACACCGTCGATTCCTGGGCTCGCGAGGCTTCGGCGCTGGCGGAAAACGGCAAGGGCGGCAAGGCCATCATTCAGCAGGACTGGTCGCGTGGTGGCGATGGCATCGTGGCGCTGACTGGAATCAAGAGCATCGAGGATCTGAAGGGCAAAAAGATTGCGACGACGCGCTTTACGCCGTCGCATTGGCTGCTCCTGTATTTGCTGTCGCAGTCGGGCCTAACGCCAGCGGACAAGGCGCAGATCGAAAAGAACCTGGTGTTTACGGCGGAAGCACCGCTGGCGGCGGCAGCCTTTAAGTCGAAGAACGTCGATGCCGCAGTGACCTGGGAGCCCGATCTGTCGGGTGCGGTAAAGGCCCGTGGAGATGAGGCATATATCCTGGTTTCGACGACGGCAGCGACCAACGTGATCGCCGACGTCCTGGTCGCGCAAAATGATCTGGTCGACAAGTCGCCCGAGACGGTGACTGCCTTCATTCACGGCTGGTTCGAGGGCATTGACGCAATCGCCAAAGACCCGGCGCACGCCTACATGGTCGTTGGCAAAGCGCTCAAGCTACCGGAGGAGGATGTCTCGGGGATGCTGTCGGGGATGAAGCTGACCAGCTTTGCGGACAACGCGCTGTTTTTCGGACTCGACGGCAACCGGGCGCAGTTCGAGGCGCTGTTCAACGCTGCGTTTATCGTGTGGCGCAAGCAGGGTGTGGTCAGCAAGTCGGTCGAGGCCAAAAACTGCGTCGATTCGCGTTTTGTGGCGTCGCTGGCCGAACACTATCCCGGTCAGAAAGTGGTGGAGACGTTCAAGTTCGATCCGAAGAAGGTCGATCCGGCCAAAGAGCGCGCCATCATCAACAAGCAGCTCACCATCTACTTTACGACGGGCAGCGATCAGATCATGGCGGGCTCGAACTTCGTGCTCGACTCGCTTGGTGAGACGATGACGGCCTTTGGCAACACCCTGCTTCGTATCGAGGGCAACACCGACAACACCGGCTCGCGCAACGCCAATCGCTCGCTATCGCAGAAGCGGGCCGACGCGGTGAAGGACTATCTCATCGAGAATCACAAGGTCGATGCGAAGCGCTTCCAGACCGTTGGCAACGGTCCTGATAATCCCGTCGCTCCAAACACCAGTGACGCCGGTCGTCAGCAGAACCGCCGGACCGACATCAAGGTCATTCTGAACGTGCAGTAACCATGGCTGCCGACGCGTCTAGCCAGAAAAAAGGTCCGACCCGGGTACCGCTGCGCTCGCGGGAGCCGATTTGGTCGCTGCGAAAGCCGCTTCCGGCGAGCTGGCAGTTCTGGCTTGGCATCGTGCTGCCGCTGCTGTTGCTGGTGCTGTGGGTTGCGCTGACCTCGGGGGCAAAACCGGTAGTCGGAGGCGCTTTCCTGCCGAAACCCACCGATGTGCTGCGGGTGCTCCTGCGCGATCTGGTGATCGGCAAGCCTGATGTGGTCGATGGCCATAAGGTGGTGGTGCGCGTCCTTCTCGATGCGGCGCTGGCATCAAGCTGGCGGATCGTGTTGTCGTTTTTGTTGGCGGCGGGCGTGGCGCTGCCGCTCGGGATCATGATGGGGGCGTTCGAGCCGGTGAACCGTATCGTCGAGCCGGTGATGGCCCCGCTGCGCTACATGCCAATCTCGGCGTTTATCCCGCTTACGATCCTGTGGTTTGGCATCGAGGAAAAGCAGAAGCTGGCGTTCCTCTTCCTGGGGGTGTTTGTCTACCTTCTGCCGGTGGTGATCAGTGCGATTCGGGCAGTGCCTGAAGAGCTGGTCCAGACGGCGCGAACGCTCGGCGCGGGGCGACTGCAAGTGGTGTTTACCGTGCTGGTGCCAGCGGCGGCCCCGGATATCTTCGATTCGTTTCGGGTGATGAACGCGATCTCGTGGACGTACGTGATCCTCGCCGAGTTTGTGAACACGCGCAGTGGTCTGGGCTATCAGATCCAGCTCGCCGGAAATCACCTGCACATCGACGAGGTCTTCGCGGGCATTCTCATCATTGGCGTGATTGGGCTTGTGTCCGACGCGCTGATTCGCTTCTGCGGCAACCTGCTGTTTCCGTGGCGTGAGGCTGGCCATGTCTGAGCAAGTCCCTTCCGCAGGCGGCGCGGCAGCAGTTCCTCCGGTTTCCCATTCGGCACCCGAGGGCGCGATCCCCGTCACCGTCCACCAAACCGCCATCAAGTTGCATGTCGAAGACCTGCACGTCACCTATCGCGGTCGCAAGGGCGAGGATGTCGAGGCGGTTCGCGGGGTGTCGTTTGACATCATCGACAAGCCGGGCGTCGGAGAGATCGTGGTCTTTTTGGGTCCGTCGGGTTGCGGCAAATCGACCATCCTGAAAGCGGTGGCTGGTCTGCTGCCTCCGACGAAAGGCCGGGTGCTGATCTCGGATCACGAGGTCGAAGGTCCAGGTCGTGATCGCGGCATGGTCTTTCAGCAGTACACGTCGTTTTCATGGCTGACCGTCGCCGAAAATGTTGAGTACGGGCTCCGCCTGCAAGGTGTCTCGACGGCGGAGCGGCGGACTCGGGCGATGGAGATTCTCAAGCACGTCGGCCTCGACCAGTTCGCCAGCAAGTATCCCAAAGAGCTGTCGGGCGGCATGAAGCAACGGGTGGCGATTGCGCGCACCCTCATCAACAAGCCCAAGCTGCTGCTCATGGATGAGCCTTTCGGGGCGCTCGATCCGCAGACGCGCTGGGACATGCAAGGAATGCTCGTCGACATCTCGCATCGGGAGGACAACACCATCCTGTTTGTCACCCACGACGTCGCAGAGGCGGTTTTTTTGGCCGACACGGTGTATGTGCTCAGCAAACGGCCCGCGCAGATCTTGCATCGAATCGACTTACCGACCTTTGCGGACCGCACCCACAAGGTGAAGGCGAGCCCAGCTTTTCGTCAGTGTGAGGAGCAGCTCTTGTCGCTGCTATATGCCAAGTGAGCGAGCGTCAAGAGGGCCCGTCGCGAAGCGGGAAAGACGCCGAGCCGCCGTACGCCAAGTACGCGTTTGCGAACCCGTACAACCTGTCGCTGCTCGCTGGGGCGGGGAGTGCGGCGCTGCTGACCGGACACTGGTGGGTCGGCCTGTGCGCGGTGGCGGCTGAGGCGGTGTGGATGCTGTTTGCGCCCGACTCGCGGCTGCTGCGCAAAAAGTGGTTTGACCCGATTTGGGACAGTGAGCAGGAAGCGGCTCGCAAGGCGAGGCAAGCGGCCAAGTTCAACGCGCTGCCTGATGAAGAGAAAGAGCGAGCGCTCAAGCTTCGGGACCAACAAAAGCGGATCGAGAAGATGGCCAAAGACAATGCCAGCTTTTCCGTCGATCTGCTGTCGACCGATATCGCCAAATTGGAAGACCTCGTCGACGACTTCCTCGATATGGCGGCGGTGTCGTCGCGTTACGATAGCTACTTAAAAGACATGAACCTGCCCGACATTGAGCAGGACATTCGTCGCTACACGCTGCAATCGGAAAAACTACCGGCGGGGGATGAGCGGCGAAAAGTGGCGCAGAAAAACCTGGAAGTGCTGCTGTCGCGCAAGGATCGCTACATGGATCTGCGACGGAATTTGCAGACTGCACGCGGCCAGATGGATTTGATGGAAAATACCTTTTTGCTGCTCGCCGATGAGATTGTCGGGATGCAGAACCCTCGCGAGCTGGGGGCACGTCTTGATGAGCTGCGCGAAGGCGTGGCGGCGGTGCAAGAGACCTCTCGCGAAACCGAGCGCTATATGCAGGGAACGGGCCGCTAGGACGTCCCTCGCTGACCAGGAAGCGGAGCATAGGAACACGATGACCACCTTGAGCACCTCGAAATCGACCCGGCTCCCGGTTTGGGCAGATGAGATTCGTCGTCGCTATCTGCGCGGGGAATCGACGCAATTTGTACTGTTTGGCAACGTCCATGACCTGATCCTTGATGATCCCGACGGTCAGATTGACAAGCGCAGCCCCGACGAAAAGCTGCTGCCGCTGCCAGAGTTTTTGGCCAAGGTGCTGCTCGAAAAAAAGTCGATGGTTGTGCTCTATAACGTCTCGACGGGCGTGCGCTTTGTGCGCGGGAAGCTGCCACCGGGATTCGAGGATCTGGCGCTTCAGAAAGAACCGGCCAAGGTGCTGCCGCTTCTGGAGCGTCTGCTGGTGACGCAGAACGGCGTCGCGCTGGTGATTGAGTACGCCGAGACCGTGTCGCCTGCTGGGGAGACAAGCTTTTCGACGATCGATGACCGGGCCTCTGTGGTGACGCTTCAGCGCTGGTCGATGCTGCCCGCGCTCGATAAGAACGACAGCCTGGTGTTTATGCTCGTCGAAAACCTGTCGGAGCTGCATCCCAAGCTGGTTGCCAATCCTCGGGTGGCGACGGTGCAAATCCCGATTCCCGATGCCGACTGCCGCCGCGCTCTGCTCCGCCACATCCGTCCCGATATGCTCAGCGACGAGCTAGAGATGATGACGGACGTCACGGCGGGCTTAAAGAGCATCCAGATTCAGGGGATCTTGGCCCCGCACGAGGTGCCGTCCGACGACGAAGCCGATCGAACCAGGTTCATCATCGAGCTGCTCGGCGGTGGCCCGGCGGCGGCCGAGCGGGCGAAGAAGCTCGCGCAGATCACCCAAGGGATGCCTCGCACCGAGATTCGTCGTCTGATCGCACCCGATGGTCCGGTCACCACCAACTCGGACAGTGATGCGCGGGCGGAGGTGCTAAAGCTTATCGCGGCTCGGAAGCGCGAGATCATCGAGCGAGAGTGCTACAGCCTAATCGAGTTCGTCGAGCCCAAGCACGGCTTCGAGGTCGTCGGTGGTATGGACGAGGTCAAGCGCGACCTTCAGCTCATTGCCAAGAACATCCGCGAGGGTCGCCGCAGCCGGGTGCCAATGGGCCTTTTGTTCGTCGGGCCGATGGGCACCGGCAAGACCTTCGTTGCCGAGGCGTTCGCCAAAGAGTCGGGCCTGACCGCCATCAAGTTCAAGAACTTCCGCAGCAAGTGGGTCGGTGCCACGGAAGGCAATCTCGAGCGCATCCTCCAGGTGGTCCAGGCGATCGGTCAAGTCATGGTGATCATCGACGAAGCCGACCGCGCCTTTGGCAACCAGGGCGAGGATGACGGTGGCACCTCGAGCCGGGTGATTGCTCGCATCAAAGAGTTCATGAGCGATACCTCGAACCGAGGTCGCGTGCTGTTTGTGCTGATGACGAACCGACCGGACAAGATCGATATCGATCTCAAGCGCGCCGGACGGCTCGACCGCAAGATTCCGTTTTTCTACGCGCAGGCCGTCGGAGAAGTGGAAATTATCCTCAAGGCGCAGCTTCGCAAAAACAAAGTTGCGAACGATCTGACCTTCCCGATCGCAGGCGATGGGCTTCAGCCAATCGTCGGCATGTCGAACGCCGATATCGAGGCGGTGGTGCTGCTTGCCAGTGACTACGCGAGTCAGCGCGCTGAAGCCACTGGGGTAAGTGAAGTGCCAGTCAGCCTCGACGATTTGCTGCGGGCGGCTCGCGACTATCTGCCGCCGCGTGACATGGAGATGCTCGAGTTCATGGAGCTACTCGCGGTGTTTGAGGCGTCGAATCGCCGCATGCTGCCACCCAAATACGCAGACCTGCCGATCGAGGCGCTCCAAGAGCGGCTGCATCGGTTGAAAATTGTGGCTGGGAGTCGGCGCTAAGCGAGCCGACCAGCGACGACAGATTCAATAGAACCAGATTGCCAAACCCAGATTGCTAGCTGAAGGAGACGTGCGATGAACTTCTTTCCCGAAATTCCGCTGACGACCGCTCAGGCCGAAGCCATTGCTCGCGGCCTGTTTCACATTGCTCAATCGGATGGTCTGCACGAGCGGGAAGCGGCGCTGGTTGCGTCGTTTTGGGCCGATGCCGGCGGTAGCATGAACGCGCTGTCAGAGCTGGCACGTAGCGGGCCGCTTTCAAACGAAGAGCTTTCGGCGGTGCTCGACACGACGGAGCTGCGGCGACTGTTTGTGAAGACCGCGCTGCTGCTGGCGTTCGCCGATGGTCAGGTGAGTGGCAAAGAGAGCGATCTGGTCCGCAAGTACGCCGGTGAACTCGGCCTCGGTGGAGAGCTTGCGCACCTAGAGGAGCAGGTGAAGGAATACCTGCTCGGTCAGCTTTCCCACATTCACAACACCGCCGCGCTCGCCGAGATTGCCAAGAAGCTCAAGATTTAGCGCTACGGGCCGTTAGGGAGCCCACTTTCCGCAGACCACGCAGTTGTCCTTCTTGCTGCCAAAGCCGCAGTCGTTACAGATGTGAGCGCGGGCTTTGGTCGAGCCGACCCACTTGCCACAGCGAGCACAGTTGTCTTTCTTGCTGCCGAAGCCGTGATCACCGCACAGCCGGGCCGGAATCTTGGTCGAGCCCATCCACTTGCCGCACTTGGCGCAGTTGTCCTTCTTGCTGCCAAAGCTACAGTCACCGCACAGCATTGCGGGATAGTGCTCGGCGTGGGCGCGGCTCGCGGCGAGGAGGATCCCGGCAACGAGCGGAATTTCCACGAGAAATCTGCGACGGCTCTTGGTCTGCATGGTGGTCTCCTGGTTTGTCCGAATATGAGCCCATCCTACGCCTCTTTTTGCACATCGCTCGCACTAGGGATTGTCTCGCCTGCGCCCGTGTGCCTAAGATCGCGCCGTCATGGCGTACTTCTGCCACTCCTGCGGGAACGAGCAAATATTCGAAGTCAAGGTCGGTATCAAGGTCGGTCGCCGCGATACCTGCCCTCACTGCGGCAGCGACTTACACTGCTGTAAAAACTGCACGCACTACGAGCCGAACGTCCACAACCAGTGCCGCGAGCCCGAGGCTGCCTTCATTCGTGATCGCGCCGAGGCGAACTTCTGTCCGCACTACTCGATTCGCGACTCCGAGGGCTGGAAAGAGGATCGCTCGGCGGAGGACGCCAAAAAGAAGCTGGCGGCGCTGTTCAAGAACCTCAAATGAGCATCATTCTCGACGAAGAAGCCCCGCCGTTTGACCCAGAGTCGCGGCGGCTGTGTGGCGATCCAGCGTGCATTGGTGTCATCGGTAGCGATGGGCACTGCCGCGAGTGTGGTCGCATCGGTGAAGGCGAAGAGCCGAGGGTTCATCGCCTCGAAACCGACGATCCTGTGGCGGAACTTGCCTCGGCAGCGGTCAGCCATCAATCGGCAGAGCCTGCGGTCGCGGAAGAAGAGGAACAGGCTGACGACGATAGCCTTGGCCGATCAGGCGCGGAAGCAATCGAGGACCGACGGCTTTGTTCCGACCCGGGCTGCATCGGGGTGCTGAACGCCGAAGGCCGCTGTAGCGAGTGTGGCCGCACCTCCAACTTGGCCTAGGGTGCAGTCCGCCGCTCAGGTGGTGCTGGGCAGTGGCCGAAGTGCGCGGAAGCTGATACGTTTGGCGAAGAGAGACGGCTTTCGTCGAGCGTCGCCCAAATCAGCCCATGTGTCATTCGCTGTGGACCGTAACTAGCTTGTTGCTACTGCCACCGCTGCTGTGTGAAGCCGGGTGTTTGATCCCGATTCCACTCGAACAGCAGGTGAGCACCGATGGTGGCAATAATTTGCTGGTCCGGGCAGCGATTCCTCCTTTTGGCACCCAGCGGGCGACCTCGATTCTAGAAAAGTATTCGTATCAAGTCGACGTACTCACCGATAGCACCGAGGTGGCTGCTCGACTCTATTTGCAGCTTAATGGCACATGCTGCGATCTCAACGTCGATAACCCGAACGTCACTCGCTTTAATCAAGAAGCTCAAGCGAGGGCTGTTGATCCGACGACGGGTAGCTACTCGATGGTGTTCAATCAGCAGGTGCTCCCGTGCGCGACGGGTTTCGCGGGTTCGATTGCTTATGTAGTTCCGGTGGTGGCGTCCGGCGGCTTCGTGGATGGTCCGAGCGGTATTCGTCCCGAAGGACTCGGCGAGGTAGACCGCAGCCACTACTGGACGGTAATTTGTCCGTAGAGGGATTTCTTATGCCTAACCTTAAGCACCCTTCACCGAGGTCTAGCGACATGGTCTTGCGTAGTCGTTGGCGACGCTGGATCGGCCTCGGGGCGGTTCTGCCGTTCCTCATGCAGCTTGTGGGCTGTGGCGAGGATGCGGCTGCGCTGCCGATCGCTTGTAGTGGCGACAATTACTGTCCACCAGCGCGTAGTTCGGCGTGGTGGGCGATTCAGCTTTGGCCAACGGAAACCGGCGACAAAGTCGGTGCCGATCCGCACTGGCTGCTGACACCCCAAGAGGGTCAATCGCTTAGCTTCGATGGCACCGGATCGGCGCAGCTCCGCTTTCGGGCGGCCGCGCTATTGTCGGGTCTGGTGCAGACGGCGGACAATCGGGCGCTGGTGCGAGCACGGGTGCAGGCGACCCTGCCGAGTGCGATTCCTGGCCAAAACGACTACCGGTTCGATACCCAGACCGCCGAAAAAGTAGCTGGGACGTACTCGCTGCGCATTCCCACGCCCGCGCAGCCTGACGATCAGCTCTATCGGTTCTGGGTCGGCTTCGACGATGCCAGCCAAGCCAGCATGTATCCACCGATGTGGCTCGAACATCCGGTGACGGGCGATCTGGAGCTGCCAATACAGCTTCGACCAGCAACGCAACTTGCCGTGTTATCGGGGCGAATCACCAACCCGCTCGGCGAGGGTGTGGGCGGTATGTCGGTCCAGGTCTTCGACGAAAACAACCAACTGGTGTCCTCCTCGGCGGTGAGCTTGACGGCGAGTGGTGCCACCGGGGGAACCTATCGGGCGGTTGTCGACCCGTCGCTGGCCAAAAATCCGCGTGCCAACCTCCGGGTGGTGGTTCGTCCTGGCCCGACGACCATGGGCTTGCCCTCGCTGGAGGCGGTCCTGGCCCCACCGATGGTCGGAACCGAAAAGATCCAACACTTCATGTTGCCGTCTCAGCGGACGCCGGTGCAGTTCATGCTACCGGTGTCCGGACTTGGACCGAGTGGTG
>ERZ724510.669-NODE-669-length-19870-cov-4.132930_pt1 | contig 19870 bp, 18 predicted proteins | sample MGYA00376043_ERZ724510 | MGnify/ENA primary metagenome ERZ724510 (study PRJEB28724, sample SAMN07190888) | wastewater metagenome | isolation source: influent of sewage treatment plant in Hong Hong | place: USA: Christiansburg, Virginia | collected 2016-03-01 ... | reverse complement strand
GCCGGCAGCGGTGACGGTCTTGGATCCGCGACCGACGAAACCGGGCACCCCCACCAGCGGAGCCTGCAGCCGCACCGTCACCCGGGCCAGTCCACATGGGCCAAAGGTTTCGGCATCGGGTGGTGTGATCGACACCGCAACATCGCTGCGGCCCGAAGCGACCAGCGCCGAGCGTGCCGCCGCCTCTGCATGCGCTGCGCCGCTACCCGGACCATCGGCCTTGGTGTACACCCGCAGGTACTCCCGTACCGCCGCGTCGGCGTCGCTGCGGGCAGCGATGACCGACCAGACGTTGGTGATCATCAAGGTGCCGACCATGGCGACCAGGACACCCGCCAGCAACCCATCGGTGCCACCGACGACGCCCCGTTCGTCCGCAGGTCGACGCCTCATGTCGGCTCCCGTCGAACCACCACGTCTTCGTGAACCCCGCCCAGTCCGGACGCGGCGCCAAGAATGGTGGCGGGTCGGGATCGCACCCGCAGCACCACCGACGCCCCGCCCGGGTCACCAACAAAGCTCAACTGCACCTGGTCGGCGTGGCCACCCAGGCGGGAGCGGGCCCAGGACAGCCCTTCGGCCTGCACCTGTCCGGGTTCGGAGGCGTATCGAGGGTCGGAGGCGGCACGTCGGGCCGTGTCCCACGCAACGTGGTCCACCAGCGAGGAGACCCAGAGGTTCACCAGCACATGGGTGGCCAACAACATGAAGGCCAGGAACACGGTGACTCCAAAAGCCGCCGACAGGGTGCCCGAGCCACGGTCCGCTGCCCGATGACCTGGTGACAGACGCCGCCGAGAGGTGTTCAGTTGCCGATCTGCTCGATGGTCTGATTGGCCTTGTTGGTCGCCGAGTTGAACATCGCCCGAAACCCCATCCACATCAGGAGGCCCAAGAACGCGATGACCAACACGGCGATCGCGGTGGAAATCACGCCCTCGGCCACGTCGGCTCGGCGGTTGCGTCGGCGCGCCGCCGTCGAGGCGTCGGAGCGCCGGGCCTTGCTCTGAGATGCCTTCATTGGCGCCTGCTCGGTGGTGGCCATGGCATTCATGGTGGGTCCTCTCGGATGGTGATCGGTTGGAGTTGGCGGGGGGAGGGTTGGCGCACATTGCGCTCAACCCGTGAACTGATTGAGCGCGTGGACGAAGGGAACGACCAGGAAGATCACGCCTGGTATGAGGGTGGCCACCGTCACCGGCACCCAGACCATCTGTTCGCGGCGTTCGATGGTTTCCATCAACTCGCGGTGTACCTCCCGCCGGATGCTTCGGGCCTCGAGGCCGATAAGCGCACCGAGGTCACCGGCCTCCTGGTTGAGAGCGAGCACACCCACCAGCCGTGACACCGCATCCACCTTGGCGAGCTGCGCCCATTCGCGAAGCGCCGAGAGCTCGGAGGTGCCACCGCGGATTCGTCGTGAAACCACCCGCAGGTCCTGGGCGCACGCACCACGTGAGCGTCGTCCCAAGCGGGACACTGAGGCCGAAAGGGAATAGCCGGCGGACAGGTGCATGGCCAACTGTTCGGCGACGACCGGCAGCTCGTGCAACACCCGGGTGCGACGCTGCTGGTCTGCCCGGGCCAGACGTTGTTCGATGACCAAAAACGTCAGCAGGGGGGCCGCAACCATCACAAAGATGGTGAGCCCCCATTGCAGTCCGAGCGCCGCAGCCAACAGCGTGCCGCCAACGAGCGCCAAAAGACCCCACATGAGTTGACGAACCCGGAAAGCAGTGGGTTCGTCGTTGCGGTGCAGGCGAAGGAGTCGATCACCGATGTCCTCGTCCAGGCCTACGAGACGGGCGAGCGAATCGCCCCAGGTCTTCGCCAGCGGGGCCACCAGTGCCTGAATCCCGTTGAGTGTGGCTACCCGACGCGCGGGCGCGCCCGGAAGGTAGGGCCGCAGCCGGTGATGCAGCGGCGCCGGATTGAGCCGTGGGAAGGACGCGATCACCAGCACCGAACCGGCAAACAACCCCACGAAGGCGAGCGCAATCGTCCGGGTCATGAGCCGAACACCCGTTGTTCATTGGGCAAACGCAGTATTCGTCCAGACCAGACCCAGCAGGAGAAAAGAACTCCGAGAGCCGCCAGGGCCAGCATCTGGCCCAGCGCGCTTTGATAGGCCGCTCGTCCGTCGCCAATCGAAAGTCCGACCAGCGCCATGCCCAGCGGCACCAGCAACACGAATCGACGGGCGAAGCGCACGCCCGCCTGACGGGACTTGGCATCCTTCCGGTCCAGGAGATCCTGACGGCGGTCGTCGGCCAATGCCGCCAGCCGGCGGTCAAGATCGGCGCCGCCCAGTTGATGTGCGATCAGCAGGGTCTCGCAGGCGGAGTCTGCGGTGGGATCCGCCAGTTGATCCCGCAACAGTTCGGTGGTGACCGTGAGGTCGCGGGTGAGCAGCCACTCGCGGTGGGCCGCCTCGAAAGCCGGTCGGAGTTCCTCCGGTGCACGCCGACCCACCTCGAACAGCGCCTGGGGGATGGAGCGGCCCACCGAGGAACACAGCAGGCGGATCTCCTCGATCATGGCGGGCCAGGCCTCGCGGGCCTCCTCCAACTGGTGACGACGGCGGCGGCGGATGAGTCCAACGGGCGTGACGGTGCCGATGGCTGCCAGCATCAGCGACGGCACAGCGGCTCCCATCACGGCCAAGCCGACCACCAAGGCCCCGATGCCGGCCCCCAGCGACATCCCCAGGAGCTGACCCACCGACACCTCGGTCAGGCCGGCCTGGTCCAGCCGCATCCGAGCCGAGTCCCGAAGCTTGGCCGAGTCGAATCTCACGGTGCGACTCACAGGCCCGCCCAGGAGGGGATCGACCAGCAGCGCCATACCCGCCGCTCCGCAGGCAGCCAGCCCCAGGCCGGTTGCGGTGCTCATGTGGCCACCTCGTTCTGGACCGGGCCTGCGCCGTTGCTGTTGGCACCTTTCTCGACCCGGCTCCTGGCTGCATGGGCCAACGGCAGGGCGTCGTCCAATGCGATCCCGACGCGGGCAAACGCAGCCCCCATGCGCACAGGTACCAGACCGCTCCATTCGAGGGGGCCGTCGTGCCGGCCGCGTCCGAACAACGGAGTCACGGTGAATTGCGCCGCGTCCGTTCCTCCCGCCAGGTCCTCGACGGCCAGGATTTCGGTGACCTGGGGTCCGCTGGACGTGCGTTCGGTGTGCACCACCACGTCAACGGCCTCGCTCACCAGGGTGTTCAATGCCGAGAGCGGCAGGTTGGCTCCCGCCTCGGCCAATTGGCTGATGAAGCGCAGCCGGGTGAGTGCCTGACGGGCTGATCCGGCGTGGATCGTGGTGTAGCCCTTGACCCCGGATGACAAGGTGCGCAGCAGCGGGAGCGCCTCCTCGTCGCGAACCTCACCCACGATGGCCACATCCGGCGCCATGCGCAGGAATCCCGCCACCAGCTGCCGCAGGGTGACCTCCTCCCGCTCGCCCCGGCCTCCACGGGTTTGCATGGACGCCACATTGGCCAGCGGAATGTCGGTCTCGAAGACCTCCTCGGCCACCACCACTCGAAGGGAGGGGTCGAGGTGACCGGCGGCGCAGTTCAAGAGGGTCGTCTTGCCCGAACCTGGAGCGCCGGCGATCACCATGGACAACCGGGCCCCAACGACTGCCCGCAGGAGACGGGCGGCCTCGGTGCTGAGCATGTTGCGATCCACCAGCTCATCGAGTGAGGAGAACGCGACCCCGGTGAACTTTCTGATGTTCACCATCAAGTGGCCACCTCGTGCGAGGTCACGGTGGACGATGTGCAACCGTGAGCCGTCTGGCAGTTGCGCGTCCTGCAGTCCCATCAGCGGTTCGAGGGTGCGGTGCGATCCCGCAGCGTCATCGAGCAGCCTGGTGAGGGTGCGGATGACGTGATCGTCGTCGTGGAACACGTCATGGTGAAACCCACTGTGACCGGCATGCCGCTTCACGAAGATGGCGTCGGGGGCGTTCACCATGATCTCCCACACGTCGGAGTCTTCGAGCAACTCGGTGAGGGGTCCGTACATCGCCAGGTTGAGGAAGGCACGCCGGGCCACCTGTGCCGGATCGGGGATGTCGTGGCTGCGCAGCCCGCGGCGGCACTCCATTGACCAGGCCGCCAACTCATCGGCGATGAGATCGCGTAGGGCATCCTGAGAGCCGCCGACGTCAAGGTCGAGGGCCATGGATTTGGCCCGACGTTGAACGCGTGCCTCGATCTCGGCCAGTGGTGAGCCTGCTTCGTCCTGCTCCTTGATGCTGAGCCTCTGGGCTTGGTCGGCGTCCCGGCCACCGTGGCTCGTCGGTTCCCGATGTTTCGTGCCGGGGACGTGAGGAGCAACGCCGTCGTTCAGGGGTTCTGCGTTCACGGTCGCTCCTCGGAGACGGCGCCATCGTGGAGGTCAACGGGCTCCGGTCCAGCAGCCGCCTGAGTGGCAGGGGACCCTCGACGGTCGCCCTCGGCCGCATGGAGAAGTGCCGCCACCGGTCGCACCATGCTTTTGGGCAGTGGGGTGGCGGCCCGCTGGGCCGCTTCAACCGAATGGCGCTCGGGTAGGAAGGCGTTGGTGCTGACGCCTGACATGCGCCGGTTGGCGTCATCTGCGGTCACCTGATGAGCAACCCGGCCAAGACGAACTCCCAAGGAGCCATCGAGTGAGAGCGCCCGAAGCATCTCGGCTCGACGCGCAGGCGATCGGGGTGCGCGATTGATCACCGTTGAGATCGTGGCCGAGTCGATGCCGAAGCGCCCGAGGTCATCGAGCAGACCCGCCAAGTGGGCGACGCCCCACAAACCGGCGGAGCCGACGGCGAGCACATGGTCGGCTTGGGCGAGCACGGTGCGGGCTGCCAAGTGCTGTTCCTCGGTGTCGGGTGATGCGGTCTCGGCCTCACCGTCAAGGTTGGAGTCCAGGTCGGCCACCACGGTGGCGTAGGTGGCCCGTAGGCCCTCCAGCGCGGCGGAGAAGGCGTGGGGTCGAAGGGCGGTCCAGTCGCGTCGGCGTCGGAGGCCCGCCAACAGGTGGTACTGACGGTTCGGGAGTTCAAAGAGCTGCTCGCGGACCCGATCGCGGGTCAAGCGGCCGTGCCGGTGTGCCTCGGACAGTTCGACCACCCCCGGCACCACGTCACCGGTGTCGTGGTACATGGCCTGCGAAGCGCCCGATGACAGGTCGGCGAGTGCCACGGTGCCGTCGAGGCCCTCGGCCTCCGCCAGCGCCTGGGCGGCGGCCATCGCGACCGTGGACGTGCCCACGCCGCCACGACCAATCACGGCGATCAGGCGACCGGTCCAACGCGGCTCGGCGCCGAGCGGCGCGGCCTCGATCTTGTGGGAGTCCTTGATCGGTGCTGCCGCAACGGCGAGCGCGTCGGTGAGGTCGTCGCACCCAAACGTGTCGGGAAGAACGGCGGCTGCACCCAGTTCCAACCAGTTGCGGTCAACCCGTGGGTCATCGACCACCAGGGTGGCGGCACCGACGTCCCGCGCCGCTGCGATCAGGTCCCGGTCGGCTCCGACCGCGGCGCCATCGATCAGTAATGCCGAGTGCGGTCGGCCCGTGGCGAGCCGGGCGCGTACCTCCGATGCCGAAATGCATTTGGCGAAGTCCACCGGGGCCATGCCGGAGGTGGCCCACCGAGTGACGTCGGAGAACCAAGCCGTTCGCGGCGGTGCCAACCCGAGCACGACCCAACGATCAGTCACCGTCGGTCCCGCCTGAGGACGCCTTTGGTGCCGGTTCGGCCGGATCGGCAGGGATCGTGGCTGGAGTCGGATGGGCCGGAGTGCCCGCGGAGGGCGTCGCGAGGGTGATCGTGCCGGCCGTGTTGGCTCCCACCACGGCCGCAAGCGCCCGCTCGGATTGAACCTCGATCGTGACGACCAGCGAGCCCATCTGCCCAAGGTCCCCCGACGAACTGTCGTTCAGGGCCACCACGCGAGCTCGTCGGGCTACCACTGTGGCCTTGGTGTCACCGTCGGTGCCGGCCAAGACGTCAACGACGGCGCCTGCCTGAAGCGCACCGTCGATGGCACCGGCTCGGGTCAATTCGAGCGCCACCCGTCGGGCAGGCCCGTCGGACGTGCCGGGCTCGGCCAAGGAGGCCGGGTTCAAGAACTGGTGGCGACCAAGCGCTGCCGTGGTGACCCTGCCCACCAGAGGCGCCCAGTCACGGGTCATCTCGTCGGCCATCTCGGGTGGCACCTCGGCCGGGGCCAGGCCGAGGTCGTCGCGCTGCACGATCTCGCCCGGTGCGAGGGAGCGGGTCGTGACGACGTACCGCGTTTGAGGGGCGGCGTTGGACTGCTGGTAGGCAGCGAAAAGCCCGACCCCCGAGGCGGCGATGAGGAATCCGCCCAAGACCGCCCGTCCGTTTGGGAGTAGCGAGCGGTCCCGGCCTCGCTGAGGTTGGCCGGTGACCGACTGCGATCCCACCGAGGGAGGCGTCGAAGACGCGTGGCGTCCCCTGAAGGCGCGTTGCTTGCGAGCCGTCGCCGGCGGAGGTCCCGCCTCCGTTGACCCCGCCGTTTGCGCCACAAATCCTCCTCCTCAGCGTCGACGAAAATAAATGTCGACAATGGTTCATGAAACGGCAGGCCCTCTGGCACGCCGCAGGTTGGCGCCTGGTTCCGCCTGGCGTCGTGGTGAACGGCCCGCTCTTCGAGATCGGTCGATCAGTTCGTCAGTGTGCGTGCAAAGCTCACGATACACAAGGGTTGTTTGCCTCTGATCCGGCTCACCCGCCATGTCGTTCGACCCAGTGCGTCGTGCGCTGGTTTGTCGATGACGGAAACCTGAAGTGGCCAACCTGGTACCGCCGGAACGGGGGCGGCCAGGTGGTGTCCTCGGCACTAAGGTGACCGTTCGGCGGAGAGGCCGTCGAGACCACTTAGGGGGACCGCAGATGCTGGGCACGATGCAGGAACGTCAACTGACCTTGGACCATTTCGTCAACCGGGCTGAGACGTACTTCCCGGACCGCGAGATCGTCACAAACACGGCGGCGGGCCTGCAGCGAACCACCTATGGGGCGTGGGCGGACCGTACCCACAGGTTGGCGGGAGTGCTGGACAACCTGGGCATCTCCGCCGAGGGTCGCGTTGCCACCTTTGCATGGAACACCGCCCGTCACCTGGAGTTGTATTTCGCCGCCCCGTGCAGCGGTCGGGTGCTGCACACCCTCAACCTGCGGCTCTTTCCCGAGCAGTTGACCTACATCGTCAACCACGCTGAGGACGAGGTGATCTTCGTTGATCGCAGCCTGTTGGGTCTGCTCGTGCCTCGGGTCGGCGAGTTCAACACCGTGAAGCACATCGTCGTCATGGACGATGGCGTGCCCAACGAGATCCCCAGCTTCGACGGAGGCCCCGAGGTGCACGACTACGAGGAACTGCTGGCAGGTGCCGAGCGCACCGAGTTCCGCTGCGACGACGAGTGGGCCGCCGCCTCGATGTGTTACACCTCCGGCACGACGGGTAACCCCAAGGGCGTCACCTACACCCATCGGTCCACCTACCTGCACACGATGGCTGCCATGTTGGCCGACACGATCGGGGTGACCGAGGCCGACGTCATCCTGCCCGTGGTGCCCATGTTCCATGCCAATGCGTGGGGTCTGGCCCATGCCGCGGTGGCGAGCGGGGCGAAGCTGGTCCAGCCCGGGCCGGACCTGTCGCCGGGCACGCTGGCACGTCTCATTGAGGAGGAGAAGGTCACGCTTGCCGCCGGCGTGCCCACCATCTGGATGGGCGTGGTCGAGGAGCTGGAGGGGCGCGACACCTCGGCGTTGCGGGTGGTCCCATGTGGGGGTTCTGCGGTGCCGACCTCACTGTCGAAACGATTTGAAGAGGTCACAGGCCTACCGATCCTGCAGGCTTGGGGGATGACCGAAACCTCGCCGGTCGGCTCGGTCGCCAAGGTGATCTCCTCGCTGGAGGACTCGTCCGAGGAGAAGCTGGACGAGTTGCGGGCGTCGCAGGGTCTTCCTGTGCTGGGCGTCGAGCTTCGCGTGGTGACGCCCGACGGCGAGCAGGTGCCGTGGGACGGTGAGACCCAGGGCGAGCTTCAAGCCGCGGGCCCCTGGATCACCAACGGCTATTACAACGATGAGCGCTCGGCCGAGGCGATGACCGAGGACGGCTGGTGCCGAACCGGTGACGTGGCCGTGATGCTGCCCGAGGGCTACCTGAAGCTGGTGGATCGCACCAAGGACGTCATCAAGACCGGTGGCGAGTGGATCAGCTCGGTCGAGCTCGAAAACGAGATCATGGCCCATCCGGCGGTGGCCGAAGCAGCCGTGATCGCCGTGGCGCACCCCAAGTGGGCCGAGCGTCCGCTGGCCTGCGTTGTCCTGCGGGACGGCGCTGAGGCGACCAGGGACGAGATCCTGGCCTTTCTCGACGGCCGGGTGGCCAAGTGGTGGATTCCCGACGACGTGGTGTTCATCGACGAGGTGCCCAAGACGTCGGTTGGCAAGTTCTCCAAAAAGACCCTGCGGGAGCAGTTCGCCGACTACGAACTCCCCGGCGTCGCCGACGCCTGAGCGGCAACCCCTGAACGACGACGGCTGCGGGGGGTAAGGAGCCGGGTGCGGGTACCCTGAAGGGGTGCCTCAGCGCTATCGATTTACCCTGCGCCCATGGTGGATCGTCACCCATGTGATCTTGATCACGGCGGTGGTGGTCATGGTCAACCTCGGGTTTTGGCAACTCGATCGCCTCAACGACAAGCGCGAACTGGCCGACACGCTGGAGGCCCGAGCCGGAGAACCGGCAGTGCCGCTCGATGCCTTGATCGATCCCGGGGACACGGCCGAGACGGCCGACCGATTGATGTATCGCAACGTCACGGCCACCGGCACCTACGTGGTCGATGAGGAGGTACTCGTCGCAAATCGCACTCAGGACAGCCTTCCGGGCTATTGGGTGGTCACTCCATTGAAGGTGTCACCCAACGAGGCCGTGGCGGTGGTGCGTGGTTTCGTCGAGTTGGTCATCGGCGATGAGGGTGTGCCGGTGGCGGCGGTGGCGCCGCCGAGCGGCACGGTCACGGTCAGCGGTTGGGTGGAGGGCACCGCAGAGCGAGGCCGGTTTGGCGGCAGCGATGACCGGCCGGGTCGCATCGACCGGTTCAATCGGCTGGACCTTGCCCGCCTGGCCGATCAGGTGGAGCTGCCGCTTGCCCCGGTGGCACTCATGGCCACCGACCAGCAGCCGCCGTCGAGCGATCAGTTGAGGGCGGTGCCCCGGCCCGAGCCCGATTTGGGCCCGCATCTGGGCTATGCGGGTCAGTGGTTCCTGTTTGCCCTGGTGTTCGCGCTTGGCTATCCGTTCATGCTGCGTCGCCAGGCCCGAACCTACGAGGAGCGTGATCGGGAGCGACTCGACCCGCCGCCCTCGCCGACTGCCACGGGAGCCTCGGGGGTCGCCGATTCCCATCAGCATGTCTGAGGCGGTGGGGTCGAGCGGTTCTGCCCCGGACGGTGGTCTCGACCCGCTGCGGGGGCTGGGGCCGGACGATCCTCGGCGTCGCCTGGTCCGGGCAACCATGGATTGCCTCGAGGACGCAGCGCTCAGCGACCTGAGCCTCGAGCGCGTGGCCAAGTCGGCGGGGTTGTCCCGCTCCACGTTGTATCGCTGGTTTCCCGATGGACGGGATGCGCTGTTGCGAGCCGCACTTGGCGTGGAAGTGGCGGAGTTCTGGCAGGGCCTCGCCGCTGCGGTTGCGTCCGAGGCCAGGCTTGAAGGGCGACTCACCCGAGGCTTGATGGAGGGCGTCCGTCGTATCGAGGACCACTCGCTCCTGCAGCGTCTGGTGAACAACGAGGCCGATCAGTTGGCGCCGTTTCTTGATGAACTGCAACCGATCGTGTTCGCACTCTTGGCGGCCTACCTGGCCGACCTGTTGGACCGTTTTTCGGAGGACCTGGCGGAGGGGGTCGACCGCGAGGAGGCGTCCCGGTACCTGGCAACCCTGATCCTCAGCTATCTGGGGAGTCCGGCGCGGGTGGACTTTGGCGATGAGGACCGCGTGTCCCGTCTTGTCCGCACCCAGCTCCTGGGCGGAATCTTGGCATGAGCGGACTGTTCCGTTCGACCCGAGAGTGACCAACGCCACATACATGGCCCGGGCATTGAGACACATGATGTCTTAGTGTGTCACCCGATGCGGGCAGGTGAGACAGCGGCGGACCATCCGGTCCAACATGTAGCCGACCCCGACGCCGACTCCTTTGCATCGGCGTCGCTTCTCACGCTGCCGCTTCCGGCTTCGGGAGTACGTGCACGTCGCGAGGGAGCGCCCAGACTGCTCCCGCCCTCCCTTGAGTCCGAGATCCGCTTGGAAATCCCGGCGCTGTTGTCCTGGCTCAGTCGAGCCACCTGCGGCCATGAGGCAGAGACCTTGCCCCTCCTGGACGCGGCCGCAGCGTGCATCGCCCGCTGGGGTGCTGCCAAGACCACCGCCGCTGACATCGCGGCCGAGGCCGGTTGCTCCCGGGCAACGCTCTATCGCCGTTTCCCAGGCGGCTCCAACGAGTGGTTGCGGGCCGTGGTGGAACGCGAGGCGGGCGAGGTCGTCGCCGAGGTCCTCGGTGAGGTTGCAGCCTCCCGTGATCTCGTCCGGGCAATCGCCATCGGGGTCTCGGGCTCCATCGGTGCCATGTGGCGGCGACCGGTGCTGGCGCGGCTGCTCGAACACGAGCGTGAGCTGGTGCTCCCAGCGGTGCTGATGGATCGGGCCTCACCCATCTACGCCACCCTCGGTGAGGTGGTGGCCCCGGCGCTCGCCCATCTGTGCGACGACGAGAGTGCCCAGGCGATCGGCGAATGGGGTGCGCGGCTGGTGGTCGCCCGCGCCCTGCAGCCCGAGTTGCCCGGCGGCCTCGCGGTCGAAGACCCGGAGGTCGTCGCTCACCTGGCGGCCACCTATCTGCTGCCCGGTATGGGTTTGCCCAACGGGGGGCAGGCCAACGGCCGCCGAGGTTGGAGCGACGCCTCACCATCGATCAGACCATTCCCAACACCAGCACAACCACATTCCAACCACCATGAAAGGGAGGCGCAATGACCGCCACCATGCCCACTCACTCAGACAACCGCGCCCTGATTGGTCGGGACGAGATCAACGACCTGGACGAGATCCTGGCGATCACCAACACCGACCGTGACGAGACGATTCACCACGTCCAAAACCATGCCGACACCATCTACACCTGGAACTATGACAAGGGCGAGCGTCCGGCGCTGAACAAGCTGTATGAGAAGGCAAAGAACGCCCAGTGGAACGGCGAGACCGACCTGCCCTGGGACACCGACGTCGACCCAGAGAAGGTCATCGCCGAGAATGCAATCGCCAACGCCGGGGTCGCCAGCGACGCCTCATCCATGCGGGCGCTCGGTGGACCTTTCGCCAAGCTGTCGGACGAGGACTACCTGCGCTTTGGCATCGAGTCGAACATCTGGACGCTGTCGCAGTTCCTCCACGGTGAGCAGGGCGCCCTGGTATGCACGGCCAAGATCGTCGAGACGGTGCCCTGGATCGATGCCAAGTACTACGCATCCACCCAGGTGATGGACGAGGCGCGCCACGTCGAGGTGTTCGCCAAGTACCTCCAGGACAAGTGGGGTGGCCACTACCCGGTCAACGCCCACCTGAAGATGTTGCTGGACGACATCGTCAACGACACCCGCTGGGACATGACCTACCTCGGTATGCAGATCATGGTGGAGGGTTTGGCGTTGGCCGCCTTCGGGTTCATGCAGCAGATGACCACCGAGCCGCTGCTCAAAAAGCTGCTGCGTTACGTGATGAGCGACGAGGCGCGGCACGTGGCGTTTGGTGTGCTGTCGCTTCGGGAGTACTACGCCGAACTGAGCGACGCCGAGATCTTTGAGCGCCAGCAGTTCGCCTTCGAGGCGGGTGTGCGCATGCGGGACCGATTCCTCCAGCAGGAGGTGTGGGAGCGCATGGGCATGAACGTCAAAGAGGCCATCGAGTGCACCCTGGCGGTGCCTGAACGCGAGTTGTTCCAGATGATGCTGTTCTCCAAGATCGTGCCCAACGCCAAAAAGCTGGGCCTGTTGGACCGCAACAATTCTTGGCTCCGTCGACGGTATGAGGAGCTGGGGGTGATCCAGTTCGAAGACCTGGTCGACACCGGTAACGAGTACGAGAACTTCTCGCTCGAGCAGATCGCCGCTGAGGATGCCAAGGCGGCCGCCGGAGCTTGAGGTCGTCCCTTCGTTGGTGATTCCCCGCGAGCCACGAGGGAAACCGGTCGCCCCGCAGTCCGTGGCTCCGCGGCACCGATACGGCAACCTCTTACCGTCTGGGGTGCGCGTCGTGGCACCATTGGCGCAGACCGCGACGAGGAGGGCACATGGCGAGGTTTGGCAGGGTAATCACAGCGATGGTGACGCCGTTTGACGACCGCGGTGAGCTCGACCTGGACGCGGCCGCGCGCCTCGCCCAGTGGCTCACCGAGAACGGCTCCGAGGGCCTGGTCCTGGCCGGAACCACCGGAGAGGGCCCGGTGTTGTCCCAGGCCGAGGTGGTGGCGCTGACCCGTCGGGTGAGGGACTCGGTCGAGGTTCCGATCCTGGTGGGCACCGGCACGAATGACACTGCTGAAACCATCGAGCTGACCCGTCGGGTCTCCGACATCGGTATCGAGGGCGTGCTCGTCGTCACGCCGTACTACTCCCGGCCCTCACAGGCCGGCCTGGCCGACCACTTCACCCAGGTGGCCAACTCCACCCACCTCGACGTGGTGCTCTACGACATTCCTGTGCGCACCGGCCGTCGAATCGAGCCGGAGACGCTGCTGACGCTGGCCCGAGACGTCGACAACATCGTTGCGGTCAAGGATGCCGCCAACACCCCGACTGTCACGGCGGTGGTGGCCGCGTCGGCACCCGAGGGCTTCGAGATCTACTCGGGTGAGGATGCCATGACGCTTCCCATCGTGGCGGTCGGCGGGGTTGGCGTGATCTCGGTGGCCAGCCACTGGGTGGGCCGGCAGTTTCAGGCGTTCTTCGACGCCATCGAACTGGGGGACCTGGTTGAGGCCAGGCGGCAGAATGCACGCATGCTGCCGTCGTTTGCTTTCGAGGGTGGCGATGAAACCCCCAACCCGATCCCCACCAAGGCGATGATGCGCGTCCTGGGTTTGGCGGTGGGGCAGTGCCGGCCACCCGTCGGTGTGTCACCCGCCGGCTTGGAGGAACGGGCCCGGGAGCTCCTCGCGGGCCTGAGGTAGCGCTGCGGGCGTCGGCCCGGTGGTGAAGGGTCGGGTTGGGGCACGTAGTGTGCCCATCCAATGGCATCACCACTGAAAATCACGTTCCTGGGCGGCCTGGGAGAAATCGGACGCAACTGCGCGGCGTTCGAGTATGAAGACCAGATCCTGCTGCTCGACTGCGGGCTCATGTTTCCCGACCACGACATGCTCGGCGTCGACATTGTTCTGCCCGACTTCTCGTGGGTGCACGAACGGGCCGACAAGATCGTCGGCTGCGTGTTGACGCACGGCCATGAGGATCACGTCGGGGCGCTCAGCTACCTGCTGCCCGACGTCTCGTTCCCGCTCTATGGCACCGAGGTGACCCTCGGCCTGGCCTACCCGCGCATCGAGGAGAACGGCCTGCTCGGGCGCACCGAGTTCAACGAGGTGCGCGACGGCGAGACCCACCAGATCGGGCCGTTCAGCTGTCAGTTCTTCGCGATGACCCACTCGGTGCCACAGGCGGTGGCCACTGCGATCACGACCGGCCAGGGCACCGTGCTGCACTCCGGCGACTTCAAGATCGATCTCACGCCGGTCGACGGGCGCCTCAGCGACCTGTCCGGCATCGGAGCCATCGCCACCGACCCGGGGATCCGCCTGCTGCTCGCCGACTCGACCAATGCCGGCTCGGCGGGCTACTCGGTCTCGGAGACCGAGGTGGGCAAGGTGCTGTACGACCTGATGCACCGCTACCGCGGCCGGCGCATCGTCACCGCCTGCTTCGCCTCCCACATCCACCGGGTGCAGCAGATCGCCGATGCGGCGATCGAGTACGACCGCAAGGTGGCCACGCTCGGCCGCTCGATGAAGCGCAATGTGGCCATGGGCCGCGAGATGGGCGTCCTGCACATTCCCGATGACGCCCTGATCGACATCGAAGAGATCGACAAGTACGACCCGGGTGAGGTCATCGTGATCTCCACCGGCTCGCAGGGCGAGGCGATGTCGGCACTGACGCTGATGGCCACCCGCGAGAGCCGCTGGCTCAACGTGGGCGAGGAGGACGTGGTGATCCTGTCATCCCACCCAATCCCCGGCAACGAGCATGCGGTCAACAAGGTGATCGACAAGCTGACCCGCCAGGGGGTCGAGGTGGTGCACTCCGGCATCGAGGACGTGCACGCCACCGGCCACGCCAAGCGCGAGGAGCTGAAGCTGTTGCAGTCGCTCACCCACGCCGACTGGTTCGTACCGGTGCACGGCGAGTACACCCACATGGTCCATCATGCCAAGATCGCCGAGCAGATGGGCACCCCCGCCGATCGCATCCTGGTGTGCGAGGACGGCGACACGCTCGTGCTCGATGACGACGGCTTGACCAGGGGCGACCGGGTCTCGGCCGAGTACATCTACGTCGACGGCAAGACGGTGGGCGAGATCGGCACCTCGGTGCTGCGCGATCGTCAGGTGCTGGGCGAAGAGGGCGTGGTCACCATCGTCATGATGGTCGACCTGGACCGACGCGAGATCGTGTCCGGCCCCGAACTGATCACCCGCGGTTGGGTGCAGGAGGTCGAGTCGGCCGACCTGCTCGCCGAGGGCGCCAAGCGCGCCGCCAAGGCGGTCAACGACTCGCTCTCCGGCGGCGGCAACGCCGACCAGGTCGGTAAGGCGGCCCGGAAGGCCGTCGGCTCGTTCGTCAACCAGCGCACCCGTCGCCGTCCGATGATCGTGCCGGTCGTCCTCGAGGCATAGCCGTCGGGCGCCGGTGAATGGCTACGGTCGCCAGGTGCGCCTCAACGTGATCAGCCGGGGTTCCGGCCCGCCCATCGTGTTTCTCCACGGCATGGGGGCTTCGGCCGCCACGTGGGACGCCGTCGGCGAGGCGCTGTCGGACCGGTACCTCACCGTGGCGGTCGATCTGCCCGGTCACGGCGGGTCGCCCTGTCCGGACGACCCGGATCGGTTCACGAGGGACGCTGCCCTCGCCGACGTCGACGAGTTGCTCGCCACCTTGGACGAGCCCGCGATCCTCGTCGGTCACTCGCTGGGCGGCTACCTGGCGCTCGCCCATGCGGCGACCCGCCCGGGGGCGGCACGCGGCATCGTCGTGGCGAACACCGGCCCCGGCTTCCGTGACCCGGAGAAGCGGGAGGCGTGGAACGCGCGCTCGCGGCGCAACGCCCACCGCTTCGGCGTGCCCGAACGGGTGGCCGACCTCAACCTGCAACACGACTCGGTGGTGATGGACCGCCTCGCCGAGATCGCGACGCCGACCCTGGTACTGGTCGGCGGAGCCGATCGGCCTGAGTACGTGGGGTCGGGCCAGTACCTGGAGCGAAAGATGCCCGACGCCAGGCTGGTGGTGATCGATGGTGGGGAGCATTCGATGCACGAGCACACCCACGCAGCCGACGTCGCCGAGCACATCGCCCACTTCGAGGCCGTATGCCCGTGACCTACTCAGCCGCCGACCGAGAGATGTTTCCGGTTAACGGCGTCGGAGGTTTATCCGGTGACTCGTGCCGGGCGCGACGTGTGAGGCGCCACAACCGGAACGCGGCGATGGTGCAGTGGCCGAAAATCAGGATGGTCAAGGCCGGCGGAACGATGATCACTGCAAGGAGGCCGGAGGTCTCGTCCCCGGACGCACACGCGAACGTCCCGGAACAGTTCGGATCCGGCCTGAACAACAGGGCGATCAGGAGCGCACCTACGGGGACGATCACGGTCAATGCCCAGACCACGTGTGCGGTGAGGAGCGAGCCGCCGCGTTTGGTGGTTCGTTTCATGCATTCCAACGTGGCGTAGCAGCGACGTTCGAGCCATCCGGGCAAGCCCCCAGATTCTGCTGGGGACGGCACGTGGCAATCCGAGCGAAGCTCTGGCCAGGAGCGGACCTCGGATGAGCCTCAGCTCTGGGCAGCCAACGCCTGGTAGGCGGACATGACGATCATGGCGCCGCGCAGGTCGCCGACGAGGCCGGAGCCCATCGTGTTCATCGCGTAGCTGACCGTGAGTTTGCGCCTCGAGATCGATGAGGGCGATCGAGCCGCCCCAGCCTGCTGCTGGGCTCGAAGATGGGTTCGGCGCCCGCCGTCCGATGTGAAAGTCGGCGCCGAGCGGCCCGGCCACCTCCTCCCGGAAGAACGTGCCGATCGAGCGACCGGTGACGCGGCGCACGACTCCCGCCTCAACGTTGCCCTGGGCGATCGCGTGGTAGCCGGAGTGCGTGCCGGGCTCCCACCAGGGGGTCTGCGCTCCAGGAGGTGCTCGATCGCCTCCTCGTCGTAGAGGTGCTCGGGCGCGATGGCAGGGTCGAAGCCGGCCGGCATCAACATGACCGTGGCGGCCACCGGCTGACCGGCCGGGGTGACGCACACCGAGGCGCCGAGCTCCTGCCCGCTGTCGAAGTTGGCGGCCATGGCCGCCTGAACCGGCTCGAACCCGTCGTCGCAGGTCCCAGGGATCTCGGTCATCTCGTTGTCCCTGTTGTGATCTGCTCCGACACGCTATGAGCACGCTTCCAGCACCGCTGCGGCGGTGACGGCTCCGAGCTCCCACAGCCGGTCGGTGTCGTCGGACGCAGGCGCACCGATGACGAGCGTCGGGGGCCTCACCGCCGACCAGCCGAGGCCGGCCACAATGCGTTCCACGGCGAGCGCAGCGCCCTCCACATCGTTGTTTCCATGCACCCAAAGACCCCATGGCCGCCCCCTGGTCGCATCGAGGCACGGGTAGTAGACGGTGTCGAGGAAGTGCTTGAGCGCACCGGACATGTACCCGAAGTTGGCGGGCGTGCCCAGCAGGTAGCCGTCGGCGTCCAGCACATCGGGCACGGTCGCCCCCAGCGCCGGCTTGAGCAGCACCTCGAGCTCCTGGTCGAGCGCTGCGGCGGCGGAGATCGAGCCCTCTCGAACCGAATGCAGCATCTCGTGGGTAAAGGGAGACGGAGTGTGGTGGACCAGCAGCAGGCGAGCCATACCTCAGCCTGTCTCATGGCTCCGCCCGCTTCCGAACGGGGGTGCGCGGGATTGTCGCTGTGCACAGGTACCTTGGAGTTCTCGTGGCTACCAGTAAGTCCTCAAACCGCTCCGGCGGCACCCGCACCACACGCTCCACCTCGGTGGCGGGACGTACCGGCCGCTCGACGGCCACCAGCCGCGGGCGTACGCCGTCGCAGCCACAGGCTCGCTCTCGTCCAAATGCGAGGCCGCGCAACACCAAAAAGCCCGGTTCGGGAAGACGTGCCGCACGAAGTGGATGGTTCTCCGAGGCGTTTGAGGGTTATGGCGACGATGTGGCCGGCACCCTGCTGATCGGTGTGGCCATCGTGTGCGGGTTGGGTATTTACGGTGGACTTGGCGCTTTGGGTCGCTTCTTTCGCGACATCGTCGTCAATGTCACGGGCGTTTTCGCCTACGTCGTGCCGGTGCTGATGGCCGCAGTGGGCGTGTGGCTGATCGCTCGCCCCCATGAGGCCGACGACCCGGCCGAGTCGGCAAGCACCCGCCGACGTCTGGTGGGCGCACTGGTGGGTTTTGCCGGTCTCGCCGGCGCCGCGCACCTGATCGTCGGGCCTGCGTCCATCGGTGAGGCGGGTGTGTTCGACGCCAATGACAACGCCGGCGGCCTGTTCGGCTGGCTGGTGGCCGGCCCCCTGGACGCGCTGCTCAGCCGTTGGGGTGCATTGGCCCTCATGCCGGTGGTCTTGTTTTTCGCTGCGTCGCTGCTGAGCGGTCGCCGTATGCGAACCCTCTTTGGTGACGCCAAGGTTGCGTTGGCGCCGGCGGGGCGCGTGATCGGCCATGCTGCGGGCGCGCTGTTTCGGCTTGGCCCGCGGGAGGCCATTCTCGATGGACCCGAGACCGAGGAGGACGTTGACCCCCACCCTCCGACCCGGGCGATGGACGGGCCTGGTGGCCGGGCGCGGTTCTTCGACCAGGATGCCAACCCGGAAACCGGTGCGCTGGACGTGCCGCCCGAGTTGCCCCCCAGCGGGCCCCCGCCGGCCACCTCGACCGTCGCCCAGGCCACGCCGCCGAAGCGCCCCAAGGTCGTGGTGCCCATCGACGACTCGGTCGATCCCGAGCAGCTGAGGATGGACCTAAGCCCCGCCGAGGGTTCGGAGTGGACGCTTCCCAACATGAACCTGCTGGGCCGCAGCGGTTCGAAGGAGGTGGACGAGGCTGCGGTGGCCGAGCGTGGTCAACGCCTGGAGGCCTCGTTGGCCGAGCACGGCGTGGAAACCCGGCTGGTGGGCATGGTGGTGGGCCCGACGGTGACCCGCTACGAGTTGGAGCTGGGCATCGGCGTGAAGGTGTCCAAGATCACCAACCTCAACCGGGACATCGCGTACGCCTTGGCGTCGTCCGACGTGCGCATCATCGCCCCCATACCGGGGCGCCAGGCCATCGGCGTGGAGGTGCCCAACGACGAACGGGACGTGGTGGCACTGGGCGACATTCTCACGTCGGCGGAGGCCGCAAAGGCCAAGGCCCCGCTGGAGGTTGGCGTGGGCCGCGACATCGCCGGTCGATCGGTGATGGTCAACCTGGCCACCATGCCTCACGTGCTGATCGCCGGGCAGACCGGCGCCGGTAAGTCCAGCTGCCTCAACTCGATCCTCACCTCGCTGATGATGCGGGTGACGCCGGACCAGGTTGGGCTGATCCTCATCGACCCGAAACGGGTGGAACTTACCCAGTACGACCGCATTCCGCACCTGCTGACGAGCGTCGTGACCGACCCCAAGAAGGCCGCCAACGCCCTCGATTGGGCGGTCCGGGAGATGGAGCGCCGCTACGACCTGCTTCAGGAGGCGGGGGTTCGCGATATTGGCGGATACAACTCCAACTTTGACGCCGACAAACTGTCGTCGCCTCTGGGGGCGGAGCGCGAGTGGGAACGCATGCGCTACATACTCGTCGTCGTTGACGAGCTGTCCGACCTGATGATGGTGGCCGCACGCGATGTGGAGAACTCGATTTGCCGTCTGGCCCAGATGGCACGTGCGGTTGGTATCCACCTGGTGATCGCCACCCAGCGACCGTCGGTCAACGTGATCACCGGCGTGATCAAGGCCAACGTGCCCGCCCGCATGGCCTTTGCCGTGGCGTCGGCCACGGACTCCAAGGTGGTGCTCGATCAAACCGGCGCCGAGCGACTGGTCGGCCGTGGCGACATGTTGTTGCTCGGCCCGGCCGCCTCAACCCCGCAGCGCATCCAGGGCGCCTGGGTTGAGGAGAGCGAGGTGCACGACATCGTGTCGCACTGGCGGGAACAGGCACCCGCCGTCGAGGCCCGCTACACCGAGGGTGTCGCGGACGAGACCGAACGCCCCGGGGGCGACGACCCGGTCACCGCCGGATCGGCCGACCCTCACGACGACGATGAGCTGCTGAAGCAGGCCTGGGAGTTGGTGGTTCGTTCCCAGCTGGGCTCCACGTCCATGCTGCAGCGAAAGCTGCGGGTTGGCTTCGCCCGGGCCGGGCGCCTCATGGACCTGCTCGAGGAGCGAAGCATCGTCGGTCCCTCAGAGGGCTCGAAGGCCCGAACCGTCAACATGACACCCGAGGAACTCGAGGATCTGATCAACTCGGGCAACTTCTGATTCGGCCATCGGCCGAAGCGCCCGATGGCGGCC
>ERZ724510.663-NODE-663-length-19919-cov-7.459021_pt1 | contig 19919 bp, 19 predicted proteins | sample MGYA00376043_ERZ724510 | MGnify/ENA primary metagenome ERZ724510 (study PRJEB28724, sample SAMN07190888) | wastewater metagenome | isolation source: influent of sewage treatment plant in Hong Hong | place: USA: Christiansburg, Virginia | collected 2016-03-01 ... | reverse complement strand
AACATTGCCCATTCGGAATCTCCAAATGATGCTATGAGTTGATTATAGGCTTCGATAGCGCCCTTATAATCGCCTTTGGCTTCCTTTATGCGGCCTAAATTGAAGAATGCGTGAGCCGCTGCAGGATTATCCTTCTTGTAATCCTTTGTAATCAATGTGTAGTGTTCGAGGGCAGCATCGGTGTTACCCGCTTCTTCTGCTGCAACAGCGGCGAGCTCGAGAGCAATCGGCGCTACATAGGATTTTTTATTTCTCCTATAAGCCTCAAGAGCAGTCTTTTCGGCTTCTGCATATTCTTTTTTTTGACTTAGGAGCGCGGCTTTTCTAAGCAGGGCTCGCTGAGCCGCAAGTGTCCTTGGCCATTTTTGGGCTATGGAGTCCAGTTCGGCTATCAGGGAACTCTCAATTTCGGCTCTTTTTTCTTCATCGGTCTCTTGCGACCACTGTAGCGCTTTTTGGTCGGCCAATTCCATCGCTCTGCTGGATGCAGAAGCGATATTTCCAGAGACTGCAGTATAAATTCCTATAGCAACGATGATTAGTACGATTGCAATGCCGAGGCCGATTATAATTCTTCTATTCTTGCTTATAAAGTCGACGAATCTCTCCGAAGAGCTTTTCTTCTCTTCCTTATTGTGCTGTTCTTGTTGCATTTCTTCTTGATTCACAAATTACTCCTTGTTTTGCAGAATATTGAGCTCTTTGATCAATCGTGACAAGTAGGTCCTCTGAATTCTTAAATTTCGAGCAGTCTCTGTCTGATTCCACCGATTCCGCTCTAGAGCGGATTCTATATAATTCTTCTTAAAGATAGTAATTGCCTCTCTTAGATCTTTTCCGCCAAATTGTTCATCCTCAATGCTCGACTTAGAGCCTATCATCAGGTCATCGGCCGTGATCACCTGTCCTTTTGCGAGAAGGACAGCGCGTTCTACCGCATTTTCCAGCTCCCGAATATTCCCGGGCCAACCGTAGCTGAGCATGCTTTGCATTGCCGATTCAGAAAAACGCATGATTCCCTTGTTTGTTTCCCTTGTGAACTTTTTAAGGAAATACTCCGCTAGAGTTGGCACATCATCCAGACGCTCTCTCAGAGGTGGTATTTGTATAGGCAGTACATTCAAGCGATAATAAAGATCGCTTCGAAATTCCTGATTCTTTACTAGTTTTTCTATATCTCTATTCGTTGCAGCAATTATCCGCACATCCACTTTTATTGTCTCATTTGAGCCTATTCTCTCAAATGTCTTTTGTTGAATGACTCGGAGAAGCTTTGATTGAAGCTTCAGAGGGAGTTCTGCAATCTCATCGAGGAAAATTGTTCCGCCATTAGCAGCTTCAAATCTTCCAGTTCTATTTTCTATAGCGTCAGTAAAGGCTCCTTTTACATGGCCAAAAAGCTCACTCTCTAAAAGACTTTCGGGCAATGCTGCGCAATTGACACGCATAAAAGGTCCATCGCTTCGTTTTGAAAGAAGATGCAACTGCTCGGCGATAAGTTCTTTTCCAACTCCGCTCTCTCCAAGAATCAAAACCGAGGCGTCGCTCGGAGCAATTCGCTTTACCAGCTCAAGTCGATCACGCATGACCCCAGAAGAAAAAATAAGAGGATGCCATCCCTCTCCTTGCTGAACCTTATGCTGAAGGTAGATAAGCTCTTGTTCTGTTTTCTCATACTGTCTTGCATTATCAAAGGCAATTCCAGCTTGTACCGCAAAAAGCTCTACCCACTTAAGATCTTCGCTGGAGAAAATGCCATGAGAGGCCTTGTTGATCAGCTCTATTACGCCTTCTGTTTTATCCTTTATCTTGAGGGGAACTGCGAGAATAGAATTAGTGCTATAGGATATTTCTCTTGATACCTTGGGTGAAAAACGAGGGTCATTAGCTGCATCATTTACAATGATAGAGCGGCGATTTTTGAATACCCAGCCCACAATCCCCTCTGCTGCGGGAACCGACTTCCCCTGGAGCTCGGTACCTCTTGGACCAAGCGCGATTTCGAATCTCAGGCTTTCTGTGGAGGCATCGAACAGAGCAAGGCTTGCCGCTTCGGCTCCGACAAGTCTCGCTGCCGATTCCACGATAGTCTTCAGCAAAGAGCGATAATTTGTGTAGCTGGAATTAAGTTGCGCGTTGATATCGATCAACGTACGGAATCTATCCGAATCTATTTCAGAAGCCATTTCTACCATTGCAGAAGACTGAACAAAAGTGCTCAGCCGTTCTCGTTATCCTTTGCCTTCAAGAGGTCACCCAGCGTATAGCCTGCCTCTCCTTCATCTTCCTGAATAAAGCGGGAAATCTCCTCGCGCTCCTGTTTTTGGACCAAGTCCCTTATGGAAAGCCCCAGTTTCTGGCGGTCCGGATTGAGATCAATTACAACTGCCTTGATGGGCATTTCAGGATGATATTTCTTAAGGGCTTCATCATAAGATTCATTTCTGTCGGATACCAAATCCTGCTTCTTAATCAAACCTTCGATATTGCCCGGCACCTTTACAAATACACCGAAGTCAGTTACAGAAGATACCGTTCCCTCTACAATTGAGCCTGGCTTATATGTCTTGGCGAAAGAACGCCATGGGTCTTCCGTAAGCTGTTTAGCACCTAAGCGGATATTTCTTTCCTCAGGACTGCTCTCAAGTACAATGACTTCTATTTCATCACCCTCATGCAGCACAGAAGATGGATTCTTTACTTTTTGCGTCCAGGAATAATCATCTATATGAAGAAAACCATCGATCCCTTCTTCTAATTCTATAAACGCTCCGGCATTTGTAACCTTTACCACTTTTCTCTTGAGCCGTGTACCTACGGGATACCTTTGATCGATTGTGTCCCATGGATTCGGTTGTACCTGTTTGAGACCTAGCGAGACTTTGCCTGCCGGGATGTCATATCCAAGAATCATGCAGTCGACAACATCACCAGCTTTTAGCACATCCTCAGGTCTTCGCACTTTTTTCAACCATGAAAATTCGGAGATATGAGCAAGACCCTCTATACCCTCTTCAAGCTCGATAAAGGCACCATAATCAGTGAGCTTAGTGACTTTTCCCTTTACGATATCACCTACATGATATTTATCTTCAAAGCTGTTCCATGGATCCGGAGTAAAATGTTTTAGCGAAAGATTTATGCGCTTTTCTTCCGGATCTAGACGAATAACCTTAAGTTCGATTTCCTGGCCTTTTCGTACAAAATCTTTGGGGCGAGTCACATGACCCCAGCTCATGTCATTGATATGCAGAAGGCCGTCGAATCCGCCCAGGTCTATGAAGGCACCAAAGCTTGTAAAACTCTTTACCACACCTTTGACAGAGTCGCCAATCTGCGTTTCCTGGAAGAAGGACTCACGTTTGCGCTCTATCTCTTCCTCCATCAGTTTTCGTCTGTTTAGAATGATGTTTATCTTCTTATCTGAATACAGGCGTTCAAGATAGAACCTGCATCGCATTCCAATAAGCTGTTCACTTTTTTCTACACGTTGAACATCTGCCTTACTCAAAGGCAGAAAACCTGATAATCCATGACCAAGATCGACTTCGAATCCGCCCTTTATTTCTTTCGTGATCGTGCCTTCCACAGGCTGATGCTCTTTGAATGCATTGGCTATCGATTTCCAGAAAATTTTTTCATCGGCTTTCTTCTTAGAAATTATTATATCGCCTGAATGTGTCTCTTTGCGAATCAAAATTACCTTGACAACATCTCCGGGTTTGAGCGGGGTATCGCCAAACTCCAATATATTTAGTTTTCCTTCTGATTTATACCCAACATCTATAAAAACCGTGTCGCCAGCAATTTGGATTACCTTTCCGTCGACTAAATCTCCCTCCTCCAGGCCCTCAAATGATTTGAGGTACTGCTCCTGCAATTGTGTTTGGATATCGTCCTTGGAGGGATCTCGGACGTCCATTCCCACTTCCATATTATCTGCCATGTGCAATCCTTGCCCTTAGAATTTTGTATACTTTGTCATAAACTTGCTCTATGGTCAAGTCAGAGGTATCCAAATATATAGCATCTTCCGCTATTTTAAGAGCACCGATGGGTTTTTGAGCATCGAGCTTATCTCGCATTTCGATATTCTTGCGTACTTCTTCAATTGAAATCGAATCGGCTTCGGCTCCTTCCTCCTTGGTCGAAGCTTTCTTGCTAAGTCTTTCGCGATATCGTCTTTCTGCCCGAATTTTAGGAGAGGCATCCAGATATAGCTTTACATCGGCATCGGGAAAGACGACTGTTGTAATGTCCCTACCCTCGCTAACAACATCCTTACCTTCGGATATTCTTCTAATGATGTTATTCACTTCAGCGCGAATTTCTGGTATTGCAGAGACTTGAGAGACGATATCATCTACCTCTGGTGTCCGAAGCTCTTCCTTAAGACACTCTTCATCTACAATGACCGACCCATCAGACAGACAATCAAAGCGATGCTTTTTAGCGAGGTTTATCATTTTTTCTACATCTTGCCATGCAACACCTTCACGAAGGGCAAGAAATGCAATTGCGCGATAAAGGCTGCCTGAATTTATATATAAAAAACCAAGTCTTTCTGCGATCATTTTCGCAATTGTGGATTTGCCTGAACCTGCCGGGCCATCTATTGCCACTCTCATTGTCCCTTCCCTTTGGCTTTTTGATTCGGATTACAAAGAGTCTTGAGTGCTTGTACTTCATCTACTGTGAGCTCTCTCCAGTTTCCTGGTGCTAGGCCTGGATCGCAGATGGGACCATATCGAATGCGCTCCAGCAGCCTTGTATGAAGCTCAAAATGCTCTAACACGCGGCGAATTTCGCGATTTTTTCCCTCTATTAGGACAATCAGAGCGCTATTAGGTCCTGTGATATGGACAGAACGGGCGCGATATCGTACACCATCAATAATAATTCCTCGCATAAAGCTCGATGCAAAATTATCCGGAATCGGCACATTAGTCTGGATCCTATACTCTTTTTCCATTTGGCCTGAGGGATGCATGAGCTTAGATGCCAGGTCTCCATCATTTGTAAATAGAAGGAGACCACTTGACCATTGGTCTAGTCTGCCAATGTTGTAAATTCGCTCATTGACTTCGCCTGATATTAGATCGATAGCACAAGGGCGCCCGTATGGATCGCTGAGCGAAGAGAGATAGCCTTTTGGCTTATTTAGAAGAATGTAGCGGAATTTTTTGGGATAGGCTGCAATGATTGGCTGTCCATCTATTTCTATTCTTTGATTGCAGATGATCTTTTGCCCAATGGATGCCTTTACACCGTCAACGGTCACCCTTCCTTCTCTAATCATTTCCTCGCAAGAGCGTCGAGAAGCTATGCCAAGAGAAGCAAGGTAAGCATGTAGGCGCATTGGTTTCTCTATGGACTCACTCATCCTTCTGGTGTCTCCAGTCTTGAGAATCTAGAATTTTCTACTTCATCGAGCTTCGGAAGATCCTCGATCGAATTCAAGCCAAAACATCTTAGGAATTCCTTGGTAGTACCATATTGCATCGGCTTTCCAGGCACATCACGCTTGCTAATTTCCGCTATAAGGTTTTTTTCAAGAAGAAGCCTAACCATAGCGTCGACATTAACCCCACGAATTGCCTCTATCTCCGCTCGAGTAATTGGCTGAGAATAGGCGATAATTGCAAGGGTTTCCATGGCGGCACGCGAGAGTCTCATTTCGTTTCTTTTGCCATAGTGATCTTTTAGCTTATCCCAAAAAGCCAGCTTAGGAGCAAAAATCCATCTCTCTTCTCTCCTGATTGGGGCAAAACCATGGATCGGCTGATCGAATTCCGAACAAATCCTCTGAAGAGCCAGTGATGTCTGTTCCAATGTCAAGCCAGAGATTTTTGCAAGTTTTTCTTCTGAAATAGGCTCATTCTCTAGAAATAAAATTGCGCTAATCAATGCTGCATCGAGATCAAGCTGTTCGTTCATTTTGAGGCTCCGTCGTCGAATATGGAATTATCAGTATGTCGCCAAAGAGCTTATGCTGACGAACACTTATCAATTTATTTTTTGTCGAATCCAGCACAGCGAGAAACGCACATGCGAGATCCATGGCAGAAGTATTTCGAGAAATTAGATCATCGAAACGAAAATTGCCTTTTTTATTCAATAGTTCGTATATAAGCGCGATTTTCTCATTGATACTTACCTCTTCATAAAGATCGATGATGCGCTCTGAACTAAAGTTTCGAATCATAGAAGCGAAGATTCTTAGCAAATCCCATGAATCGGCAGGTATCCAAGGATCGATATCTGGATTGTCTGCAAAAGGGAGTGTGCGCTGTGCGACCTTTCTTTCGACAAACCACTCCACCTCCATTTCGCGCTGTTCCATGAGCTCAGAGAGTTTCTTGAAGCGATGATATTCAATCAATTGATCGATAAGGTTTCTTCTTGGATCATCGAGCTCTTCAGCTTCATCTTCAATATGAGGGATGAGTCCACGCGATTTGATATAAAGAAGCGTAGCTGCCATTTGATAGAATTCCGATATCTCGTCAAGATCCGCGGATGGATCGCTGTCTAAGCACTGTAGGAATTGTTCAGTGATGCTCGAAATACGGATGTCATTGATGTTCATCTCATTCTTTTTTATAAGATACAACAGAAGATCGAGAGGACCCTCGAAATCGCTCAGGCAGAATGTTCTGCCATTAGATATGAGAGAATTTTTTTCCTGAATCGAATCATCGTCTAATTCTTTAGTCATTCTGAGTAAGGCCAATCATATCGATTGTCATTGACGGGGTAAATACCTTGAGGTGGTAGGCAAGCTGCTAACTCCTGCAGAGAAACACCGAGACCTGGATGAATCAGTTCGTAATCAAGCTCTAGGAGAGGCAATAGAGCGAATTTCCTCTCTGCGAGACCAGGATGAGGAATTATCAAATCTGGTTCTGCCACTATTTTTTGATCGTATATAAGAATATCTATATCAAGGGTTCGAGGGCCTTTTATGATCTCTTTACTTCTATCTCTACCATGATTTGCTTCAATACGATGGATCTGGATAAGTAATTCGCGCGGCGTAAGGTCGGTAAAACCACAAATTGCAAGGTTAAGAAAATCTTGCTGATCTGTGTAATAGCGGGCGCGGGAACGCCAAAGTCCAGAGCGCCGAAGCTCTATTATAAAGCCTGCAAGCTCTTGGATGGCTGAATCTAAAATAGAAGGAGAATCTCCTTTATTTGAGCCTAGTCCTAGCCATACTTTTTCCATGATAGCAAGCGCTAAAGCTCCTTTTAGATTATGGCTTCAGAACAAATCCTCTGTTCTGATTTTAGTGTCATTGTCTTCGTAATTTTCCAAAATGGTGGCCGTCTCAAAAGTATCAATTGTTCCGGAATGATTTGTCTGTGAGGTATTGGCTTCCGTTGTTTTAGATTTATCTGTGTTGAATAATATTTCGCGGACCCGTGTTTCGATTTCTTTTGCAACTTCCGCATTTTGCTCCAGATATGCCTTTGCATTTTCTCTGCCCTGCCCTATCTTCTCGCCAGACCAGGTATACCAAGCGCCTCTCTTTTCGATTACGTTACATTTTACTCCTGCATCTAGAAGAGAAGCACTCCAAGAGATGCCTTTACCGAATATGATCTCGAGTTCAGCCTTGCGGAATGGTGGCGCAACCTTGTTCTTGACCACCTTGACGCGCACCCTATTACCGATTGCTTCTTCGTTCTGTCCTCCTTCGATTGTATCGATCCTTCGAACTTCGATGCGAACTGAAGAATAAAACTTGAGGGCATTGCCGCCTGTGGTGGTTTCTGGATTACCAAACATCACACCTATTTTCATGCGTATTTGATTGATAAAAACGAGAATTGTCTTGCTCTTTGAGAGAGTACCGGCAAGTTTTCGCAGAGCTTGACTCATAAGTCTAGCCTGAAGCCCTACGTGGGAATCGCCCATTTCACCTTCAATTTCGGCTTGAGGTGTGAGAGCAGCCACAGAATCTATTACAATTATGTCCACGGCACCTGAACGGATAAGGGATTCTGCTATGTCCAGCGCTTGTTCGCCATTGTCTGGTTGAGAAATATAGAGTTCATTTATATCGACACCTAGATTTCGTGCATATATCGGATCCAGAGCGTGCTCAGCATCGATGAATGCTGCTATCCCGCCTTTCTTCTGAGCTTCGGCAATTGCATGCAGAGCTAGCGTTGTTTTGCCAGATGACTCGGGACCGTAGATCTCGATTATTCGGCCGCGAGGATAACCGCCTATACCGAGGGCTTCATCCAGAAGGATCGACCCTGATGAGATGACCTCTATTCCCTGAGCAATCGTATGGGCTCCAAGTTTCATCAAGGAACCTTGGCCAAATTGCTTTTCAATCTGTAATCTGGCTGCTTCCAATGCTCTCAGTTTGTCTTCCCTTTCCTTCTGGATTTCCATATCTGGATCCTTTTTTTCTCCTACCGCACCCGTTTTTTGTCCAAATTTAGGTTCCTGTTCTGTCATCAATTCTGCCGCTGAGCGGTTTTGTCTCTTCGCCATTGCAAATACCCCTTCATCCTCTATGACGCACAAATTGTATCACACGATTGAAAATTCTGCAGCCACTCATCACTATATTCAATCATGGCGGATCAATTCTGCAGGTGCGATGGAGGACGATCTAAATGCGGGAATAAGGGAAACAATCATACTGACTAGTATTCCTGAGCACAAGATAAAAACTATATATCTCAAATTCATTGATATCGGGATTCGTTCAAGATAATAATCCGGGTTAAGTAAGGTTATCGCTTGAGAGGAAGGACTAAATAATTTCGTAAAAAAATCGATCAAGGTTTGAATTGCCGAGAGTAGATGGTTGATACAAAGGGATATTGCAACACCTACAGCGCTTCCTGATATGCAACCTATAATGCCTGTAACCGTCCCTCCCAAGAGAAAAATGAGCATGGTTTGCTTCCGAGATACACCAAAAGAACGCAAAACCGCTATCTCTTTTCTATGTTCCATGACAAAAGTAGTCAGTACAGAAGATAAATTGACTGCCGCTACAATGCCTGCAATAGCCATTATGAATACTAGCATAGATCTAGTGCTAGAAAAAGATTTAAATAGGCTTTGTTCTATATCTCGCCAGGGCCGCACAAGAGCTTCTGGATATAGTTTCTTGACATTGTTCATTATATCATCAAGATCAGGTCCGTAAGGATCTTTTGTTTTTATTCCAATATACGAATATGCCATATCGGAACTCAAAATGCGCTGAGCAACTCGGGAATGGATTATGAACCAATTGGCATCAAGTTCGCGATAACCACTGGACACTATTCCAGCTACTCTGAAAATGCTCAATTTTGGAAGGATTTCTTCCCCTTCTGTTTCCCGCAAGGTCATCAGCGAGACAGTTTCTCCGATCTCTACACCAAGAGTTTTTGCAAGGTAGCGTCCTAGAACTACCTCGTTCTCTTTTTGAGGAAATAGATCCCCGGCATCTATCTCAATGTATTCTCTGTATCCCCTATCTGATGTGATAGACTCGTCTAAGCCCCGAATCTGCGCTGAAGTCGAGCATTTGGTCGAAGCGGCAAGTCCAAGGCCATCTATTTCGTACGATGCCGATACAACACCGGGAAGTTCCTCAATTGTCTCTATTCTCTGTATCCTATTTTCTTCGCTCAAATCGAGGGGAATACTCATCTGTATGTGACCTGTCTTGGTTTCGAGATAGCGGTCGGTGATGCCTTTGATCATTCCATTAGAAACAAAAATAACGATATAAAGGGGCACAATACTAATGCCAATGCCCAAGATAGCGCCAAGAAAAACACCATGGCGAGCGCTATGCGCACCTTTTTCTCTGGCTGCAGCAGGTCTTCCCAACAGCATACGAAATCCAAGATAAGAGAATGGCTTAAGCCCACTCAGTCTTATTTTATGCATTCGAATCGACCTCCTTTCAGGAGGTAGGATGATCCGCCAATGGCTGCCAAATCGGGATCATGGGTGACTATCAAAAGAGTTGTCCCTGCCGATTCTGGAAGATTTTGAAGCAGAGACCTCAACTCTTTAGCGCTTGAAGCATCGAGATTTCCAGTGGGTTCGTCCGCAAGGACAATCGATGGTGAATTGATCAATGCTCTTGCAACGGCGACTCTTTGCCGCTCTCCACCGGAGAGCTGTGATGGAAAATGATCCAGACGCTTGCCAAGTCCAACCATATCCAAAAGTCTCCGAGCCCTATCCCATGCCTCGTTTTTTGGGGTGCCCGCTACATAGCTTGGCAGAGCAACATTTTCTAGCGCAGTAAAATCATTGAGCAGGAAGTGAAATTGAAAAACAAATCCGACTATGTTTCGCCTAAACATGGAAAGGGATTTTTCCGAGAGCGAGGATAGATCATAGCCATCGACATGCACATCTCCAGAATCGAAGCGCTCAAGGCTGCCTAGGATAGCTAGAAAAGTGCTCTTGCCTGATCCACTAGGACCAAGAATTGTACATATTTGGCCTCTCTTCATCGCAAAATTCGCCCGATCGAGAATACACAATACTTCAGCACTCGAAGAAAAGGTTTTGGTTAGATCCCTGCATTCTATTATTGGATTACTCACTTCTCAGAACCTCCAGCGGGGATACATTTCTAAAGCGACGGTAAGCTAGATAAACTGCGACGACAGGGAAAATCAGTGCAAAAGCTGCAATAACAGCTATATCGGAGATGAATATCCGAGATGGAATACCCTCAATATAGAATATCGAGGGAGAGAAAATCCTGAGATCTGGGACTCCCTTAACAAACCCGAGGCGATAAAGAAAAGAGATGAATGATTCGATCAACCCAATTGCGCCGTTTATAATACCATCGACATGCTGAGCAATTGGAATACCGATAGCAATACCAAATAGAGCACCTGCCAGACCTACCAGAATCCCCTCTAACATAAAAATGCTCGATATTGAATGCTGATTCATTCCCATGGCTGCCAATATCGCCAGATCCCTCGATTTCCTGGCTATGCTACGACGCATCGAGTAATGAATGTTGATAGCTACAACCAAAAAAATAATGCCAACCAATAAGAACATCAATATCTTCTCTGTATGAAGAGCGCTGAAGAAACTGCGATTATAGTTCTGCCATGATTCGATATCGATTATTCCAGGTTCCTGCTCGAGCATAGAGACAAAGGAAATAGATTTTTCCGCATTTATCAGTTTGATTCCAAGAATGGTGGAGGCAGGAAAGCCTGCCAGGTCCTTAGCTTTTAGTCTGGGCATAATAGCGAAAGCAGCATCGAGCTCGTAGTACCCCGAGCGGAAAATGCTTGAGACTTTGACTCTTTCGGAATACCCTTGAATCCCCTCTTCGGGATCTACAAAGGCTCCTCTTAGAGTGAGTATAGATCCTTCAGAGACTCCTAAGATCTGTGCTGCTTCGGAACCCAGTATTATTCCCTCCTCCAGGCTCTTGGCCGCAGCCGAAGGAAGAATATTCAAGGCTTTGCAATAACCGGAATCTAGAGCTAAATCCTCAGGATCGATCCACATCACCCGAAGCACGTTCTGTCGATCCTCCGAGCTTTGTACGAGGAGATTCGTCTCTATAAAGGGAGTCACCGATTTTACCAGTCGATTTTTTCGCAGGGTGTCTGTGAATATATCGAGATTGCTTTCTTCAATTCTTGCTCTAATATGAAAGCTCGTTGTCTCAAGAAGTGATTCTATGTATTGCAGTTGGAGACCATTCATAACGCTCAATACCACTATTAATGCAATAACTCCAACAGCAATCCCCAGAGAAGCAAATTTCAATCCTGAGCTGTGGGCGGATTTTTTCCCCGTTATCGACCATCGGATGGCAATGTACAGTGGCAGCCTAAAACGCATTCCTGACAGCATCCATCGCTGTTTTTTTTCATCCGAAGTCTTGATCATCGAAGCTATATACCTCAGTCTCCGACAAAATCATCTAAGTATTTATCGATATCAAAAGGCTCGAAATCATTATACTTCTCGCCTGTTCCAAGGAATACGGTAGGTAGTCCGAATTGTTTGCTTACGGCAATTATCATGCCTCCCTTTGAAGCGGAATCGTATTTTGCCATGATTAGGCCATCTATCTTGACCGAGCCATTGAATATCTCTGCCTGTCGCATGGCATTTTGCCCTGTCGTAGCATCCAGCACCAAAAGCCTGCGGTAGTTGACATCTCCTGCTTTCTGGCTTACTACACGATCGAGTTTTTCAAGTTCACGTAGAAGATCGGCTCTCGTATGCATTCGTCCTGCTGTATCGGCAATGACGAGATTCGCATTGTTTTTCTTGGCGGCATCTATTGCATCCCACAAAACCGCTCCTGGATCCGATCCATGCTGTTGAGCTATTACGCGAGCTCCTAGCCTTTGTCCATGAATCCTAAGCTGTTCAATAGCCGCTGCACGAAATGTATCACAGGCGGCAAGTATTATGGGTTGATTTATTCCTTTGTTTTCCGCCCATTTTGCCAGCTTAGCGCAACTTGTTGTCTTTCCGACACCATTGACACCAAGTATTAAAACAATATTGAGACGCTTATCATCTAAGTTGAAATCTTCGACTCTGATAAAGGGGCGCAGTATTTTTTTTAATCCCTTTCTGGCCTCTTCTGGGGTTGAAATATCATCTTTCCTGCAGGTGTCTTTAAGCGCATCCACAACTTCAAAAGCAATTGAGGCACCAATGTCACCCTCAATCAAAAGATCCTCCAACTCTTCAAATACTTCCTCGCTCAATTGACTTCTGTGAAATAGGGCTTTGATTTTGTCCTTAAAATTCATTATTTCTCCTAGCTGTGCAAGTAATTCAGTGAGATGCTCCGAGCATTTTACCTGCATTCCATATTGATATAGTTAAAAATGTGGCGGTGACTGCGGCACTCGTCCCAGCAGCTATAGCAGAGATCGTAGCTGCAACATCAAACGCACTATTTCTGTAAGCAGCCTCGCGATATATATTCCACAAGCCCACGGCAACAAAGGAAATCGACAGGCTGATTGCAGCCCCTCCCATGGAAGTCTCAAAGGCCGATTGGGCTTTCTTGTAATTATCTCTATTCTTCCATGGATCAATAGAAGGCAATTCGATTTCTTCGATCGATAATTCAGATTGGACGGGTGTACTCTTCTTGGCAAGAAGTGCACCTTTTTCTATAAAAGAGTCAACAGTCTTTCTGGCTGCATCTAACAAATCAAAGACCGAAAACCTGTTTGATAAAAAAGCATAGCTTTCCCCTGTATTTTTTAGCAGAAAGGATGCTAATTGCATATTACTGTCTTCAATCGTATACATCATAAACAGAACTGCATCTGATTTCTTAAGAGAACCTTCCTGAAAGAGAGCCGATTTCTCCTGAATAATCCTGTTCCAATTCCAGTTCTTGAGAGTTTCGATATCTATTGCTATTAATTCTTCAGAAGTTGTGCGCAACCTCAGGGTTTCCTCCATCAGCCTTGATAGGCTGTTTGCCTCCGAGGGAGAAGGCTTATTTTCATAATACTGGGGATCACTAAGCCTATCCTGTATAAATTCTAATATCATTATCGAATCCAGGTTTTCTTGGCCTAATGGATCGAAATCAGGCAAATTCGAGACTTGTATAGGAAAAACAAGTGCAATAGAGCCCAGGCCCTTATTCTGTGATGGCGTAATCTGGGCAAATAGGCTAGTGTCTATGAGGAGAAAAAGAAATAGCGGAAATAGGAAAAGATCCTTATATGTCTTCATCTTCCTCTTCAACAGATGTACCCCCTTTCCATTGCCAATGAAGATAGGCTTCCAAGAATGGATCCAGGTCACCATCCATTACGGCTTGAACATTTCCTACCGAGAATTTATTCCGATGATCCTTTACCATGGTATAAGGCTGGAAGACATAAGATCGAATTTGAGAACCCCAGGCGATCTCCTTTTTTTCGCCAGCAAATTTAGCGGTTTCTTTGTCGCGCTCTGCTTTGTAATACTCATACAGTCTTGACTTGAGAATGTTCATGGCTACATCTTTATTCTTATACTGGCTGCGCTCATTCTGACATGTTACTACAATACCCGTAGCCAGATGTGTAATTCTTACCGCGGAGTCTGTCTTGTTGACTTTTTGCCCGCCTGCTCCTCCTGCTCGATATGTATCTATCCGTATATCTTCTGGTCTTATATCGATTTCTATCGACTCATCGAGAACTGGCATTACCGATACAGAGGCGAAGGATGTGTGTCGCCTGGCATTCGCGTCGAAAGGGGAAATCCTTACCAGACGATGAACCCCTGTCTCTCCCTTTAGATAACCGTATACGAATTCACCTGATATTTGGATTGTCACAGACTTTATTCCGCCCTCTGCTTCCAAGAAGTCGAGAGTCTCCACCTTAAAATCATGCCTTTCAGCCCATCGGACATACATTCGATAGAGCATACTTGCCCAATCACATGCTTCGGTACCACCCGAACCAGCATGAATGGTGAGATAAGCATCGTTTCGATCTGCTTCTCCAGAGAGCATTTCGATCACCACTGCCCTGTCGAAGCGAGTTCTTATCTCCTCAAGACTGACTCGAAGATCGGCCTCCATATCTTGCTGATCCTCCTGACGTGCTAATTCGTACATCTCTTCAAGTGTGAGAATATCATTGTGCATGGTTTGCCAGGTTTCCAAGCGATCCCTCAATATCTTTATCTCGCTGAGAATTTTCTTGGCTTGTGTCTGCTCAGACCAGAAATCCGGAGCGCTGGCTAGACCCTCTAAATCATGAATCTTATCTTCTATTGCAGGCGCGTCAAAGACGCCCCCAGATTTCAAGAATGTCCTCTTTTATATCTTCTATTGGTTTTGAAATATCTTCTAGCATATGCAACTCCTTAATTAACATTGTAAGCTGAATTTATATACTGTTTCATGTTCCCAGGGCATACCCGGAAGCAGAATACAAGAAGGAAAATTTTGTTTGTTTGGTGAATCAGGATACATCTCTGTTTCAAGACAGAAACCGGCATATTTGTCATAGATAGAGCCACTTTTGCCAAAAGTTCCTGCCAGGTTGTTACCTGTATAAAACTGAACGGCTGGCAATGTGGTCGATATACTAAGGCTTCGACCACCAGATGGCTCAGTTACAATAGCAAAGGTTTTAAGTGGCAAGCGATCCTTATCGATGATATAGCAAAAATCATAGCCATTGCCTACTTCTTGTATATCTCTGCCAATTCGCTTTGGGCATCTGAAATCAAGGGCCGTACCCTCTACAGAACAAATCTCTCCGTTTGGAATTAGGTATTCATCTACTGGTAAATACATACCTGCCTGCATTTCAAGCTCATGGTCTAGAATTGTCCCTTTCCCCTCGCCCGCTAGATTGAAATATGCATGATTTGTTAGATTGACCGGGGTCATTGCGTCCGTCTCAGCATAATAATGCAAATGCAATTCTCCTAAAGAAGATAGAGAAGCAATAACTTCGGCATAGAGTGTGCCAGGATATCCTTCCTCCTTATCAGGGCTAGTTCTCGAAAATCTAATAGCAGGCTCTCCATCAAATGCTGATAATTCATAATTCCATAGAAATTTGTCAAAGCCCTTGCGACCCCCGTGCAGATGATTGCAATTGTCGTTTGTCCAGAGTTTGTAGCCAATTCCATTAAGTACAAACCGAGCGCCGCCTATCCTGTTTGCAAAACGACCAATTGTTGAACCAAAATATGGATGCTTTCCCACATAACCAGATAGAGTTGAAAAACCAAGCAATATGTCGTCCTTTTGGCCTTCCTTGTCAGGCATTATTAAACTGACCCATGTTGCTCCCCAATCAGTAAAGCTTGCTTGAAAAGATCCGGCCTTGAGAATGAAAAGAGAGACCTCCTCTCCGCTATAGAGTGTGCCAAAATGCTTTTTTTCTATAGATGATGTCGCAACATGCATATATTTCCCCTATATATAATGCGTCCATAGAGAGAGCTCTATCATAGCGCATAAGATAAGAATTCTCGAGATCTCTATGCTAAAGATGATAGTACATTCTATAAAAGGCCTCGAACCAAGCATCTGGAAGGATCCTTCGAATCCATACGGCCAAACGTTCAAATAAAGGCCCTATGGTAAGGCGTGCAGGAAGACGCTTCGATACGGCCAATCGGGCAATCCTTTCTCCCAGTTTTGCCGGATCCAATCCATGTATCTCATCATGTTCCTGTACACTTATTACTCTCTCAAATTGATTATAGTAAGGACTTTCGGGCGCAATGATCTTTTGTCTTGAGCCAGTGAACCCAGTTTTGAAATCGCCTGGCTCCACAATGCAGGCTTCGATGTTGAATCTGCGCACCTCGTATCTCAGCGATTCTACAAAACCTTCAAGAGCAAATTTGCTTGCGGAATAGTAGGCTTGGAATGGCATTCCGGTCTTTCCTGCTATAGAGCCGATAATGATGATTCGACCCCTACCCTGCTCGCGCATACCAGGCAAAAAAGCACATACCACTCTCGCAACGCCGAAAAAATTCACATTGAACTGATCTATAGCTGAATCTATAGGAGTATCCTCAATCGATCCGCTTATGCCAAAACCCGCTGCGCAAACTAATAGATCGATGTGGCTTTGCTGAGAAAGCACAAAATCTCTGCTCTTGTTAACCGATTCATCCAGTGCCACATCGGTTTGCACATAGACATAATTATCAGGTAGATCGAGAGGGGGTTTTCGGCGTCCTGCTCCATAGACAATAAATCCAATATCAATCAGTGATCTTGAGATCGCTAAACCAAGGCCACTCGTTGCACCAGTTACAAAGGCAACTCGCTTATTTTCAGAGGCTGCTTCCATATGGGTCACCTAAAGGAATCAGATGGTATGCGTCCACTATGATATCGGCAATCTGATCCGCAGACCATCGCTCAGTGTCGATTACAAGATGGGCATTAGAGACATCGTCTATATCTATATTGTAGAGCGCAAGATATCTGCCTCTATCCTTGGCATCTCTCTCTTTTGTAAATTGATCTATGGCTTCAATATCGCCATCCTCTCTGGCATGGATTCTCCTAACACGCACGGCATGGCTGGCCTTAAGATAGACTTTTAGATCTGCCTCAGGCACCATCCAAATTGCCAGTCTAGAGCCGATCACGGTATTCCCCTTTCTGGCCAATAGAACCTGATGTTCGTCTAGCCTGCGATCAAATTCAAGATTTTCTTGCGCTTTCTTATGCAATTCTTGGAAGCTTATTCCCATGTCGGCTGCCATGCTGCGAAAAGTGTAATTCACTGGTTCGTAACCGAGTTTCTCAGCAACCAGACGTAACACGGTTGAGTTACCACATCCTGATTTCCCCGATATCGCAATGATACCCATGCCTATTCTACTCCACATTTCTGAGCTGCTCTCTAATATTTTCGAGAGCGTCTTTCATTTCGACCACCGCATGAGATACAGAGACAAGCATGCTCTTTGAACCTATCGTATTGATTTCTCTATTCATCTCCTGGCATAGAAAATCAAGTTTCTTGCCACAGGCTGGTTCTTTTGCCATTAATTCAAAAGCATCAATGTGGGCTCTGAGCCGACCAATTTCTTCATTGATAGTAAGGCGAACAAGTTGCACCGCAACTTCCTGAAGTACCCGCCCTTCATCATAGCTTTCGGATAATAGCTCTTTGAATCTGGCTACTAACTGGTCATACACCATTCTCTCGAGCGAATCCGCTTGGAGTTCGATTTCAATAAGCTTCGATTTCAGTCTCTGAAGCTGGCCTCTTATATTCTCTTCTGTCGCTGTACCTTCTCGAATTCGACTCTCCTCAAATTTCAGCCAGGTTTCTTCAAGGATTGGCATCAATACAGGCCAAAGGTAATCCTCTTCAATCTCTGTGTTCATATCGACAATTCCTGGAAATTTTGTAATAAGGTCGAGCGATAAATCCTTTTCTATACCGCATGCTTCGGCAAGCTTGCGCAATTGTTCAGAAAGAAGAGTGGCTGCCTGAAATTGAAGCTCAATATCTTCAAGTGAGAACTTTATTTTTCTTAGCTTGAAAGTGCATTCGACCTTGCCTCGAAGTATGCGTGATCCTAAAAAATCTCGAATGAGGGGCTCAATTCGAGATGCATATGATGGAAGAAAAATCGATATGTCTAAAAAACGATTATTGAAGGATTTTAGCGTAAGAGTACCTTGAAATTCTTTTTCCAAGATTGGACTATGGGCAAATCCGGTCATACTCTTCATTGATTCTGCTCTCCTGATTCCTCAATTGCTTCCATGTTAAGGCTTCTTATCCATTCTTTTCTATTTTTTCAGCAAGAGCCTTACCTAGTTTCCAATTATCACCAGCGCCCAGAGTCAAAAAAACATCTCCTGGCTGCAACAGATTAGAAAGAGCATCTAGCGCTTTAAGCGGCTCATCGGAATAGGCAACAAAGCCTGTCTGATCTTGGCTAGCCTTATTCTTATAATAGGCAATTTCCTTTTGCCTAGTATCTCGTTCTAAGTCCATTGGAAACAGTTCTGGGCGATGCTCGCAAAGCTTCTGATAGAGAGTTCTACCATTGAACCCCGAGACAGGCCGTTCACGCGCTGAAGCATAGATTTTGTGCAATAAAACAGAATCTGCACCATCGAGAGAGGAAATGAAGTCATCCTGCAGGGCAATTGTCCTGGTGTAGGTATGGGACATGAAATCCACAATAAGTCTTCTATGAGGCCAGAATTTTTTTATTCCTTCAATTGTAGTTTTAATTGCCGTTGGATGGTGCCCATAATCATCCATGATGAGTATTCCTTTGTACTCCCCTATTATCTCGCTGCGTCGTTTTGAACCCCTAAATGCAGCCAATGCTTCACCTACTGAGATCCACTCTGATTCCTCAAACGGTCTCGATTTCACAGTTTCAAATATCTGTTCGACAAGTGCAATAGCTGCAACAGAATCCTGGACCAGGTGCCTTCCTGGCAAATGAATCCTTATTGGAAAAGAACTCTCTCCAAGGATAAATGAACTGGCTCCAGCTTTGGTCTGAAAATCGCGAATTCCATATTTTCCATGAGCCAAAAAACCATACTCTACATATTTGATATCTCTTCGTCTTTGTAGGACAATGTCAGCAACCTCTACAGCGCCCTTCTGATCGGCACAAAAGATTAGAACACCATTGGGAGGAAGACTGAGGACATATTCCACAAATGCATCGCGTATGCTTTCGTATGTTGGAAAATAATCTTGATGATCGCTTTCCACCGATGTGAGTACTATCCAAGTAGGCTTGAAGTTGAGAAAATGTTTGCGGTACTCGCAAGTTTCAGCTATAAAAAAGCTCTCTCCTTGGACCAGAGTACATCGATCGTCGAAATTAGAAATCGCAGAACCTGCCAGCACTGTTGCGGGCAGTCCTAATGCTTTTATGAGTATCCCAGCCAAAGCAGCTGTCGTGGTTTTTCCATGAACCCCGGCTATGCCTGCAGAGCTACTATGCAGAGAAAGGGCTCCAAGTACTTCAGGATAACTGAAAATGGGTATACCACGATGCGTGGCTGCCTTGAGCTCTGGGTTTCCTTCGCGTGAATATGCCGCGGAGTGAATGACTATATCAGTGCTGATAGGTAGATTCTTCTTGTCGAAGTTCTCAAAAAGCTCAATACCAAGCGAGTGTAGAATTCTATCGGTATAGAACACATCTGCCACATCGCTACCCGTAAGGATTGCCCCTCGCTTTTGAAGTATCTCCGCAAGTGCGGTCATCCCGGTGCCTTTTGCTCCCACAAGGTGAATATGAAGGCCTTCCAGCTTATCGGGGAATTGAATCATCTCCATTATTCTCCTATTTTAAAGAAATTCATCCTAAAACCTCAAGACCTCGCTAAATCCAAGATACATATATCGGCTAATTCCTCAATGTTCTAGATGGAAAAAAAAAAAAAAAAAGGC
>ERZ724510.658-NODE-658-length-19944-cov-7.785912_pt1 | contig 19944 bp, 15 predicted proteins | sample MGYA00376043_ERZ724510 | MGnify/ENA primary metagenome ERZ724510 (study PRJEB28724, sample SAMN07190888) | wastewater metagenome | isolation source: influent of sewage treatment plant in Hong Hong | place: USA: Christiansburg, Virginia | collected 2016-03-01 ... | reverse complement strand
TGGATTTCACTTCTCATCCCCAATTTTGTTCGTGTCATAATCATGGCGGAGAGAGGGGGATTCGAACCCCCGATACCTTACGGTATACACGCTTTCCAAGCGTGCGCACTAGGCCACTATGCGACCTCTCCAGAAACAACCGCTGGAGTCTATGGAGATTTCATAAAAATGCAAATTCTCGAATATTCTTATGTTTATGACTTTGGTTGTTACTTTCCTGCTTTTCGGTACAATCTTTCCTTCTTCATTATTTATGAGACAACCATCGATTGTGACTTGAGGATATGTTCTTTTTTTTATCCAGATCATTCTGTGTCTTTGGATAGGATATATCACTCTCCATCAACCCTATATTACTCATCGTATTGAGTGATCAACATCACATTTTTTGCAACAATTTTCTTGAGAACTCACGGCTATTTCGCAGAAAGTGAATCCATCGGTCGTGTCGGTAATTGCTGGAGAGGACATTGCTTTTTATCGTGCTAATCCTTGGTATTCTCTTGCTATTGGTAATATGAATAAATTGTCTGGTGGGTCTTGATTTTTTGTTTTGGATGGAAAATTTGTACTCACGAGTGCTCATGTGGTAAAAGATCAAACGCGTGAATACCGTATTATTCTCTCAGATAATCAAGAATTTTCTACAAAAACTATTTGGGTAGATAGCAGTGGACGTGACCTGGCGTTGTTACAAGTATTTGATGGGTCATGAAAAATCTATACTCATTCATCATCTCTTGAGATTTCATCTAAGATGAAATCTGCTCCGGGTGAGGTTGTGCTTGCATTTGGTAATCCACTCTCTAGTCTCCCAAATAGTGTAACCATTGGCATCATATCAGCTGTAGATCGTCGTATTCTTTCTTCTTCAAATGTGTGAAACGCTATGACATGACTTATTCAGACTGATGCAGTTATTCACCCTGGTAGTTCTTGAGGACCTCTTGTTGGTATGGATGGGCGTGTTATTGGCATCAATACTGCTATCCTTGATAATCTCGCGTGAGTTGGATTTGCAACGCCAATGACTCAACAAGAATTAGTAGCTATAGTTGAACATTTAAAAAAATAATAACCTCATTCTTTGTGCTTAATACAATACAAAAAATGAGATTATTATTTTGATCCATATTTCTAGAGTCATGAAGATGTTACAAATCGAAAAATCCCTTAAGGATAGTCTCCTGTGATAGTGATACTCATATTTCCTGTGTAGTCACCAAAAGCCTGCTCGTCATCAACTCGTCCACTGTACTTTAGCTTGAATGTATAGATGTTGTATTGTCCATTTGTATTGATTGAAGCTCATTGGCTATAGACAGTTCCACCTGAAGGTGCTATCGGGGTTATTGTATAAATTCCTCCGCTTTCAGTGTGATACCCCCATCAGGTGCTACCTGTATAGGTTCCTATATTATCAGCTCATTGTGTCAGCGTTGTTCCATTGATTTTGATAGTAAATGCTGCTCATACAGTCGACACGGTGATGATTTGTTCGAGTGCTGGCGGAGATATGCCTATGTTATCAATATCATATGTATCAGATGATACATTCATGAGAAGCGCATCAACATAGAATGTTCTACTATTTGTTGTTTGGTTATTGCTGGTGTCTACAATGGTAGTATCAAGACGGTATTTTCACATGGGTATACCTGTTATTTTGGCAGTTGTTCCAGTGAGCGTTGTTCCTGTAAATGTAAGGACTGTTGATGGTGTATAAAGTATATAACTACTCGTACCTGTATCCCATTTATAGAGTGATCATTGTATACTTCATGAGTTAATTGCTATATTGTCAGAGTATTCATATGTAATATCAAATGTTCCACCACCAATAAGTTTGTTATCAGCAATAGAAACTGAAGTGAATGTTGGTGCTGTTGTATCGAGTGCTGCTGATGATACTGGTTCGACTCGTGATGCTGTATTGTTGTTTGTAGGACTTTCAGTCGTACCGCTTAAACGTGCAATAGCTGCTGTATAGGTTACATTTGTTCCACCAGTGGTTATTCCTGGCGTGAGTGGAATGGTAACTGTGTTGGTTGCATTTCCATTGAGGGTAAAGTTTTTCGTACAATCAACGATTCTTGTTGCGGGAACAAATGCCGCACATGACCATCCATTGTTTGTGATGGGACTACTTGACCCAGTGAATCATACTGGAAGTGTAAATCGAATTCTTTTATTGCCACTTGAGTTTCCAGACGCAGCATTATATGCGGTAGCAGTTATAGTGGATTCTTGATTAACTGAAAAATCAGGCGTTGGTCCAGATAAACGCACTTGAAGATCGGGTGTCCCAGAGCTACCGTAAGGAATATATGCCCATTCATTCGTAGCACTGTACTCGCCTGGAGTAGATCCGAGCGTCCATTGGAGTCCTAGGCCATTATCAGCTCCTCCTGCGAGTGAATTATCGTAGTTCAATCCACTCGCCGTGTCACTATTAATGTTTGCGTATCATTTTACCTCATAGGCTGTCAGTGCGAGACCACTTGTGACTCGAAAGGTATTTGCAATCTTGTCGGTCGAGTCCCATATTCCTACTTTTTGAGTAGACGCATCGTAGAAACCAGCATCGTTGTTGTCATCTCATCCAATGAGGGAATCCATAGCATAGTAAAATTTTACTGTATCGGTATTTCCGTTTGGTATATTGATGGTCCATTTCCATGTAAAGAAATCATCTGGTGCATTGTATTTCCAGTCTATTTTGAGATTGTAGTAGAGTCCATTGGTATGAAGTACATTGATATCTGTGATAGCTGTATAGGTGGTCCCATTTTGATAACCGCGAGTATTTGCTGATGTGAATGATGTTCCGATAGCATTTGCATAGGTTGTGGTTCCTATACGAAGCGCTGGCCATGATGACGGTGTTCCACAGCCTGATCATGGTACAGCACCACCATATACTTGGGCACTATTGATATAGGTGATCTGTGTTTGTGCACAGTCTCCCACTACTAATTTGAGCCCATTATTCACCGTTGTACCACCTGTTGTATTGATGGTAAAAGATGAGGCTCAACAGGTATAAAATTTGATATAGCCATCTTTTGCATAAGCGACCTTTGACTCATTCGAGACTCATCATTTTTTATCACACGTTGCATTTGCATCGAGTGTGAGTCATGAGGTATTGTAGTTCTTATCATCTGTATGTCGTACTCGGATTCGAAATTTTTGTCCATCAACATAAGGTGTTCGTACTTTGACTTCGACTGGCTTACTAAAAATGAGATGTTTTCACTTGGTGCCAAGTTCAAAGGTAAATTGGTTATTTGGTTTTGCTTTTGTCTCAGCTGCATTTGCTGTTGGGAGGATCAATGATTGAATGGTATCAAAAAAACTTACATTCGACTCATTGGTTGTATCATCGATTGCTTTTTGTTCTTCGTCCTTGCTCACGGGAGTAATTCCTATATCGCTTGCCTTGAGAGCATCACTGCTCCCAGCTATATCGACACTTGTCTCAGGTGCTATCTTTGCCTCAATTTTTCCGCTCTTCACAATACCTTTGAGCTTCATTCCATTTGGAAGGATGAGTTTATCTCCCTTTGTTTCTTCGCTTGGTTTTGTGGATATATTTCATTCTTCTATGAGCTCAGCGAGGGGTGTTGATTTGATTTGATCGATCGAAACTTGCTTTTCTTGTCCTCAGATTTCCTTTTTGGCACTGATATTTTTTTCTGTAATTTGTGAGTCCTCGACAAGTCCTTGAGCCCATAAATACGAGGTGTTGCTGAGAAACAATACCAGGATAGATACGAATGAAAGAATTTTCTTGTACATATACTCCTTATTTCATCATATTTTGTCAGAAATTGCACGAAATTAGACTTGAATAAATGCGATATTTGGTTGTGATGATGTTTTGAATTTTCTATTGAATATTTTTGTGAGATTCTTGCTGTGGAAATCGATAGGGAAGATTCTGATTTTCGTCAGGATGACAGATGAGGGGGTTTTGTTATTTCGAACTTATGAGAGATTCATTATGCAGGATATTCTCATTGAAATTGCAGTTGAAGGGACTTCCGACTTATCGTGTTTGTGCGATTTGCTGGACTTCCTTCGGTCGCCCAATACAAGCCACCCCGTCACTGTATGCCACTCCTTAAGAGGGGAAGAATAAAAACCTCATCGCAAGAATGAGGTTTTTATATTGAGATATTATCTCGTGAGATCTCTCATGAGTACAAGAGGGGAGTCTTGAACGAGTCGAGGATCATGTTCGATGATGAATGATGTACTTGCATCTGGTGCATTAGATGTTGTACTTCATCCAGCGCCTGTATCAAGTTTGCGAATCTTTTCAAAATCATAATTTATTGCTGTTGTTGGTGTACAGGTTGTTGTATTCCGTGGACAACGACTAAGTCATGCTCATCCAATGGTATTATTACTCATAATGCTTCCGCGGATATAGAGTTGATTTACTCACTCAGGTTTGATTGCGGTACCATCCCAACCAAATATTGATCCATCAGCAATCAGTGATGCAGCAATATCTTTTACAGTATCTTTTATATAAATATTTCCGCCAGCTCCCGTGCTTGGGTTTTTGAGTGCAATCAGTACTTTTGGTTTTTGTGGAGTGGGTGGCCAAATATCAGTATTGATATATATGTCTCATTCCACAATGTATACTTGATTTGGTATATCGATTGCTATATCGTCAATAACTAACGGATGGCTCACAAAATTCTGTCTCATCATTTGTGCTTGTTTTCGGATTTTATCTCGCTCGGTGTTGATGAGATTCGATGAGAGGAGATCGAGGGATTTCATACTCGTACCGAGATCACTACTTCCGATTTGCCCGAGTATCTTGAGTGGAATAGTACCGATCAATTCTGCTGTATTGAATGTCTGCTTCACGAGAGGATAGCGAATTATTCATGCTCACGTAATCTCATATGAAGCCATCACGATGAGATATCATGTATTCGTACCAGTACTGGTCATCGCTCCGGTCGCGAATGTCAGACCAATATCGATCGTACCACTATTCGTTTGTGGAAGATTTGTTCAGAAGAGGGTATTCGATATCTCTCCCGAAAGAGTGCTGAAATCTCTATTTCTTGCTCAACATGAATTATGTAGATCGGTTGCTCCAGTATTATTGAGAATATTGCATGTATCAGATGCCGCAGATCGAATTCGGTCTACTATTTCACCACTGGATGTTGTGATGATATATTCCAGATGTGGAGTTGAGATACTTCATGAGTCAGAAATGAGGTATTTATGAGAAAAGACTGATTCCCGGTTGCGGAGGATTGGGCTTATGATGAGACCATTATCTTGTATGAGTCACTCAAATTTGATATCTCATGTTGATATCGTTAGTATTGATGGTATTGAGGTTCTGATAAGTGGAACATGAACGTCAAAGGTTTCTACGTTCCAATTTACTTTTAGTGTTCATGGTGCAGATGAAAAAAGTTGAATCATGAGGTCTGATCAAGATCATGTTGTGTAGTCCACATTAGTAATGTTTGCAGTTGTTGTTCCACTCCATGCGGGTTGTGGTATTCTTATATTTGAAAAAGAAATGGAGCCTGCGGGACTACCCCCAATTTCTGATGGGATATCAGATGGAGAAGTTCCTGATCCGGTGAGATTTCTTGTAATATCCATTTGTAACCATCAAGATTGTCTGTATATCCTATTACCATATTGATCTCTTATACTCAATGTTACTTGTGACCCATCTAAATTGTTGGCTGGTTGAGTTGAAGATATGAGATCTAGATGAGTTGTTCTCATAGTGTTACCGTCTGGGCAAACATTTTTATAGGTACCTGTCAATCATGGGTTGCTACGGCAATAATGATTGAGTATTGTTTCAGATCCCGTTACGGGAATCGTCGTTTCAGTTGATCCACTGCTCACGGTGCTGGCAACTGATCTAATGCTTCAGATTGATTTATTTAAAGATTTATCAATGATGGTGTATGCATAATCACCAGCAAGTGAAAGATCAACTCATGTGAAGCTATAAGTATCTGTATGATAAACGGTTGGTATTGCGATTCATTGACCAACCATGGGTGTAAGAATCAGCGTTGCTCATGTCTCCACATAGGAGTCCATTTGTAAGTCTATCTTTGTAGCTCATGATGCTATATAGATTCCTGTTCAAAATTCTCCCCATGTAATATGATATGGATTTGGTAGGAGTTTGATACCTGAGAGATCAATAAGATCTCACGTGAATCCAATATTAGTAAATTTGAGATTTGCGGTTTCTTTTGTACTCAGATTAACTGTACTGGTTCCAGTTTGTGTAAGTGTCCCAATGGCAGTACTTAATAATACCCCAGATCATCATCCAGTTTTTGATATATAACAGGGGGCAGTCGCTGTCGTTAAATCCGGACATCAAATTTTTATATCCACTACATCAATTTTCCCAAATTGCGATGAATAGATACTTCCAGTGAGAATGCTGTTGTTTTTATCGTAGTAAAGTCCCTGAGATGATCCAGTTGCATAGAAATATACTGTATGATCTATTTCTGTATTTGTGGTTTGTCTCGTTCCAATTAGTGCATAGATATCAGTTGATGGTCACATAGGATTACTAACTCCATAGGCTGCAAATACCCCCACTGTCATCAAAGGGAAAGAAAACCCAAGACAGAGAAATAGAAAGAGCGACCTAAGTGACTGAGTCATATACTTTATGGTGATACGTGAGCAAGACAATCAGCTTTGATACGATCCGTCTTGAGTTGGTTACAAAATTCTCTCGAAACCTTTTTTTGGCTTAATGCATTATTGAGTGCATCATTTTCTTTTTGATCTATACAACTATCTCTCCATCGTGGATCCGTCAAGATTTCACACGAAGATGATGGTGTTGAACCTGAAGATGTGAGTGCTTTTTCCATATTTACACTGGACATACAGGCATTTACTTGAAACTTTTGTCGAAGTTTATTGCATATTTCTTGAGCCTGGAGTGGTGATTGTTTTGCTTCATTCATGATAAAATTATCGTAACAGACATCACGGAGATTTGCATTGCTGATTTTTTCACAGTCATCTTTTTTATTCGATCGGAGTGTATTATTGAGCTTATCCACTGACTCTTTTGTAATACTTTGTGCTGAAGGTGCCTCCACTTGAACAGTCTTTTTTCAGTGATCGAAAAAAAGCTCACGTCACAAAAACCATGTTCCTGCCAGTACGACAGGAAGCGTGAGAAAAGTTCCAATGGTGAGCGATGTCCGATATTGCTTCGGAAACAGATTTTTCATATTCATACAACGATGCTATCATATCCTTTCAAAAAAATCCTCTTTTGGAGAGAATTTTCGCTTGACAAGTGTATTTTCAAGAGTTTTCTAAAAACTCTGATCTGATCATCCGCTTGGAATATACTGCTCTTCTGGGGCAAGTTCGACGAATTTTTGAGATTCTTTTCGGAACTTCAGTTGTATCTCACCGACTGGTCCATTACGGTTCTTTCTCACGAGTACACGAGTGATTCCTGGTAGGCCTTGAGGTGCGCCAGGGGAGTCATAGTAATCTTCTCGTAGAAGCATAATAACAACGTCTGCATCTTGCTCGATCGACCCTGATTCACGGAGATCAGAGAGAACTGGTGCCTTGTCTGGTCTACTATCTACAGCACGTGAGAGCTGAGAGAGGGCAATGATTGGTACTTTGAGTTCTCGGGCGAGTGATTTGATACCGCGTGATATTTCTGATATCTCTTGTACACGATTGGTATTCACTCCGCTTCCCATAAGCTGAAGGTAGTCGATCACGATCATATCGAGTCCTGACTCCATCTTGAGTCTACGGGCTTTTGACTTGATTTCGAGGAGATTCGCAACGAAGCTATCATCGATATAGATATTTGCTTCTGAGAGTGTCTCGAGAGCATCACCGAGGCGTGAAAATTCTTGATCGGAGAGGAGTCACTTGTGGAGCTTCCATGAGTCAACAGCCATACTTGCTGAGATCATACGATCCGTGAGTTGTTCCTTGGTCATCTCGAGTGAGAAGATTGCAACATTTTTCCCACCTTCTCCTATATTCTGTGCAATATTGAGAGCAAACGCTGTCTTACCCATACTTGGACGAGCAGCAACGATCACCATATCGCCAGCCTTGAATCCACCAAGCATTTTATCAAGCGATGGAAATTTACTCGCGCAAGAGTTGTTGACCGCACTTGATGGATCGGCATGAATCTCTGAGAGTTCATCATAGCGAGATGAGAGGATATCTCTGATATGAACAAGCTTATTCTGGATGAATGTTTGGGTCACACCAAAGAGTGCTTGTTCTGCTTTTTCGAGGAGTTGATTGATCTCTGATTCCTCATTGTATCCGAGCATGAGGATATCATTGCCGGATTTGATGAGTTTTCGGAGTACGGATTTTGCTTTTACGATCTGGGCATATTCCCAGATATTCGATGTGCTATAGACTGACTCGGATGTCTCCATGAGGTAAGCATTTCCCCCAATATTTTCGAGGAGTTTTCGGTCATCAAGATACTCGCTAATAGTGAGGAGGTCGATCGGGCGACTCTTTGCATAGAGGGCAATCATTGCCTCATACATATGAACATGTCGAGGATCGTAGAAATCCTCTTGCTGGAGAAATCCTGCTACTTCTCCAATTGCCTTGCTCTCGAGGAGAATACTTCCGAGTATGGCACGTTCCGCTTCGATCGAATGTGGGGGTGTTTTGAGCATTTTTATTCTTTAGGTTGTGCAGTCTTTAGTTCATCACGAATCTCTCGTAAGAGCGATCCCATATCACGGAATTCATCGCTATAATTTGTTGCTTCTATATATTTTTGTGTTTCGGTCTGGATTTGACCGAAATATTGCCCAATGAGTGGTATGACCGCAAGCTTTGCAATGAACCAAGTAATGATAGCGATCACAATGGTTGCTCAGAGGAGCGCACCTACACCTCGTGCAATCCCTGCAACGAGATTCGGGAGAATCAACCTCCAAGGTGATTTGATATATTCTATAAATTCCTCAAATCCGAGAGAATCAATTGCTCTGATAATAGACGCTATATTTTCGAGATCTTTTTTACTCAGTGGAATATCTTCGTGAATATGAGAAGTATCGAGGTTTAGCTCATTTGCTACAGCTTCAGTGCTTTTTGTACGGCTTGATCGAGTGGTCATTTGATTGATTTGTAGGGGGAATAAGAAGATTTATTTGATCCATCCGTCGATGAAGTCTCGAAGAACTCGGGTAACTTTGACGATATCATGGCGAGCCTCTGACTCATACGATCGCAGATCTCTCTCGACTATTTGATAGCCTTGCCTCAGGAGGGACTCTCTATCCTTGATAATAATTGGTTCCTGAAGACTTACTTTGTATCTTTGGAGTTGATCAGCTGGAAAATCAAGATTGTTATTAACCAAGATTGAATCTATAATATTGACTCAGAGATATTTTTCAATGATTCTTATAAAATCATCAACATAAAATCCATATGTTTCCCCTGGTTTGGTCATGAGATTGACCATAAGTATAACTCGCGCATCACTTTTTGCTATTGCTTCGCACATTCCTGGTATGAGGAGATTGGGGAGGAGGGAAGTATAGAGATCACCCGGACCAAGGATAATATAGTCTGCATGCTCGATGACATCGTGCGCTTGTGGATTGAGCTTTGCTTCGCCTATGAGCTCAAGATTCGTGATAGCGATTCGTGGATCTCTATCTGGAACATCAATGTTTGTTTCACCATCAACGATCATTCCATTCTCAAAGGTAGCACGAAGATGAACATCGGAGAGAGTGGAGGGTATTACCTTGCCATCGAGATGAAAGAGTTCACCCATACGATCTATAGCTGTCTGGAGATTACCATAGATTTGTTCCATTCCTGTGAGTATGAGATTGCCGAGGGTATGACCACTCAGTGTCCCATTTCATTCGAATCGATGTTCAAAAAGTGGTCTCACGAGAGCTTCATTTCGTGAGAGTGCCACTACAACGCGTCTTACGTCTCATGCTGGAATCGTCCCAAATTCTTCTCGGAGTTTACCACTTGATCCGCCACTGTCTGCCATCGTAACAATAGCCGCAATATTGAGATCGTGATACTTTTTGAGTCCGACAAGTACTGCATCAGCACTATTTCCTCATCCAATCCTCACAATATTTTTACGCAAAGGGGTTGTATTTTTCATATGATTTGCATACACTAATGATGCTACTGTATTTAGTTTTTGTTTTTTTCAAATATGGAATATGTTATATTCTTAGTTTTCCTCATTGCCATCGTTACGCTGATGAGCTCTTTTAAGCGAATTGATCAGGGTTCACTTGGTCTTGTTGAGACGCTTGGTAAATATGCAGGTACGGTCGATGCAGGTCTTCATTTTCTTATTCCTTATGTTCAGACGATCCGTCGTGTAGATATTCGTGAACAAGTGGTCGATGTACCGGAGCAGCAGATTATAACCAAGGATAACGTAGGTGTGACAGTAGATGGTATTGTCTATATTCAGATTAACGATCCAAAGTCGGCAATTTATAATATTAATAATGTCTATCTTGCAGTTGTGAATCTTGCTCAGACGAATCTCCGTTCAGTACTCGGGACGATGAGTCTCGATGAGACCCTCTCAAACCGAGAAATGATCAATGCTCGTCTCCTCGAATCACTCGATCGTGAGACGAATGCATGGTGAGTGAAAGTAACACGTGTCGAGATCAAGCGCCTCGATCCACCTCATGATATCCAAGAATCTATGTCTAAGCAAATGAAGGCAGAGCGTGAAAAGCGTGCTTCAATCCTCGAGTCTGAAGGATACAAGCAAGCTCTCATTACTCGCGCCGAAGGTGAGAAACAAGCAAAGATTCTCCAGGCAGAATCAGAAAAAGAATCACAACGTCTCCTTGCAGAAGGTCAGGCTCAAGCAGAAGTTGCTATTGCGGAGGCGCGAGCAACCGCTCTCCAGCTCGAATCTCAGGCTGCACAACAGTATTTTAGCGGGCAAGCAGTTGCAAAAGAACAACTCTCTGTGATGCGTGATGCACTCTCTGGTGGTAACACGAAGTATGTGCTCGATACTGACTTTCTCGGTAATCTGTCCAAATTCTTTCAAAAATAATATATGACAGATGTTCTTATCGCGTATCTCGCTATCTGATGTGTGTTTCTCATGATTGAGCTCGTAACGACTGCTTTTTTCGGTCTTGCTCTTTCTCTCTCATCTTTTATCCTTGCGGGATATGTCTGGTACACTGGAGAGCTCAATTTCACACTCATACAGGCGATCCTCTATTTTGTAATATCGATCATTCTTCTCATTACCTTTCCGAGGCTCTTGCGAAAAAGCCTCCCAACGATTGAGTATCCTATCGGTGTGAAAGCATTTATCGGTCAAACATTCCATATTCACCTTACTCCACGTGGTGATAAAGCAATAGATATCAACGGTGTTTCATACCTCATCCTTGGTGAGTCGGATGATTATGAAGTAGGGGAGAAAGTGAAGCTCCTCTCCTATGAGGGATCAAAAGTAGCTGTTAAATCGCTCAAAGATGAATAGAGAACAAATAGAACAACGATTTATAGAGTATGGAATGAAGTTCGATTCTTCAGTCATTGATCAATTCGCTCAATTTCTTGACCTCTTTGTAGAATACAATAGTCATACGAATCTCTCAGCGATTCGTGAGCGAGAAGATATTGTGCTCAAGCATTTTATCGATTCACTCATGGTGAGAAAATTCCTCACTCTCTCAGGAATGGTCCTCGATATCGGTACGGGTGGGTGATTTCCAGGAATTCCCCTTGCGATCGTCGATCCTGAGCTTCATATAGTGCTCCTTGACAGTGTCGGCAAGAAGATCAGAGCCTGTCAGCACTTTATGACGAATCTTGGATTGCAGAATATCGAGGCATTTCAGTCAAGAGCTGAAGAATTTTATAAATTCTTTGAAGAGCCCATCTTCTTTGATGCGATTGTATCTCGATCAACCGCTCAGATGGATGTTATGATTGACTATGCTCGACCACTTCTGCGGCTCGGATGATCACTCATCCTCTACAAGACTCCTGATGCAAAGGAATGGACGAATGGCCTCCGGCGTGCGAAACAACTCGGGTTTGCGCTCGAGGCGGATCATCCCTATACACTCGATATTGATAAAGATGAGCTAGATCAACATATACGACATATCGTTGTATTCCAAAAAAAGAAGGACTAGGGTCTGTGCTAGCTTGAAAAGATGTTTGTTTAGTGTGATTCAAAAATTTGGATTCCGTCATTTCGACGATAGGAGAAATCCCTTTTCCTGGGAATTTTGAAATAAAAAATATCAAATTCTCATAAGATGCATTTGAAAAGGGATCTCTACGAGATGACAATACAGAAGAAAATTTGAATTTGTGAATAGATTTTTTCTATGAGATTGGCACACACAAGAATATTTATGGAAATTAAAAAAAAGAAGGACGAACCCTTCTTTTTTTCTATCTCACATTATACATCCATCTCACCCATGCTTGAAAACCAGAGGAATTTAAAACATGCAACTTCCTCGGATTCTCCCAACCAGAGAGCTTCGCAAGATTTGTCACCTTCCCACCAAATGGATGCTCGATTGCCTTAATCTGCTCCTTAGTTAATTTCAACATATCCTCTGTACATCCATATTGCGTCGTGAGAAACTCTTTGATTTCTTCTTTGGTTACGAGTTCTTGTATCTCTTCTTTCGTTAATATTTTCACTTCTTCCAGATCATACACCCATCTCACCCATGCTTGAAAACCAGAAGGAGTTTGAAGTTGCAGATTCCCAGGATTCTCCCACCCAGAGAGCGTTGCAAGGTTTGTCACTTTCCCACCAAATGGATGTTCGATTGTGCTAATCTGCGTCCCATTCCACTTCAATATATCCTCTGTACATCCATATCGCATCGTGAGAAACTTCTTGATTTCTTCTTTGTTTAAAGCTTTCACTTCTTCCAAATCATATATCCACCTGACCCAGGCTTGAAAACCAGAAGGTCTGTCAAGTCGCAGATTCCCAGGATTCTCCCACCCAGAGAGCGTTGCAAGATGTATTATCTTCCCACCCACTGGGTGTTCGATTGTGCTAATCTGCGTCCCATTCAGCTTCAATATATCCTCTGTACTTCCGTATTTTTCTGTGAGCCATTGTTTGATTTCTTCTTTGTTTAAAGCTTCCAGATCATACACCCATCTCACCCATGCTTGAAAACCAGAAGGAGTTTGAAGGTGCAGATTCCCAGGATTCTCCCAACCAGAGAGCGTTGCAAGGTTTGTCACTTTCCCACCGACTGGATGTTTGAGTATAGTAATCTGCTTCCCATTCAACTTCAATATATCCTCTGTACTTCCATACTGCTTCGTGAGAAATTCTTTGATTTCTTCTTTCATTAATACTTTCACCTCTTCGAGATCATACATCCACCTGACCCATGCTTGAAAACCAGGAGACCTGTGAAGTCGCAGATTCCCAGGATTCTCCCACCCAGAGAGCGTTGCAAGATGTATTATCTTCCCACCCACTGGGTGTTCGATTGTGCTAATCTGCGTCCCATTCAGCTTCAATATATCCTCTGTACTTCCATACTGCTTCGTGAGAAACTCTTTGATTTCTTCTTTTGTCACGAGTTCTTGTGTCTCTTCTTTCGTTAATATTTTCACTTCCTCCAGATCATGCATCCACCTCATCCACGCTTGAAAACCACTTGGATTTACAACATCTAACTTCCCTCGATTCTCCCAACCAGAGAGCTTCACAAGACTTATCACCTTTCCACCGACTGGATGTTTGACTGTAGTAATCTGCTTCCCAGTCAACTTCAATATATCCTCCGTACTTCCATATTGCTCTGTGAGCCATTGTTTGATTTCTTCTTTGGTTGGCATGAGAAGAGTGTCTAGTTGCTTCTGGAGTGTTCCTATTGTGAGTCCTATACGAGAGAGATCGGCGCCATATTCCATTCCATGGAGTTTACCGTAGGTAATGTGAAATCCATGAGTATCATGTGATGATTCTCTTTCTCCTTGAATAATGAAATCATCATCGATTCATATAGCTCCATTGCGCTTATCATTATTTATTTTTTTGCGATTTTGATATTCTTGATAGATATCGTCGATCCATGCAAAATTCTTGAAGCTTGCGGTATAGTCGTAGTAGCGCACGGTTCCATCTCCTCTCAGTCAGCGTCCAAACTGCTGAAGATATATCTTGGCACTGCTAGTATTCCGATAGAATACGACATTCTTGACGACGGGGAGATCGATAGATTCATTGAGCTTGCCAATAGCGATGATGACCTTACATGGATCCTGAGGATCACGAAGTCGATCGATTGCACGATTTGCATCATTGTCTGAGTGATAGGAGAGTGCATATCCAGATCCACTCGGATCAAGATGCCTGGCTATCTCGTCCGCCTCATCTATCGAGCTTGCAAATATGACGGTCTCTTCGAGTTGTTTGATACCTGCTTCATTCGTGACACCAGCACGAGCGATGAGATCCTCCACAAATTCTTTGGTATCTCATGGAAGTTGCATGCTCTCAAAGAGGCTTGCTGCTTCACTGAGGATAGCTTTCTTCTCTCGGTAATTCTTCTCTTGTTGTGCTTGGGCTATGAGTTGCTCGAGTGTTCTCACCTGAGATTCATCGGCACTCATATTTGCGACAATATGATAGTCGACATGAGGTGCATGCCCAGAGGCAAGATATTCTGGAAGACCAAATGTGAATCGAGATTCACCAAAGAGCTCCTTGGTAATATTACTCGGTGTGGCGGTTAGTGCGAGGATGAGAGGGGAGCGACCAGCACGTCATTTGTGCTCCAGACTCGTGAGTACATCAAAGAGATCTCAAGTGAGATTGGTATTGTGTGCTTCATCGACAATGATGAGGTCAACATGAGAGATCTGCTCAGCAATATTATGAAGCTTCGCAGTCTTATCTGTCACGCAGATGAGCTCATGCTCTCAGAGTACATTGGATACTTCGGTTTGCTCTGATCGACTCCGCAGATCTTCTCCATCTGCCTGTGAATGGTAGGTGGATATCCTGAGTTGTGAGAGAGTCTCTCTTGAGAGAATTGGTGGTTTTGCCTGGGCCCCTATTCTCCCGATCGTGAGATCATCTCGAAACTGTCATACTCCATCGATACGGTTGGAGATGAGCACTACCTTGAGGTGCTTCATAGATTCTCTCAGATATGGATGGCGTTTGATCATATGGAGCATACGATCCATATATTGTCCAACAGTAAATGTCTTACCACTCCCTGTTGCCATTTCGATCAAGATTGCGCTCGAAAAGAGAGCATCAGTATGGAGTTGTTCTCGTATCGCATCTTTTGTTCCATCGGTGATCTCTCATATAGCCTCGCTCTGATAGGGGCGAATGCTATGTACGGTTGCTTGTGGTATTAAATTGAGTTTTGTGTTCATAGTATGGCTGTCTTATTATTATACATTATATTTATGAATTTACAATGTTATTTATTGGACATAATGTATTCTTTTATGGTAGCATAGAAAAAATAATCACTATTTTCATATGTCTGAGAACTTTCCACCGGGAGATACACCAAAAAATAAGATCACACCCAAACAAGACACTTTAATACAGAAAAAATCTTGAACCATTGATAGAAAAATGGTGGGGGGTAGTGAGCGTCTCAAAGAAATAACCAAGAATCAACTTGGAGCACTTGATCGTGATGTTATTGATCAAGGTGTTATTAAACGATTTCAAAATCGTGCTGCAGATATTAGATCACGATTTGATGTCATCAACCAACAACACAAAGAAGACACAGGATTGGTCATGAAATGAATGGACAAGATTGTTGGTATTTTTGGTGGAGAAACAGTGCAAGCAACGTATGAAAGCATTATTGAGAATCTCAAAAAAGAGGCTGCAGCTATGCTTCGGGAAATTCAAAATATTCTACCAAAAGTAGCAAAACATCTTACGCCAGCTCAAAAATCAGAAATGGATACAACACTTCGTGTATTATCTTGAATACTTGGTGATAAACTCGCTGTACCAACTGTGGCTGAAATGACTGGAACGACAGCTCGAGCATTGGGCTCAGGTGAGAATTGGAAAGATGCTGGAGGTAATGCTCTTCGCGGTGCAAAAGGACTTGTAGAATGAGTCGGTGAGAGTGTGTGGATGGTGATCAAGTCCATACCGGATCTTGCTGTATTTTGTGTTCATTTTGCAACACAAGAGTCAACTCGCGATGCAACTGCAAAATTCATAGTCGGTGTGGGTGAATTTCTCACAGAGAATGCTTGGAAATGAGAAACATGGGAAAAGGCAAGCACCATCATTGGTGCTGTGATCTCCAAAGAAATGAAGCGAATTGGTGGATTACCTCAATGAGAACAAGCTGAAGCAATCGGAAGAATCCCTGGTCTCATCATCGGCACTCTTGTTGGCGGATGAATCGTTCTCAAGTGAGTTGCAAAATTCTGAAAATGAATGGAAGCACTCGGTACAACAATCCAAAAGGCGGAATGAGCAACAAAGCTTAAAAAAGTTGGCTTAATAGTCAAAACTCTGTGGCTGGTTAGTCCCTCCAAAGAAGACTCAGTGCTAAACTGAGTCTTCTTTCTTTTGTCAGTCATCGATGAAGTTTTACTTTAGGTTTGAGATGAGAGAATATTCCCTCAAGACGATTGCTCGTATTTACCTCTACTCAGATAGTTTGAAGAAAATCATGACATATAAACAATCTATCCATATCACGAAGGATACTCTTGTATGCTTGATGAAGCCTTGGATATTTTGCACGATATCGGAGGGTCTCTAGATTGAGAGCCTTCGCCTTAAAATCTTTTGCATACTTCACTCGAAATTCTTCAAGCATCCAAATGAAAGTGAACTTGTCAGTAAGAACCATCTCATGAGCAATATGTTTGAGTTCACGGTAGGATTCTCTTCTTGGATATTTCAGAAGATATCTATCTACGGTTGCAATTTTGTGTGCTTGGCACATCTGTACAGGAATTGAGTAGAAACTTTGTATTACTCGTTCTATCCCATTTCTTCCATCAATTACTGCAAAATGTGGTCTTGGATATCCAGTATTCATCATGGCTCGTAGTAATTCTTTGTAGTCTTCAACTGTTTCTTGAAAAATGTGTTTTGAGGCAAGAATATCTCCTGTGATTCCATCTTGTGCCACCAGTATTCACCACTGCGTTTTTGATCACTTCCGTCCAAAGAAGGTAGCATCGAGAATGAGAACGGAAGAAGTATAGAATGAGAGGTTAGTATTTAAACGAATACTGCTATGAGTACCCCTTTTTTAGAAGCGAGAGCTTCTGTAATTCTTCTGTGTATGGTAGATAGCGAATAGCCTGTGCTTTCTGACAGCTCTAAGAGTGTCTGCTTATGTACTGAATAATCTCTGAAGAGCTTTCTCTTCAACTTTCAAGATATTCTTGAAGCATTTTGAAACACATGACCGCAATCCTTACATTTATAGCTTTGTCGAAGATTTCTGTGACCGTCTTTCTTCACAGAAATAGAGCTACATTTTGGACACTTTTTATTCATAGAACTAAAATAGAGCGGATAAACCGCTCTATTATGAGGAAAACTGAGAAAAATAACCACAGAGTTTTGACTATTAAGCCAAAAAGTTGGATGAAAGATACTTGAAAAAACATGAGCATTGGCAGTTGGAGTGGGGGAGACTGGAGATCTTGTATTTGGAGCAAAACGTCTCAAAAAGAAAAAAATATGAGAATGAGAATCAACCTCACCAAGAGGTATTCCTGAAGCATTCAATCAACGAATTTCTGAAATGTCTGCCCGACTTCTCGCGGTGTGATCAAAAGAAAGCACATTGAACCCCGATATCGCTAGGATGCTCCTCCAAATGCGAAAAGATCTGATTGCAGCTGAGAATGCTGGTAATATGCAACAGGTAGAAGCTCTTCTCAAGAAAGCAGATACCTATTTTGACACACATAATCGTCTCATGTTTCCAGATCAACGCTTGATTCATGATCCGCATGCCCGTGAAGTGCAATCACGAATCTTTGCAATGATGACGAGCTATAGTACCCATCGTCCACTCTCCGAACTCTGACCTCGTGGGCGTGAAATAGGAGATGAGGCTGATCGTCTCTATCGAGAATTGCAACGGGCACTCATATCAAGAAATCCAGAACAATTTGATAAGATTCTCAAAGATTGTGATCGATTTCAACAGAACCCAGACAAATATTTGGATGGTCAAACCGTTGAAACGATTGATGAAGTTGTGAATACTCTTTGAGATGTTGGTGAAAATCAAATCATAAATAACTGAGATGTTATCGATTGGTCAAAAGATATCTCAGAAAAACTTGTGCAGTTGAAGGAATTTCTTGGAGATATGAAATCCATCCCAATCACAAAACTTAAACAATTTCTCGATGATCTTAGCTTGAGCATCAGGAATAGTGTTCATCTCCCAAGTGGTGTTTCTCTCAAAATAACAGAGAAGATTGCACAAATTCGCCAAAGGTTCTTTCCGGTTGATGGACTCTTTGTAAAATGACAGACGATCAATTATCGATTTGGTGATGGATCTATCGGAAAGGTACGACTGGAGCGCTGGAATGAACAAACAGGTCTCTGGGATGTGTCATGGAAAGATAAGAACGGAGTGATTCGGATTCAAAAAGATATATCGATGGAAGGATATATACCATCGGTCGAGGCTGAAAAATTGATAAAAGATCGAGAGAAAAAATCATTAGATCAAAAGCAAAAGTCAGGAGAAGATCAAAAGAATCAGCAAAAACCAGAAAAAAAAGAGGAGGTGAGTACATGAAAAGCTCGAATGACAGAAATTGATCCTGCAAGTTTTCCTCGTGGTGAACTCTCAAGAGATGCAGAGAAAATGTTTCGCAATACTCCTGGTTTAGAGCCAAAGTATAAAATAGTGATTGAATGAAGAGAGTTTTTTGTATCGAGTGCATTTTGAGCCCGTAAAACAATTCTTTGATATACAAAAGTAAATTGAGTATATGAACCACGATGGTTTTATTTTTCGCAAAGTTGAGGAAATTGGCATTGTTCTCAATGAGTATTGCTTCAGGGTGATAGTAGCTATATTATTTCTAAAGGACAGGGTGAATTTGGTTTATCATATGAAAAAGGGACGGTCGTTGATTCGCAGTTAAGTAAAATGTTTGAGGATATTCCTAAGGATTATAGTAATAATACAAATTTACTTAAAATATGGAAAGCACAAATGTGAGTTACAAATGTAGATAAGTCTTGAATGGAAAATCTTAGAAAACGATATAAACATGAGTTTCAATCAACAAAGTTGTATCAAAACGCAGATTCATTTGGGGATTTAGATAAGTGACTTTCGATTGGGAATGTGAAACAAAAAATAAGCTCGATCCCTATCGATCCAAAATTTGATATGAATTTTCGCTGATGATTTCGCAAATGACCAGATATGAGTCATGAGCATCTTGGTAGCGTTAGGACCACAGTTGGCGAGACTCATTGGAATGGAAAATCGGTAGAGGTGATATTTGCACATGCGGCAAATAATCCAGATCTTGTATGGATTGAGAATATTGTCTTTAGAGATTCACCGCTCAATTCTCATGGTATACCAACACAACAAGTTGATGGTGGGCTGTTAACGGCAAAGCCACTTGATTATTGGGATCAAGTTCCAACTAGTATAGAAAATATCGCAGATAAATACGGTAAAGATTATCGCGACATTCGTCCCTATATTCAGTTGAATCCTCTGATTGTTCGGTTCAAACAACTTCAATGATACCAAAAAGCTGCATAGAGATTTTCATTGCGAGGTGGTATAGCATAATAATTCATTTGAATCTGTCATCCTCGCGTAGGCGGGGATATACTTTTTTGCATTCGTCATCTCG
>ERZ724510.656-NODE-656-length-19972-cov-3.619571_pt1 | contig 19972 bp, 15 predicted proteins | sample MGYA00376043_ERZ724510 | MGnify/ENA primary metagenome ERZ724510 (study PRJEB28724, sample SAMN07190888) | wastewater metagenome | isolation source: influent of sewage treatment plant in Hong Hong | place: USA: Christiansburg, Virginia | collected 2016-03-01 ... | reverse complement strand
GGCAATGGCCACCTGGAGCCGCGTTCGCTTTCGGCGAAGCTGTGGCCCCATCGAGCGAATCACATCATGAAGCAGCCCACGTAGCTCAACGTTGGCTCGCACCAGTTCCACGCTCGATCCTTCCAGCCGCGACACATCGAGCAGCTTCGAGATGAGCTGATGAAGCTGATCGCTCTTGGCCAAGATCGTATCCAGATACTCGCGTTGTTCGTCGCTGATGGGACCAGCTAGACCCTCGATGACCATTTCGGTGTAGCCAATCACCGAGGTCAGTGGAGTCCGAAGCTCGTGCGACACCGTCGCCAAAAAGGAGGTCTTGATGCGCTCGGAGTCTTTCATCCGCGCCACCGCTTGGTCGAGACGCTGGCTCTTGAGCTGAAGCTCCAGATGTGATTCCTCGACCTGCAGATGATGGAGACGCATGGCCAGCTCCCGACGCACCGCAGACTGAAGTAGCGTCTCGGACAGTCGGATCAAGTAGTGCGCCGATCGCAAACTGCGCGCCCGACCCTGTTCTCCACCGGACAGCTTGCAGAGGATCTGGCACAGCTCCTCGCCATCATGGAAATAGACCGACCCCAGGTACTCACAGCCGTCGCAAGCGATCAACTGCGGAGCGCCACTTGTGACGCGAGACAAGACCGGATTGGGCGGCTTTTCTCCGACGATCACGCAGCCATCCAGACCCACCACGGCCAACTCGCATCCGACATCGCTCGCCGCACGCAATAGACCCACTTCGTCATCGCTGAGAAGTCCAGGCAGAACCACCTGGAGTAACTCGTAGCCATCACTCGGAGGAAAGCCGACCGCGTTCATGGCTGCGCCCCTCCCCTGTGAACATCATCGTCCGGCAGTTGCAGTCGTCGTCGCAGCAGCACCAACAGTTGTGGCAAATCCAGCCCAAGACCCGCCAGCGACTCGCGCTCATGCATCACCGTCGGCCACACCATCCGCATCAAATGGAGCAACGTCTCGGCGACCCCAACTCCCCTTTCGGCACAAGCTGGCACCACCGCCACATCGCCCCGCGTCCCCGGCAGCGCCTGCGCAATCGCCATGCTCGTCAATCCACCGTCAAGGTCGGTTTTGTTGAGCTGGATCACGAGCGGCATCGAATCGGGAGCCCGTCCGTTTTCGCGCAAGCTGCTCCGCAAATCCGAAAAGCTGTGCTGGTTTTCCTCCGACGTCAACGAACTGTCGGCGACAAACACCACACCATCAGCACTGCGCAGAAGCAGCCGCCTCGTCGGCTCGTACATAAAATCACCGGGAACCGCGACGAGCCGTAGCTTGAGACGACCCGCATCGGTATCGAGCACGATCGGCAACAAGTCGAAGAAGTGGGTTGGCTCTGGACTCGAATGTTCCGTCGCAGCGCCAGCTTGGTTCACCGGACTGTCCACGGTTAGCAGCCGACTCCGAAAGCGATCGGGCAAGCATGCCGCCAGTCGACGGAGGTTGGTGGTCTTCCCTGACCCGAGCGGCCCGCTGTAAACGAGCTGAATCGTATGATTACGGTTTGCGGACAGCACCATGGCGGAACTTCGCGGACTTCACTTGGGAATCGGTCAGGCTGACGTGGTCACTAGTATGGGCCTTGCTAGGCAAGCTCACCAGCGCTTCGGTCAGTAGTTCGTCCATATCAGCGACAAGAACGATCCGTAGACCTCTTCGCACACTGGCCGGTAGCTCGCGCACCGCAGGCTCACAGTCCCGTGGCAACATGACGGTCTTCAGGCCCGCCCGCCGGGCTGCCAGCAGTTTTTCGCCAATTCCACCGACGGGAAGAACCCGACCATGAAGCGTCAGTTCGCCGGTCATTGCGACCCCTGGCCGTACCTCGATACCGGATAGCAAACTGGTCAGCGCCACCGCGACCGTCACGCCTGCAGACGGACCATCCTTGGGAATCGCGCCTTGTGGGACATGCACATGGATTTCCCCAGGATCGGTCAAAATTCCGCGATCACGCAGCCAGGCTCGCGCAAAACTCAGCGCTGTTTGCGCCGACTCACGCATCACCTCGCCGAGCTGACCGGTGAGGTGCAATCCCGCCGTACCCGATAGTCGCTGTGTCTCGACGGTAAGAATCTCGCCACCCACGGGCGTCCAAGCAAGCCCGAGTGCCGCGCCGACCCGTCCCGAGGTCAACGCCCGAAGCTGAGGCAAGGTCGGAGAGCCGATCAAGCGGACCAGCTCTCGTCGCGTCAACAGGAGTGAGGTCGGACCCTTTTGCATCGAAGCCGTGATCCCGCGCAGCGCCATCTGCGGCTCGGGATGTGCATGGCTCACGACCTGCGGATCGAACGGCAGATGTGGCTCGGAGTTGTCCTCTTGCTCGACGATTCGCTTGGCAAGCCGTCGGCAAATGGTATCGACCTGTCGGGTCAGATCACGAACGCCTGCCTCGCGGGTGTATTCCATCGCCAGCGAGCGCAGCGCCTGGTCGGTAAATCGCACCGAGTACGAGGGCAAAAGTCCCGTTTCAGCCAGCGCCCGAGGAATAATGTGCCGCCCCAAGATGCCGAGCTTTTCGTCGTCGCTGTAGCCCGATAGCTGCACCAGCTCCAGTCGATCGCGCAGTGCCTCGGGGATCTTCTCGGGGTTGTTGGCGGTGGCAATAAAAAGCACTTCCGAGAGGTCGATCGGCACCCCCAAATAGTGATCCCGAAACGCTGCATTCTGCTCAGCGTCGAGTGCTTCGAGCAGACCCGCCGCCGGATCACCGTGCACATCGACACAGAGCTTGTCGAGTTCATCAAGGAGCATCACTGGATTGCGCGCCCCAGCCTGCCGAATTCCTGCCACCAGTCGACCCGGCATCGCCCCGACGTACGTTCGACGATGACCCCGAATCTCGGCCTCATCCCGGATCCCACCGAGCGCCACCCTCACAAAGCGTCGACCCAGCGCTCGTGCCAACGAACGCGCCAGCGTCGTCTTGCCAACGCCCGGAGGTCCGCACAGGCAGAGCACGGTCCCCAAACGTCGCGGCAAACCGATCGCATGACGACGCAGTTTCAGCACACTGACGAACTCGAGCAGTCGCTGCTTGACGATCTCTAGACCAAAGTGTTCTTCGTCGAGAAGTCGCGCCACCGCTTCCAGATCGAGACGATCGGTGGTCAGCACCTGCCATGGCAGTTCCGCCAACCAAGCCAGATGGGCCCGAATCACCTGCCCTTCGGAGCTGTGCGCAGGCATCGCCAAAAGCCGCCGCAACTGTAACTCAGCCTCCGCCGCAACTTCGCCCGGCAGCGACGCCTGTTGCAGTTGCCGTCGAAGCTCACCCAGCTCGTCACTCGATCCATCCAGCTCCGTGTGAATCTGACGAAGCTGTTCTCGCAAAAAGTGCTCTCGCTGCGCACGACTGAGCGAGTCCTTGGTGCGAGCACGAATGCCTTCTTGGAGCTGCAGTAGCTCCACTTCTCGACGCAGTTGAGCGGCCAGCTTGAAGAGTCGCTCCGGGCCATTTCTGAGGCTGAGCAGCGATTGGGCTTGCTCGACGGGCAAATGCAGGCTTGCCGCAATCAGATCCGCAAACCGACCGGGCTCACTCTCATCGCACTCGGCAAGCAAGGGCAACAGGTCTTGACTCCGCAGTTTGCCTTCCCGAAGCAGGCGCTCCAGATCCTCGCGAGCCTGCCGCTGCAGTGCCGCAGCTTCCGCTTGGACCGCCAACACCGACAACGCTGGCATCGCCGGAAGACCGAACTCGCTTGCTCGGCTTTGCAGGTCCTCTTCGTCGCTACGCAGCGTCACCGTGGCCCGAAGTCCACCGTCCTGCGTCGTCAGTGACTGAATCTCGGCACGCCGCAGCCCCTGTACCCACACCTTAAGGCGCCCGTCCGCAAGCGAGACGCTACGAACAATGGTGGCGACGGTGCCAACCTCCCATAGCGACTCAATCTGGCTCGGATCTTCGTCCTCGGCTCGCCGCTGTAGACAAACCAGAAGCAGCTTGTCAGCGGTCGCTCCGGCCAAGGTCACCGCCTGCATGGACAGCTCACGACCGACGAGCAGCGGCGCTTGCATAAACGGAAACAGCACCAGGTCGCGAGTCGGCAGCACCGGCAGTTCCAGCGACTCGGGGAGCGCAGGCCGATCCACATGGAGGTGATCGTCGTCATTCTCAGCAAGCCGATTGGGCATACAGACTCCGCATCGATTCCGGCAGGGAAAGGTGTGTACAGGGCGTTGAGGCTTGGAACGGCGATGGTAGCGATTGCTCACATATCCGCAAAATCTCTCGTCATTTTCGCCCGAGTGACCCTCACAAAAGGTCGTCAACCGAGGGCCTGCGCGGGGAAGCACACCCGCACGCAGAAACGCCCACACCATGGCACAAGACTCACCCTGGAAAAGGCTGGAATGTCCTTGAAAGGATGTGCGAAAATGATCCCATGCAAGTCGGTTCGTCCGCATCGCTGGACGGTCTCTGTGACCGGCTTCTGCGCTCTACCGCAGCGTGCAAGGTGCTTATCTGCACGATTGAGGGCGCAGTAGTTGCACACGCTGGCGAGCAAAACATCCTACGCGGTACGCTCTCGAATGAAATCGCAGAGCTTGCGGCGGATATGATCATCGAGACGCAGCAAGCCAGTCATTTGGAGATTCCCGTCGAGGATCGCTATGTGACATTGGCTGTCCCCAAAGACAACCCGGACCTCGGAGCGCTTCAGCTTGGGGCCGCACCGCTCGGTCATCGTGCGCTGCTACTCGTCCTGTTCCCAGAGCACGTGGATGCTGGACAGGTTCGAGTGCGCGTGCGACGGGTGAGGCCACAAATTCTGCGCCTGCTAAGCAGCCCGACGGCACCACCCAGCTAGCCGCCCTCGCCGACAACGTAGCACACTGAACTGTTCACTTACCGTTCGGTGCTGGCGGCAGCCCAGTGTGCTGGGTGAGCGCCGCTCCTCGCTTCATGTTTGGCGATGGCTTCCCAACGCTCCGCTTGCCTTCGCGCTCCATTCCAGTTCCTGCGGGCTGCCAGCTTGGGACCAGGTGATGCTTGCCACTCCCAATCAGATCCTCCCTGCCCATGCGTCGGAGTGCTTCGCGCAAAATCGGCCAGTTGTTGGCATCGTGATAGCGCAGAAACGCCTTGTGAAGACGTCTCTGTTCCATGCTCTTTACCACGGGCACAGACTGGTCCATCTTCAGCGGACGGAGCGGATTTTTACCGGTGTGATACATCGCAGTTGCCGTCGCCATCGGCGAAGGAAGGAACGCCTGCACTTGATCCGGACGGAATCCGTTCTTCTTCAGCCACAGCGCCAGGTTCAGCATGTCTTCATCAGTCGTTCCGGGATGCGCGGCAATGAAATACGGAATCAGGTACTGCTCTTTGCCTGCTTCTTGGGAGTACCGATCAAACAGCGCTTTGAAGCGATCGTACGACCCAATTCCCGGCTTCATCATGTGGGAAAGGGGACCGTCCTCTGTATGTTCGGGAGCGATCTTCAGATAGCCGCCGGTGTGATGCTGGGCCAGCTCTTTGATCCACTCTGGAGAGCGCACCGCCAGATCGTAACGAACTCCCGAGGCGATGAAAATCCGCTTCACTCCGGGAATCGCCCGCGCCTTCTTATACAGTCGCACGAGCGGAGCGTGATCAGTTCCCAAGTTGTTGCAGATATCAGGATAGACACAGGAAGGGAGCCGACATGCAGCCTCGATTTCCCGGCTCTTGCAAGACATCCGATACATATTCGCGGTTGGCCCGCCCAGGTCGCTGATGATTCCCGTGAAGCCCGGCGTCTTGTCACGAATGTGCTCGATCTCGCGCAGAATCGAAGTCTCGGAACGACTCTGGATGATCCGTCCTTCATGTTCGGTGATCGAACAGAAACTACAACCACCGAAGCAGCCACGCATGATCGTCACCGAATACTTGATCATCTCGTACGCAGGAATCTTCATCCCTTCGTAACGGGGGTGCGGAATCCGCTGAAACGGCAGTTCATACAGCGCATCCATCTCGGCAGTGGTCAGCGGAATCGGTGGTGGATTGATCCAAATATCGATCCGACCATGCTTTTGCACCAGCGCCCGTGCGTTCCCTGGATTGGCTTCCCGATGCAAGATGCGTGAAGCATGAGCATACAGGACGGGATCAGCGCTCACAGCCTCGAAGCTTGGTAGACGAATCACCTGCTCTGCTCGCGAGGTTTTGCGCGTAGAAATCTGAACTAACGGAGCCTGGGCAGAGGCTTCTCCGGTACCACACGGAGCCTCCTTCCGCGCTTCCTCCATCGCATAGGGATCGGGCTTGGGATCGATGCGACCGGGCTTATCAATGCGCGTGGAATCGATCTCGGTAAACCCGGAAGGAGTGAGCTGCGCAAACGCAGTGCCACGCAATTCACGGATCTCGGAGATGTCCTTTCCAGCGGCCAAGCGATGCGCGATCTCGACGATGGCGCGCTCTGCATTGCCGTATACAAGCAAATCCGCTGCCGCATCCACCAAGACCGAGCGCCGAACTTTGTCCGACCAGTAGTCATAGTGAGCGATGCGGCGCAGGCTGGCTTCAATGCCACCGATCACCACCGGTATTCCAGGGAACGCTTCGCGACAGCGCTTGGTGTAGACCATCACCGACCGATCGGGACGAAGTCCACCGGCCCCATTTGGGGAGTACGCATCATCGGAACGGACACGGCGGTCGCTGGTGTAGCGATTCACCATTGAGTCCATGTTGCCGCCCGTGACTCCCCAAAATAGGGTTGGTGGACCGAGCGCACGAAACGCCTCCGCCGATTCCCAGTCCGGTTGATCGAGGATTCCTACCCGAAAGCCATGCGACTCTAGGAGCCGTCCGATCAGTGCCATCCCGAAGCTTGGGTGATCGATGTAGGCATCACCAGTGACGAGGATGATGTCGCAGCTCTCCCAGCCCAGCTCATCCATTTCCTCGCGACTGCGCGGCAGGAACGGAGCCACCCCAAACCGATGCGCCCAAAAGGGGCGATACGAAAAGAGGGGACGGGGTCCGTCAGTGGTTCTCTCGGCGCGCATGCCGCCCGCGTACCACGCAGCGCGGTCACAGGTCAAAGAACATTGCTAGCTCTTGCCCTCCGCAGTGGGTTGGGTACGATGAGCCAGGAGAACCGCTGAGTGGCCGCGCCAGAGAGCAGACCCGAGTTTGGTGAGTTCATCTCACCGCAGTGGACGAAGACGCAGCTCTGCCGCTTGCTGCGCGACTACTTCCGGCGCACCCGTCCAGATACTCCGGTGCGCGTTGGCACCGACCTGCCCTTTTATTACAGTCCGACCGATCGGTTGGCGCGGGTGGTGCCGGACCTGTACGTCATGGAAGGCCTCGATTCCGAAGAACAGCTCCGCTGGTTTCGGGTCTGGGAGCGGGGACGAAGCCCGCAATTGGTGGTGCACTTCATCGATGGGCCGGTGTCCGCAGAGGACGGGCTGATGATGCACTTCCTCCGGCTCGGGGTGCAGGATGTGGTGCTCTACGATCCACTGTGGTTTTTGCAAAGCGAACGCGGGCTGAAAGGCCGCCGACTGCTCTGGCATTACCAAAAGCGGCGCGAAGGGGATGGCATGAGGCTCGTGCCGCTCAAGCACCCGGGCCGGGTGCCACTGTTGTCACACGGAATCTGGCTGATCCATCGCGGCGGCTCGGATCTGAGGATCTACGTCAGCGGTCAGGAAGACGTACCACCGGAGTCCGCGCTATGGCAGCTCCCCGAAGAGCGCGCCTTGGCAACTCGCACGGCTTGACAAAACCCTGACCCAACGGGGTTAATCGTCGCTCAAGATGACGATCAAGCCCATTCGAAAGATCCTGATCGCCAACCGTGGCGAAATTGCTGTCCGGGTAATTCGCGCTTGTCGCGAGCTGGGTATCCGCAGCGTAGCGGTGTACTCCGATGCTGATCGCGGTGCTCTGCACGTCCGCATGGCCGACGAGGCGTATCACATCGGAGCGTCCCAACCGAAAGAGAGCTACCTCGATATCGACAAGGTCGCGGATACCGCCGTCCAAGCCGGGGCCGACGCGGTCCATCCTGGCTACGGCTTTTTGTCCGAGCGCGCCGAGTTTGTCGAGGCGTGCGAAAAGCGCGGACTGATCTTCATCGGCCCACCAGCTTCGGCCATGCGGCAGATGGGGGAAAAAACCCGCGCCCGCATCAAGATGCAAGCCGCTGGCGTTCCAACCGTCCCCGGTGACAACGGCGAAGGGGGTCGCGGCTTTCCGGATGTCGAGTCCGCACTGAAGGCCGCCGAGCGAGTCGGCTTCCCGGTCATGCTCAAGGCTGCGGCTGGTGGTGGTGGTCGTGGAATGAGACTATGCGACGCTGCGGATAAGTTTCCCGCAGCCTTCGAGAGCGCCAAGCGAGAAGCCAAAGCGGCCTTTGGCGATGACACGGTCTACCTAGAAAAAGCGATCATTCGTCCTCGTCACGTCGAGATTCAGGTCTTCGGCGATCGCCACGGCCACCACGTCTACTTGTTTGAACGGGACTGCTCGGTGCAGCGCCGCAACCAGAAAGTGATCGAAGAGTCACCCTGCCCTGTTCTCGACGACGATCTTCGACGCCGGATGGGTGAGGTGGCCGCCCGCGCCGCTGCTGCCGTGGATTACGTCGGGGCGGGTACCTGCGAGTTTCTGTTGTCCGAGGAACGCAACTTCTACTTCTTGGAGATGAACACACGTCTCCAAGTCGAACATCCAGTGACGGAGATGGTCACGGGGCTCGATCTGGTTCATCTCCAGATTCGCGTCGCGGAAGGTCACCCGCTTCCGTTCAAACAAGAGGATCTGTCGCTTCGCGGGGCCGCGATCGAGTGCCGAGTCTGCGCCGAAGACGCGCTGCGCTTTTTGCCCTCGCCCGGCAAGATCACCCGCCTGCGCAATCCCGCTGGTCCCTGGGTCCGCAACGACAGCGGCGTCTATGAAAACGCCGAGATCAGCATGTTCTATGACAACTTGATCTCGAAGCTAATTGTCTGGGCACCCACGCGAGCCGAAGCCATTGAGCGCATGACACGAGCGCTGTCCGAATACCAAATCGGCGGCATCAAGACCAACCTCGCCTTCCATCGTCGAGTGATGCAGGAACCCGATTTCCGTGCGGGAAGGTACAACACCGCTTACATCGAAGCCCATAAGCAGACGCTGCTTAGCCCAGCCACACTGGATGACGACACCGTGCGTACCGCCGCATTTGCTGCGGTCATTCATGCCGCACAGTCCTCGACCACAACAGCAGTCTCGACGGCGAGCGGTGGGGCAAATGAACTCTCGGCGTGGCGCGCCGGCTGGCCGGCACACGGACTACGTGACAGTAAGTAGAACCACCTCGCGAGGAAGCCTCACCGCGAACAAACACCTAACAGAACCACGGCGGACCGCGATCCGTCCTGTTAGGTGTTGTTAGCGCGTCTTACCGGCGGACTTTTTCTTGCCACTCGCTGGAGTCGCAGGCTTCGCCGTCGCAGGGACCGCCACAACGGCTGTAGGGGCAGCAACAGCCGGCGCGGGGGCAGCAACTACCGGCGCGACAGCAGCAACCACCGGCGCGGGGACAGCAACCACCGGCGCGGGGGCGGCAACCACCGGCGCGGGGGCAGCAACCACCGGCGCGGGGGCGGCAACCACTGGCGCGGGGGCCGGAGCCGAAGCGGCTGACTTAGCGGGCCTGCTAACTCGCACCGGAGCGCCACCAGCGTTCACTCGTTCCTTTAGCTCCTTGCCGACCTTGAAAAACGGCAAACGTTTGGGGTTAACACCGACGGGGTCGCCGGTCCGTGGATTGCGTCCCTCATAGGCTTTGTAGCGCCGGATCTCGAAGCTACCGAAGCCTCGAATTTCGATCCGATTCCCTTGCCTGAGAGACTCCTCCATGGAGTCAAAAATACAATTGATGATCAGCTCCGCCTTGCCCTTGGGCAGGTTGAGCTGAGCAGCTACCTTCTCGATAAGATCCGACTTGGTCATACCTACTGGCCTCGCTACGCCTGGCATAGACAGAGTCAATTCATCGTAAGCGAATTTTTGAATAGAGATCAACAGCTTTTCTACAAATCCTAGGTGCTCTCGAAGAGGTACTTGGAACTACACTTTCCCCCACCTAGATCGTCGACAACCGTTCAGAATTGGCGAATTGTGAAGACAGGTACCCAAGGGCATCTTGAGAGGTTAAGTAAATGTTCTCCAATAACAATTTAATTTGCAATCAAACAGATGCGCGCATTTCGATAAGATCACCAACATCGACATCAGTGTAAGCAAAGCAAGACAAACCACATCCATCCGACATTTGAGCAATATGATTCACTATCATTATTTGTAGGTAGTTTCGTGCCTCCTTAGTGTGGAACAAGAGGGCAATTACTCCCGGACGAGCCGGGATTGACTTGGCAAACTGAGTGTCGACAGCGAGGATGAAGACCACCCATGACCGACACATCACACGTTCGTCCGCTGACCGCCGTTGCCGCCGACCTCGGGTTGTCCCCGAGCGACCTGATTCCCTATGGCCACGACAAGGCGAAGCTGTCGCCCCGATTGCTGACGCGCCCACCGACCCGGCAGGGACGGCTCATCCTGGTCTCGGCGATCAACCCCACCCCAGCGGGCGAAGGCAAGACCACCACCGCCGTGGGTCTGCAAATGGGTCTACAGCGGATTGGAAAGCAGGCCCTACTCGCGTTGCGAGAGCCGTCTCTTGGTCCCGTGTTCGGCGTCAAAGGTGGTGGGACAGGCGGAGGACGCGCCTCGCTCTATCCGGCCGATGACATCAACCTGCACTTCACCGGGGATCTACACGCCATCACCACGGCCCATAACCTGCTCGCAGCGCTGGCCGACAACGCCGTCTATTATCGTCAACGCTTCGGCGACAAGGGTGAGCTCGACGGCAGACAAATCACACTGGGCCGTGCTCTCGACATGAATGACCGATTCTTACGTCGCTGCGTGATTGGCTTGGGTGGCAAGGCTCACGGCACGCCTCGGGAGGCACGCTTCGACATCACCGCAGCCAGCGAGGTCATGGCCGTACTGGCGCTATCGACGAGCTACGAAGATCTGAAGTCGCGACTGTCGCGCATTGTCGTTGGAGCAACCGAGTCGGGCCAGCCAGTCACCGCCGATGATTTGCAGGCAACCGGCGCGATGGTGGCAGTGCTGCGCGATGCGCTGTTACCGAACTTGGTGCAGACGCTGGAGGGTGGACCGGCGCTGGTCCACTGCGGGCCATTTGCCAACATCGCTCACGGCTGCAGCTCGGCGCTGGCAACGCGACTCGGGCTGGGTATGGCCGACTACCTGATTACCGAGGCTGGCTTTGGATTCGACCTCGGCGGCGAAAAATTCCTCGATCTAAAGTGTCGGCAGCTCGGAGTCTGGCCTCGGCTGGTCGTGCTCGTAGCAACACTACGGGCTCTCAAGCTACACGGAGGCGCCAAACTGAACAGCGCGAGTAAGCCCGATGCGTCGGCGCTCGATCGTGGCATGGCGCACCTGGGACAGCACTTGCGTAGCCTGCACCACTTTGGGCTCCCAGCGGTGGTCGCCATCAACGTATTTCCCGACGATAGCGAACGGGAATTGCAGCAGCTCGAAGCCGCAGTGACCGCGCAGGGTGCAAGCGTCGCACGCACCACGGCCTTTGCCCAAGGTGGAGCTGGGGCAGAAACCCTGGCACAGATTGTGGCCTCTGTCGCCGAACGCACCGACGCAGCTCCCCCACAGCCACAATTTTTGTACGACCTTGACAACCCATTCGTCGACAAGCTTGGCAAGGTCGCACGCACCGTCTATGGGGCAGCGGATGTAGCGCTGACCACGACCGCCCACAAAGACCTCGAGCGACTGACCGGCTGGGGCTACGGTAACCTGCCGATCTGCGTCGCCAAAACCCAGCTCTCACTATCCGACGATCCCAGCCGAGTTGGCGTACCAACAGGTCACACCCTGACCGTACGCGAAGTTCGACTGTCCGCCGGAGCTGGCTTTCTGGTCGCGCTCACCGGTGAGATCGTCACCATGCCGGGCCTGCCGCAGAAGCCCGCCGCGTGGAACATCTCCCTCACCGACAGCGGCCACGTACGCGGACTGATGCAAAACGATGGGTGAGCGAGTAGACTGCGGCCCAATTTTTTCGACCGAACCAAGGAGAGAGACGTGACGGCACCGAGCCACTACCGCAGCAACCTGCGTGACCTGTTTTTCAACCTGTTTGAGTTCCACGACATCGGCACCCGTACCCTCGGACGAGGTCCGTATCAGAACCTCGATACGGCGACCGCGAAAGAGACGCTGGTCCAGCTTGAAAAGCTCGCCTCAAACGAACTGGCAGCCAGCTTTGCAGCCGCCGATCGCCAAGGGGTCGAACTGGGTAGCGATGGAGCGGTGCGACTCCCCAAAGAGCTGCGCGTTTCTCTCGACGCCTACCACGATCGCGAATATCACTTGCTCGAGATGCCCGAGTCGCTCGGTGGAATGAACGCCCCACCGTCTCTCAACTGGGCTGGCTACGAGCTTCTCGCCGGTAGCAATGCGGCGGCAGGTTTTTATCTGACCACGCAGTTCATGCTCCGCATCATCGACCGATTGGCGACGCCGGAACAGCGAGCACGGTTCCTTCCCGCAGCTCTCGACCGTCGCTGGAACTGCACCATGGTACTCACCGAGCCCGACGCTGGTAGCGACGTGGGAGCCGGGAAGAGCAAAGCCAAGCACATCACCGGCGACGAGTGGCACATCGAAGGAGTCAAGCGCTTCATCACCGGTGGTGACAACGACTACTTCGAAAACATCATCCACCTCGTCTTGGCGCGCCCTGAGGGGGCAGCTCCGGGCACCAAGGGTCTCTCGCTGTTTTTGGTTCCCAAGTTCTGGGTCGAAAAGGACGGCTCGATCGGTGCGCGCAACGGCGTCCGCACCACCAAGGTCGAGCACAAAATGGGACTGCGGGCCTCATCGACCTGTGAGCTGGTGTTCGGCGATGAGACCCCGGCGCGAGGCCTGCTGCTTGGCAATGTCCACGATGGCATCCGCCAAATGTTCAACGTCATCGAACAGGCGCGAATGGCGATCGGCGTAAAGTCGATGGCGACCCTGTCGACGGCGTACCTGAACGCGCTTGCTTACGCACAGGAACGCATCCAGGGCCCCGATCTACTGCGGGTGATGGACAAAGCCTCGCCACGCGTCGCAATCCTCTCTCATCCCGATGTACGGCGAATGCTACTGGTGCAAAAGTGTCATGCCGAGGGCATGCGTGCCCTGTGCTTCTACGCAGCGTCGCTCCAAGATCAGCGCGAGGTTCTCGCCGTGACCGATCACCAAGCCGCGCAGGCTGTCGAGCGACGCAACGATCTGCTCCTGCCGCTCATCAAAGGCTACTGTTCCGAAAAGGCCTACGAGCTGCTTGCGGTGTCGCTCCAGTGCTTCGGTGGCTCGGGATACCTGGAGGACTATCCGATCGAGCAGTACATCCGCGATCAGAAAATCGACTCGCTGTACGAAGGAACCACTCACATTCAGGCGCTCGATCTGCTGCTGCGCAAGGTGGGCCGAGACGGCGGTCAGACGCTGCGTGAGATCCTCGGTGAAGCCTACGCAACGCTCGCCGAAGAAGCGGGTGGCAGCGAGTTGGCAGAGGCACGAACAGCACTGTCGGAAGCGCTCGAACACGTCCAAGCAATGCTGATGTCCCTGCTTGGCAAAATGGGCGAATCGCTCTATCACGTCGGTCTTCAGGGCAACCGGGTGCTGATCGCGCTCGCCGAAGTTCTCATCGCATGGCTGCTCATTCGCCATGCCGCGCTCGCCCACAGCAAGCTGGCAGCGCTGCCCGAAGGAGCCGACCGCGAACGAGCCTATTACCAAGGCAAGGTCTTTTCGGCCCGCTACTTCGCGACCCAAGTGCTGCCCCGAATCGCCGTCGATCGTCGCCAGGTCGAAGCGAGCGACCTCGCTCCGATGACATTCCCCGACGCAGCGTTCTAATCAAACTGCGGGGGATCAAGTCCCCCGTCGTTACACGTCGAGGGCCTGCGCTTCGCTCGCGTGCTCCATGATGAAGCGAAAGCGAGCGCTCGGGTCTTTGCCCATCAACTCCCCGAGCACCCGGTCGGTCTGCTCGCGATTCTCAATCTGCACGCGCAGAGCAACCCGTTTCTTCGGATCGAGTGTCGTCGCCCACAACTGCTGCGGCATCATCTCGCCAAGACCCTTAAAGCGCTGAATGTCGATCTTGGCGTTCGGCTTCTGCTTCGCGATCAGCTCATCCTTCTGCTGATCGTCGAGCACCCAGTACGTCTCTTTGCCAACATCGACGCGATACAGCGGCGGCTGCGCAATGAAGACGTGACCGTTTTCGATCAGCTTTGGCAAATAGCGATAGATGAACGTAAGCAGCAGCGTCGAGATGTGATGTCCGTCGCTGTCAGCATCCATCAGCAGGAAAATCCGCCCGTAGCGCAGCTTACCCTCGTCGTACTTATCGCCCATCCCACAGCCGAGCGCCGCGATGATGTCCTGAAGCTCACGATTCGACAGCAGCTTGCTCATCGACGCTTGCTCGGCGTTGAGCACTTTTCCACGCAACGGCAGGATCGCTTGATTCTTGCGGTTTCGACCTTGCTTCGCCGAACCACCTGCCGAGTCACCTTCGACGATAAACAGCTCAGCCTGGCGCGGATCGGTCGCCGTACAGTCGGCGAGCTTTCCAGGCAGATTCAGCCGCTGACCGACCACGGACTTGCGTGGCACCGCCTGGCTGGCCGCCTTCATCGCCTCGCGAGCCCGCGCCGCCGCGACGATCCGCTGCACAATCGCTTCCGCCGTGGTCTGGTTGTTGTTCAGCCAGCCCTCAACAAAAGTCCGGATTGCACCGTCTAGCTCTGCCGTCACTTCGGTGTTGTTCAGCCGCTCTTTGGTCTGCCCTTGAAACTGCGGCTCGTGGAGGTAACACGACAGAATCGCGACCAATCCTTCGCGAATGTCCTCGGCGGTAAGCTGGATGCCCTTCGGCAAAAGACCGTGCGTATCAATGAAGTTACGGACGCCTTTGTTGATGCCCGACTTGAGCCCGTTTTCATGCGTTCCGCCCGACGGCGTCGGAATACCGTTCACGAAGCTCTTGATCGCTTCGTCCGTCCCCTCAGTCCACACAAACGACAGCTCGAAGCGAATTCCTCCATCGCCACCATCGCGAAACAGATACACCGCCGGACACAGCGACGGCTTGCCACGATCTCCGACCCATTTTTGCAAGAAATCGGCGATGCCGCCCTGATGCGAAAGCTCGTGCGTTTCTCCACTTTCTTCATCGGTGAAGTGGATGCGCAGCCCCTTGTGAAGGTAGCTCTTGGCCTCCAACCGCTCACGCACCAAGCCGAGGTCAAAGGCCGCCTTCTCACCAAAAATCTCGGGGTCTGGACGAAAAAACACCTTGCTGCCCGAACCACGAGCCGAGCCGACGCTCCGCAGCGGGGTCACGGCGACGCCACGCTGATACCCCTGCTCGACCTCTTTGCCTTCGCGACGGATGCGGACCCACAGCTCGGCAGACAGCGCATTCACCACCGAGGCACCGACGCCGTGAAGGCCACCCGAGTGCGTATAGCTGCCTTGCTGGAACTTCCCGCCCGAGTGCAGCGTCGTCAAAATGACTTCGAGCGCACTCTTACCGTACTTGGGCAAAATGCCGGTCGGAATGCCACGACCATCGTCTTCGACGGTGACCGAGCGACGATCGCGATGCAGGATGACCTTGATGCTCTTGGCGTGACCGTTGATGACTTCATCGATCGCGTTGTCGAGGATCTCCCACAGCAAGTGGTGGTAGCCACGACTGTCAATGCCGCCGATATACATACCGGGGCGCTTGCGGACGGGCTCAAGTCCTTCGAGGACGACGATGTCTTCTTCGGAATAGCGAGGGTTCTGTGGATTCATGGTGCCAGCGACAGAAAAGCGCGCTCACGGTAGCACGCCTTGTTGCGCCGTCAAAAATGCCGAGGCACCAGGCAAAACGTGGGCTTACTTGACCATACTGAACAGGGCGGGATCAAGCTTTTCATCGAGCGAAGCTTCGAGGACGTCGATCGACACCTTGTAGTTGAGCGCGGTGTTGTCGATGTCAATGTGGGTCGGCAGCGACTGGCCCTGCACCTCTTTGAACTGCTGGGCACGAATCGTCCGCTCGTTTTCGACGATGCGCAGCTCACCGACCTTGAGATCCACGTACTTCTTGTGCGACGGGTGGATTGGCTCAAGGTCAAACATCGCAGACAGATCGGCACCGATCGAGAGCAGCACCTTCTGCTGCAAGCTGCTGTCGGCACCGGCCATGCTCTGCACGACTTTGACATCGCCACCGACCTTGATCAAGTCGAACAGCGTGATGTCGCCAGGCCCTTTGGCTTGCAGCCGGAAACGATCGGGACGCTCGACGGCAACAACGCCTCGGACGCTAACCTGCTCGCGGCCATCGCCCTTCGCGGCGTCGATGGAGACGCGGTGGACGGCCCGCATCGTGCCCCAGCGAATGTCCTGCACCGGTTGCACCGATGGACCTCTGATGATGATCGGCTTGTTGGCGTTGTCACAGCCGCTTTGGCCGAGCAGCAGCGCGCAGGCACCTGCCAGTAGAGCGCCCGCCAGCGTACTCTGCCACCCGCCGCGACGCTTGCCACCAGCACTCTGCGCACGGTCTGCGTGCGAAACCGATTCGTACATGCTCACAGGGCCTCCGTCATTCCGTGGGGCATCTCGCCCGCCTCTGGGACCACCCGCCACAGCGGCGAGCTAAGAACCAAGCGAATCACGCGCAGCGTGTCCTCCCAGTTACGGAAGTGACTGCGGTGCCCGCCATGATAAATGGTTGCGATCGGAACCTCGACGAGCGGCACCTCAAGCTTGGCCGCCCACAGCAAGACTTCCGTCTCGGTGTCAAAGCGTCGTGTCTTCAGCGGCAGCGAAAACAGCCGTCGCGGATAGATGCGAAAACCCGACTGTGTGTCGTGGTGCAGCCGCTTCGCAAACAGCGAGATCCAGTACGTCGAGATCCGATTGCCGATGCGACTGCGACGAGGCATCACCTGCGGGTCAAAGCTGCGCACGCCGATGATCAGGCTGTCCGGATGTTGGCGGTGGGCTTCGAGCATGTTGGCAAGCTCAGCGGCAGCATGCTGTCCATCGGCATCCATCGTAATCAAGGCCGAGGTGCCACAGCGCTTGGCATAGGCAAAGCCGGTCTGGATCGCTGCGCCTTTGCCCAAGTTCTGCGGATGACGCAGCACGATCGCACCGGCCTCAGCCGCTCGCTCGCTCGTGTCATCGCTGCTGCCATCGTCGACCACTACCACCGGGAGCCCAAGCGCCCGGACCTGCGCAACCACCTCGCCGACCGTGGGGCCAGCGTTGTACGCAGGGACAAGGACCAGAGGGCTCTCCAACCGGGACACATCGCTCATTTCGAGAAGTTCCAGCATATCACGCCGCCATAAGCGAAAACAGCAGCCGTCCAGAGACGACCTGCCGAGGAGCTATGCTGCGATCGCACGAGATTGCGTACGCATCGCCAACAAACGACACCAACGACCCCATGGACTGCTGCTTTTTCACGCAGAGACGCAGGGTTTCACCGATTTCAACAAAATTTGGGAACCTGAGGTCGGATGCGCCCACTAAATAGCCACGATGCACCGCTGCTGACGAATCACCGGCTTCGGACAGCCCCGCCGACAGCATGTTGAACGCCGCAGCCGCCTGACATAACGCCTCGATTAGCAACGTCTGCGGAAAGCCTCGGAACGGCGAAAGCTGAAGGCCAGCCGGCCACAGCGAATCGTCGATTGATAGTAGCTTCTCCGCGACGAGGCAACCGCTCACCAGATCGTGTTCCACGATGCGATCGATGAGCCGGAACGGAGGCGCGTGTGGAAGGCTCGGCACGGTAGGCATAGGTGCGAAAGTGGTCCGATTTGTGAGACTCTTTGAAGGAGTTCATATCATGAAGCGCTCCCTGTCTCGTCGTGGTATCGCAAGCAAAGTCGTCGCTTGGGCCTGCCTTGGCATCGGCCTGCTCAGCACCGGCTGTAGCGGTCGCAATGTCCGGCCGAGCGGACTGCCAAACCAGTCCGTGCAGTCGATCGAAATGGAGGATCTTCACATCACCGTCGGCAAAGGTGCCAAGGGTGGCGAGGAAGACTTCGTCGCTTACGACGCCCCCACCCTGTTTCGCGAGGCTGATGCGCTGTTCGATGGCGACAAGTTCGCCGACGCTGCGCAGAGCTATGAAAAGCTGGTCGTCGAGTTTGCGGACAGTCCGTGGGCCCCACCGGCACTGTTCAACGCCGCGCTCAGCTACGAGGCCCTGGGACGGTTCACCGATGCCACCGATCGCTATAAACGACTGCTGGCGATGTTTCCGACGAGCAAGCACGCCAAAGATGCAGCGCTCCGCCAAGCCGCGTGCTTGGCCGAGGAATCGCGCTGGGTACAGTCCGCCGAGGCGCTGGCACTCGTCGAAAAACGCGATGACCTGAACCTGAACGAACGGCTCGAGACGATGACGCGGCACGGACTTGCACTGTTTGAAATGCAGGATCTCAGCGGTGCCGATGCGAAGTTCCAGCAAACGCTGTCTGTCTACGAAGCTCGCAAAGAAGGCGACCAGCTCCAGAACAATTTCTTCCTGGCGATGTCGCACTTTTACCTGGCCCATATCGCGCACAAGCGCTTTCGCGACCTGCCGCTCCGACTGCCTCAGAAGCAACTCGCGCTCGACCTCGACGGCAAGGCCAAGACATTCTTGCTGGCGAACACCAAGTATGTCGAAACGATCAAGCTCAAAAATCCAACCTGGGCGACGGCGGCTGGCTATCATGTCGGGACGCTCTATCGGGAGCTGTACGACTCGATGATCAGCGCACCGGTACCGACGGATGTGAACCGAGGTGATAGCCGGGTGATCTACGAGCTGCTGTTACGAGAACAGCTTCGGCACCTGCTCACCAAAGCCAAAGATGTCCTCGAGTCGAACGTCAAGATGGCCGAGCGAATCGGGGTCAAGAACGGTTGGGTTGAGCGCTCGACGGAACAGCTTGGCGAGCTTGAGAAACTGATCAGTGGACTGGATAACCCGACGCCAGCGGCACCATCCGCACCGACGCAGACCCCAAGCCGTCCGGCACCTCACGATGGCAAGAGCCGCGCTACGCTCTAGCCGGTGGACGACCGACTAGCCACGTGAACCCGAGTCCCGCCACAACACCGCCAAGGTGAGCAGCCCAGTCCACAGAAGACACCAGTCCACCACCGAGTAGCAGTCCCCCCAGCCCAACTGGCACGAGTTTCTTGGGCCACGATGTACTCCAGAAAACCAGTGGCACAAGCAGCGCCAGCAAGACCCCTGAGCCGCCGCAGCTTACGATCGCTCGACTCGGTGCCAGCAGTAGCGTCACGCACCCCGCACCCACTATCCCAAGCCCCAATGCCAGGAGCAGTCGCGCACCCAACGGCCACAGCCGTGCGACCACCAGCAGCACGAACAAATTGCTGAGCAAGTGCAGCAAGTCAACGTGAACAAGCCAGCACGTGGCAATCCGGAGCAGTTCACCGAACGATGAAAGCGGTCCCCGTAGCGCCCCGAGTCGCAGCAGCGTTGACGGACTCAGTACAAAAAACGGAGGACGAGCCTGATCCGTCGCTGCACCAACGGCAAACCAAAGAATCCAGAACGCCGCAATGAGTCCCCAGGTGATCTGGTCGAGCCGCAAACGACGATCGCGAAACATCGGGATCCGTCCTACTTGCGGTCCGGTCGAAGGATCACTTCCTCAACGCGGCGCTCGCTGGCGATGGCGATCTCAAAAGCCACCGTGCCGATCTGAACCACCTCGCCAGGACGGGGAATGCGCTTGAGCCGCTCGAGCAACAGTCCACCGAGTGACTCGTAGTCATCCGACTCGGGCAGATCCAGCT
>ERZ724510.652-NODE-652-length-20041-cov-5.477734_pt1 | contig 20041 bp, 23 predicted proteins | sample MGYA00376043_ERZ724510 | MGnify/ENA primary metagenome ERZ724510 (study PRJEB28724, sample SAMN07190888) | wastewater metagenome | isolation source: influent of sewage treatment plant in Hong Hong | place: USA: Christiansburg, Virginia | collected 2016-03-01 ... | reverse complement strand
GGACCAATGACGCAACCGACGGCAACCTGCCGGAAAGCCCGGAAGACTTCCTGGCTGGCGCAACGCAGAACGCCGGTTCATGGTGGACGCACTGGAATACCTGGGTAACCAGCCTGCCAGGTGGTTCAGCCAAGGTCAAGGCACGCAAGGCCGAAGATGGCACGCTCAAAGTGATCGAGCCGGCTCCGGGCAGCTACGTCAAGTTCCGTCTGGATACCCAGAAAAAGGAAAAATAATTTGATCCTCGGATCGAATTAAGAAAGGGAGGCTCCGGCCTCCCTTTTTCGTGAACTTCATTGCAAATTTGCAGTCTGACTGTTACCCCTTTCAGGAGGACTGTCATGATTTCCGAATCTCCCGTTGTTACGGTTCACATTCCCCTGCCACTAAGAAGCTATACCAGTGGCTACGAAGAAATCACTGCCAGCGGCGATACGGTGCTTGAGGCAATCGAAGCCGTCTGCCGCGAACATCCGGCAATTGGCCCGCTGTTATTGAGCGCTGACGGACATTTGGCGGCAGGGGTTTCACTTTATCTTGGGGCAACCAGTGTCGCCGAATTACAAGGCTTGGCGACGCCACTGATACTTGAAGAGTTGATCAGCATCATGCTGACCGATGAGCCTATGGACTTATCGGTGCTTGCCCAACGGCAGCCTTGGCAAAGTGGGCCACTCGACCGCATCGAGCAAGTTTTTGACCAGCAAGCCCAACTCGGTATCGCCAGTGATCTCCAGCTCCCGATTGAAAAACAGGGTGTCAGGGTCTTCCTGACGGGAGAGCAGCTGGAGATAGGCCGAAAGGTGCGCGGAGAAGGCAAGATCGGGCTCGCGTCCAGGGCTAAATACGGGTCGGAACATGCCATTTCGATAGGTGAATGAAGCCTCGCCGCCCGTATCCAGAATACAGATACGGAATAGTTTTTCGTCGAGTGCGGTCAACTCACTTTCGGGCAGCAATTTCAACTTCAGCGCGGCATTGAGGGCCGTCACCAAAACCATGGCATGCGGCCATTGAGGGAGCTTTTCACCCAGGCTGGCCACAAAAGATGGCAAGCGAAATTTTGGAATCACAAAACTCGAGTTCATGCTCATGCACCCAATTCGCTGAGGGCTTGCGTGTGGCGCTGGACGATTCCGGCATCACCAAACCAATAACCATCAACCAGACCGCAGTCATCCCAACGCTGCGTGTTGGTTTGAGGTGTTGCACCATGTCGCGCACTGTCAAAGGCTGCCACGATTTCACCGATATGCTGCTTTTGCGGACTGATACGGATGATATCGATACCCATTTTCAGCATTTCAGGAATCTCGTGCAGTAGATTGTAGCTTTGCGCTGACATGGTCTGAATCCCGTTGATATTGAGGAATGCCTGCCCTTCTCGCGTCTTCAGGGTTAGCCCTTCGGCATGATCCAGGCATTTGAACTGACAGTCATCCTTGTTCAGCCCGTAATGACGTGCGGTAAAACAACGTGCAGAAAAGGCAAGCGGGATTTTTCCGAAGACGAACACCTCGGTTTCAACCCCGGCTGGCTTGGCTTTGTGCAAGGTCTCGACCAGCGTTCGTGTCGCTTCAAGTGGCGGCACCCAGCGCTTCATGCCATAGCGGGAGAAAGTCTCCAGCGCAGCTTCGTTGTAGATATTCAAGTGTGGCCCGGCAACAAAATTCTGCCCATTCACCAGGTTGACCGCACCAAGATCATTCGCTTCGAGCATACATCCGGCATCGTCGATCAAGCGCCGCAAGGCTTTCAGGTCACTCTCGGATTCAAGCAGGGCCTGGGCTGAAACCACCACCTGCTTGCCGGCGTCAGTCAGGTCGCGAGCCAGCCCAACCCAATCCGCAGTACGCAATTGCTGACGGCGGGAACAAACCACCTCGCCAACGTAAATAATGTCGATTGCAGGGTTCTGCGCCATCTCGGCATAGAACGTCATGACTTCGGCTTTTGGCCAAAAATATAGCAAGGGACCCAAAGCAAGACGCATGTTTATCTCCACGGCCGGTTATAAGCGCCAAGGGTTGCCTGACTGCCTTCTGAAACCTTGCTCAACTCAGCCTGCCAGCTAGGCTTTACCTGAAAGGACTGGCTGCCGTTGGCCAGCGAATCGAGCGCTGCTCGCAAAGTTCTGGTGACTTGGGTGACATAGGTCGGGCTACGTTGGCGGCCTTCGACTTTGATCGCGCGCACACCGATTTTGATAATCTCCGGCAGAATAGACAGCACATTGAGGCTGGTTGGCTCCTCCAGCGCGTAATAGGTTTCGCCTTCCACCTCAAAACGGCCCTTGCACAGCGTTGGATAACCGGCCGGTTCGTTATCGGCAAAGCGGTCAATCAGCACGCCATTGAGCCGAGTTTCCATGGCCCCGGGCTTTTTGTCCCACTTGACGTATTTGGCCGGCGAGCAGGCGCCGACCGTGTTGGGCGATTCGCCACAAGCGTAGGAAGAGAGCCAGCAGCGGCCCTCATTCATCACGCACAGGCTGCCAAAACCAAATACCTCAATCTCGACCGTAGTGTTTTTGATCACTTGCTCAACCTGCGCCAAGGTCAATACGCGCGGCAAAACCGCGCGGCGCACGCCAAATTCGCGTTGGCAAAAATTGACGGCTTCGTAACTGGTTGCCGAACCCTGCACCGAGAGGTGCAGGCGTTGTTGGGGGTGACGCTTGCTGGCGTAATCGAGCAAGCCGACATCGGCCAGAATAATTGCATCAACTCCTTGGTCGACCGCTGCATCCACCGCTTTTTGCCAGTCAGCCACCCGCCCGGCCTGGGCAAAGGTATTGATCGCCAGCAACACCTCGCAACCCTTGGCATGGGCATAACAAATGCCGTCCGCCATGGTTTTCTGGTCGAAATTCAGCCCGGCAAAATTGCGTGCATTGGTATCGTTCTTGAAACCGAGATAAACGGCATCAGCACCGTTATCGACCGCAGCCTTGAGGGCTGGCAGGCTACCGGCCGGGCAAATTAGATCGGGCAATGAAATCATGGAGATGTGTCTGGCAAGTAAAGCAGAGCAGAGCAGTATAGCCAGCTCACCAGGGGCACCCTTGATCCTGGTCAAACCTTGGTTGCGGCAGGCCAGCCGTAACCCCTGAAAATCAGCGGATTACCACCGTCGGCTTGAAGCCAAGTGCGATCCGAATTTTCTCTGCGACCTTATCGGCATCAGCCCGATTGGGATAAGGACCAAGTTGCAGGCGATGGATGCCGGCACCAGCCTGCACGCGCATCGGTTCACTCAGCCAGTCAAGTTCACGGAACAGGTGATTCTTTAAATTCTCGGCATTATCCGCATTGGCAAACGCGCCTAATTGCAGAAAAATCCCTTTCACCGACCCTGCTTCAGTGGACGGCACTACGCTTTGCACCGGCTGTTCCTCTTGCGCCATGCGCCGTGAAAGCTGCTCAATTTCGTCTTTTTCAGCAGCGCTAACCGTTCGCGGTGACGGAGTGATCTGGGCATAGGATGTGCTCATCGGTTCGCCCGGAATAATCGCCTCGACTTCAACCTGCCCGCTCCCGCCATTGACCAGCCCCAATTTGTAGGAGGCCGTGTAAGAAAGGTCGATGATGCGATCAGCGTGGAAAGGCCCACGATCCGTGACCCGTACGACCACCGACTTCCCGGTCTGGACGTTGGTCACACGGACATAGGAAGGCAGCGCCAGCGTCGGGTGTGCGGCGGTCATCGCAAACATGTTGTAAGGCTCACCAATCGAGGTTTTCTGACCATGAAATTTCTTGCCGTACCAACTGGCAATGCCGCGCGCTTTATAGGGTCGCACGCTGTTATTCGGTACATATTCCTTGCCTAGGACGACATAGGGCTTGGTCGCCGGCTTGTGCAGCGGTTCCCACTTTGGTTCGGCATCCGGAATATCATCCAGGCCATCCGGAATGTCATCTGCCGGGCCGTCATCCTTGTAAAAACCGCCGCCCTTTTTCAGAACTGCGGTCGTCTTTTTGGTCGGTGTTGGCGTCTTAAAAATTGGCGTTTTTTGCGCGTCGACCGTAACACTTGCCGATTGCTGAGGCGGTGTGCTGCCACAAGCGGCCAAAAGCATGACAGCAAGGAACGGGACCAAGCGCCCGATCATTTCTTCACCAGCATGCGATGGGTGTGTATCGACATCAGGATACCAATCCCGAGAAACAGGGTAACCAGCGCCGTTCCACCGTAACTCATGAACGGCAAAGGCACACCAACCACCGGCAGAATGCCGCTGACCATGCCCATGTTGATGAAGGCATAAGTGAAGAAACCCAGCGTAATGGCGCCAGCCAGCAAGCGAGAAAATGGGGTTGATGCGGCTGAGGCGATCATCATCCCGCGACCGATCAGCAGGGTGTAGAGGAAGAGCAGCAAGGCATTACCCATCAGCCCCCACTCTTCCGAATAAACCGCAAAAATGAAGTCAGTATGCTTTTCCGGGATGAACTCAAGGTGCGTCTGGGTGCCATTGAGATAACCCTTGCCGACTGGCCCACCCGAACCAATGGCGATGGTCGATTGAATAATGTGATAACCCGCACCCAGCGGGTCTGTTGTCGGGTCGATCAATGTCATGATCCGTTTGCGCTGGTAATCATGCATCATGCCCCAGAGCAATGGCGCTGCGGCACCCGCTGCAGCAACCAGACCAACAATAATTTTCCACGGCAAACCAGCAAGGAAAATAACGTAAAAACCTGCAGCACCAACCAAGAGCGCTGTACCAAGATCGGGTTGTTTGGCAATCAAGGCAAATGGCACGAAAAGAAGCAAGGCGGCACCGAAATAATGGCGCAGTTTGAGCGTTGCCTCAAATTTATGGAAATACCAGGCAAGCATCAATGGCATGGCAATCTTCATGATTTCAGACGGCTGAATACGGGTAAAACCCAGCGGCAACCAGCGTTTTGCGCCGTTGATCTTGACCCCGAAAAGAAAGACGCCGATCAACAAAATGAGACCGAGAATATAGAGTGGAATAGCAAAATTCATCAGTTTCTGTGGCGCCAGGCGCGAGACAAACCACATGATGACCATCGCCACACCCATATTGCCGGCCTGTGACATCATCCGCTGATTTCCATCGATGGTCGCCGAATGAACTGTCGCCAAACCGATAGCCATGATCGCCAGAGTGATCAGCAGCAGAGGGAAATCAATGTGCTTGATGAGGTTAAGCCACCAGCGTTTGACGGTGCCGACAACGTCAATCATTCTTCAACATCCGCTTCAATTGCACTGCTGTCTTCAACCGCTGCACCAGCCGGCAATTTGCCGAGCAAATAATAGTCCAGCACCATACGGGCGATAGGCGCAGCAGACTGGGCGCCAAAACCACCATTCTCAACCAGCACGGCCAGCGCAATTTTGGGATTGTCGGCCGGGGCATAAGCGATGAACAGCGCGTGATCGCGCAGTTCTTTCTTCGTGCTGTTTGCCTTGTATTCAGCCCCCTTAAGAGAGAAAACCTGCGCCGTACCGGTCTTGCCAGCCGCTTCGTAACCAGCCCCGGCAAAGGCACGCGCTCCGGTACCCTCTTTATTCACACCCACCATGGCGCGGCGGATCACATCAACGTTTTGCTGCTTAAGATGCAGATCGCGGATTGGCTCAGGTTCGACCAGACGCTTTTCACCCGTTTTAGCATCAACAATATTGCGCACTAGATGAGGACGGAACATCACACCATTATTGGCCACCACTGCCGTCGCCTGCGCCAGCTGGATCGGCGTGTAAGCGTTGTAGCCTTGGCCAATGCCGATCGAAATGGTTTCACCGGCATACCATTTTTGTTGTTCTGGTTTTTTGAAACGCTGTTTCTTCCACTCCTGAGAGGGGAGTACTCCCTTGGACTCGCCCGAATCATCCTTGCCCAGATCGATACCGGAGCGCTGACCGAACCCGAGCGACCCCATGAATTTTGAAATATTGTCGATCCCCATGTCATTAGCGAGGATGTAATAGTAGGTATCGCAGGAATGAACAATCGATTTGTACATATCAACGCTGCCATGCCCGCCTTTTTTATCATCGCGGAACTGGTGATTGCCGAAATTGAAATAGCCAGGATCGCTGATCGACTGATTGGGCGTACGCTTACCCATTTCAAGCGCGGCCAGCGCCATAAAGGGTTTGAAAGTTGAACCCGGCGGGTAAGCACCGTTTATCGCCCGATTGATCATCGGCTTGCTCGGATGTTCATTCAACTCACGCCAATTCTCAGGCGTGATGCCATCCACGAACATGTTGGGATCGAAAGTTGGATTCGAGACCAGCGCAAGAATTCCGCCAGTGCTTGGCTCAATGGCAACGAGCGCCCCCTTGCGATCACCAAAAGCCTTTTCTGTAATTTCCTGCAGCTTGGCATCCAGCGTTAGCTGCAAATTGTTGCCGGAAACCGGTGGAATGCGTTTAAGACTGCGAATCGCCCTGCCCCCGGCATCGATTTCAACTTCCTCATAGCCCGTTTCACCATGTAGTTCAAATTCATAGTGCTGTTCGAGGCCGGTTTTGCCAACGTGGTCAGTCCCTTTATAGTTGGCCTGCCGTTCCGACTCCTCAATCCATTTCAGGTCGCGATCCGTAATCCGCCCGATGTAGCCAATAGCATGCGAAGCAATATGACTGAGCGGGTATTGGCGAAATAGTCGTGCCTTGACCTCAACGCCGGGGAAACGATAACGTTGCGCAGCAAACTTGGCCACTTCGGCATCGGTCAGGCGAGTACGAATCGGAATCGACTCGAAATTCTTGGCCTCGTCGAGCAGCCGTTTGAAGCGTTTGCGATCTTTCGGCTGAACATCGATCACCTCAGCCAATGAATCGATCGTTGTCTCGAGATCAACAGTCTGCGAGGGGGTAATTTCAAGGGTGAAGGCAGAATAATTGCGTGCGAGTACGACACCATTTCGATCAGTAATGACGCCGCGATTAGGCACAATCGGAATCAATGCAATTCGGTTGTCTTCGGCACGAGTCCGGTAAAAATCGTGTTGCAGAACCTGCAACCAGAAAAAACGGCCAAATAGTATGGCAAACGCGATGAGAACCGAGACAGCTGTAAAACCAAGCCGGAATCGGAAGCGGGGAAGATCACCGTCCGGATTGTGAAATTCGCTCACGTTCTAAATCGGACGATTGGGATCCTGCTCAACCGGTTGGTATTGCGGCAGAAGCAGGATAAAGGTTGCCGGAAACCACAGCAGGGAAGCAATTATCGGCCCGACAAAATAACTCCAGCCGGGAAAATCACCGCCGACCAGCAGTCGCATGGCCAGTTGAACTGCCTGACAAAGCATCAGCAAGGGTAAAACCTGAAGCGCCTGTTGCGCCAAAGGGAACCACAGCAAGCGGCGCGACAGCGAAGCCGTCAAATAGGCCAGCAACACATAGGCGAAACAGTGCTGACCCAAAACCGCACCATCAGCGACATCCATCAGCAAACCGAGAACAAAGGCCCAGCCCATGCCAACCCGGCGAAATTCTCGCACGCTCCAGAAGCACAGCACCAACGCAACCCAATCGGGCACACCTGGCCAGTGTGAGGTTGGCAGGAAATTCAGCAGTAGTGCAATGATCAGGCTGAGAAAGATGAACCAGGGCCTAACTGGAAGCAGTATGCGCGAAGAAGAGTAAGTTGGTTGCATCAGTTGGCCTTTGCTGCGCGTTTCTTTTTGGAGCGTAATCCCTTGTCGCTACCACCATCACCGCCACGTGACTTGGCCTCTGGGGGTGCCGGTGGCAATGCAGCGCGCGGGGCAAGGACCATCAGTTCACCGAAGTTTTCTACACCAGCAATCGGCGCACAAAAAATCCGGGCAAAGGAATAGGCGCTGTCGCGTTCGATATTGATCACCTTGGCGACCGGAAAGCCCGGCAGATAGATACTGTCGAGGCCGGAAGTAACCAACACATCGCCAACCTGAACATCAGCATTGGCCGGCATGTAACGCAGCTCAAGCTGGCCGTTACCCAAGCCAAAGACAACCGAGCGCTGCCCACTACGCACAATTTGCACAGGCACAGCCTGATCCTTATCAGTAATCAGGGTAATTTCAGCCGAAAAAGGAAAAACACGGGTTACCTGGCCGACAACACCCGCTTCATCAATCGCTGGCTGTCCGGCAACGATGCCCGATTGCTGACCCTTATCGACAATGACTCGGCGCGAAAAGGGATCGCGTGCCGTGTAGAGAATCTGTGCCACCTGGCCCTGAGCTTTTTCGCGCTCTTTAACCGTCAGCAATTTGCGCAAGCGTTCATTTTCGGCCTCCATCTGGGCCAACCGCTGCAAATCCGGCGCCGTATTGAGCTGGGCGTGCTTCAAGGCTTTGTTCTCAGCCTCCAGCACCTGTATCCCTTGCAGATAATTGGCCGCGTAATCAACCAAACTACCCGGCGTCTGCGCAACCCGCTGCACAGGATCAACCACCAGCGAAATACTCTGGCGCACCAAATCGAGACTGTGCATGCGCAGGTCGACAACAAATATCGCGACCGAAATCGCGATATATAAAGTCAGAAGGGCCAGCGGTGCTGGCCCTCGCTTGAAAAATGGCGGAGGCGCGTGGTCGATGCCGGCCATCGCTCAATCCTGCCTTGCTACGGTCAACGCTTAGTCCGAGGCGAAAATGCTGGCCAGCTTGTCCATTTTTTCCAGCGCCAGACCACAACCACGGGCAACGCAGGTCAACGGTTCATCGGCCACGATCACGGGCAGACCGGTTTCTTCCATCAGCAGACGGTCGAGATCACGCAACAAAGCACCACCACCAGTTAGCACCATGCCTTTTTCGGCAATGTCGGCGCCGAGTTCAGGCGGCGTCTTTTCCAGCGCGGATTTGACGGCGGAAACGATCTGGTTGAGTGGATCGGTCAGCGCTTCGAGGATTTCATTGGAGGAAATCGTAAATTTACGCGGGATGCCTTCGGCCTTGTTGATGCCGGAGACTTCCATTTCCTTGACTTCCGCACCAGGGAAAGCCGAACCGATATTCTTCTTGATCTTTTCGGCAGTATTTTCGCCAATCATCATGCCGTAGTTGCGGCTGATGTAGCTCATGATCGCTTCGTCCAGCTTGTCGCCACCAACGCGAACCGAGCCGGCATAAACCAGACCCCCCAGCGAGATGACGCCAACTTCAGTGGTACCGCCACCAATGTCGACCACCATAGAGCCAGTCGCTTCAGAAACCGGCAGATCGGCACCAATCGCGGCAGCCATCGGCTCCTCGATCAGATAAACCTGGCTGGCACCAGCACCAAGCGCTGATTCACGGATCGCCCGGCGTTCAACCTGTGTCGAACCTGAAGGCACGCAGATGATGATGCGCGGGCTCGGGCTGAACAGCTTGGAGTCATGCACTTTTTTAATGAACTGTTTGAGCATTTGCTCGGTCACGGTGAAGTCGGCAATCACGCCGTCCTTCATCGGACGAATCACAGTAATGCTGCCCGGCGCCTTGCCCAGCATGTCTTTGGCTTCTTTGCCGACAGCCTGGATGGATTTTTTGGCATTGGGCCCGCCTTCAAGGCGGATCGCTACAACAGAAGGCTCATCGAGCACGATGCCACGTCCACGCACATAAATGAGCGTATTGGCTGTACCGAGGTCAATGGCGAGGTCGTTTGAGAAATATTTGCTTAGGAAACCGAACATGTATGCTCCGCTGGGGGGTGCGGTAGAGAAAACTTTTATGATACCTTATAACGCTTTCCATTTTAAGACTTTGTGCACTGCAATAAAGTCTTTTGAGACCTATGTCGCTTACATTTGAACAGGTTCAACGCATCGCCCATCTGGCTCGTATTGAAGTCAGTGAAGCCGAAGCCCTGACCACCCAGGATCACCTCAACGGAATTTTCCAGTTGATCGAACAGATGCAAGCCGTTGATACGAGCGGTATTGAGCCGATGGCTCATGCTCAGGATCTGAGTCAACGACTGCGTGAGGATCGCGTCAGTGAAGCAGATAGGCGCGCTGCATATCAGGCAATCGCCCCGGAAACTGAAGCGGGTCTTTATCTTGTGCCGAAGGTGATCGAATGATCAACGCCAGTCTCAAGCAATTATCGCAGGCGCTCGCCGCCAAACAGATTTCCAGCGTCGAACTGACCCAACTGTTTCTAGATCGGATTAACCGCCTGAATCCGACGCTGAATGCATTTGTTACGGTCGACGCCGACAAAAGCCTAAATGCTGCACGCGCTGCCGATGCGCGTATAGCAGCCGCCGGCAATGCTGGTTTGCTGACCGGCATACCCATCGCCCAGAAAGACATTTTCTGCGCCGAAGGCTGGTTGACCACTTGCGGCTCGAAAATGCTCGCCAATTTCGTTTCACCCTACGACGCCACCGTGATTCGCAAGATGGAAAGCGAAGCGGGTCTGGTTTCGCTGGGCAAGACGAACATGGACGAATTCGCGATGGGTTCATCGAACGAAACCTCGTTCTTCGGCCCGGTGCGCAATCCGTGGGATACCGCCCGTGTGCCGGGTGGCTCATCCGGCGGCTCTGCTGCAGCCGTAGCGGCACGACTGGCACCCGCCGCCACCGGCACCGACACCGGCGGCTCAATCCGCCAGCCAGCCGCGTTGTGCAATCTGACCGGCCTCAAGCCAACCTATGGCGTAGTTTCCCGCTACGGCATGATCGCTTTTGCTTCCTCGCTCGACCAGGCAGGACCGATGGCGGCCAGCGCCGAAGATTGCGCTCTGCTGCTCAACACCATGGTTGGCTTCGACGAGCGCGACTCCACCTCGCTTGAACGCCCAAGCGAAGATTACGCTCGCGATCTGGACAAACCCCTCAACGGCCTGCGCATCGGCCTGCCCAAGGAGTTTTTTGGCGAAGGTTGCGATGCCGACGTGATGGCCGCCGTGCGTGCCGCCATCGCCGAGTACGAAAAACTCGGGGCAAAGACGGTTGAAGTCTCGCTACCTAATTCGCATCTATCCGTGCCAGCCTATTACGTGATCGCGCCGGCTGAAGCCAGCTCCAATCTGAGTCGTTTCGATGGCGTACGATACGGCTTCCGAGCCGAGGATTACGGCAATCTCGACGACATGTACATGAAGAGCCGCGCCCAAGGTTTCGGTGCCGAGGTCAAACGGCGCATCATGATCGGCGCCTACGTGCTGTCGCATGGCTATTACGACGCCTATTACCTGCAAGCACAGCGCATTCGTCGTCTGATCGCCAACGATTTCGTCGAAGCGTTCAAGGTCTGCGACGTGATCATGGGGCCGACTTCGCCGTCGACTGCCTTCAAGCTCGGCGAAAAAGCGGCCGATCCGGTGCAGATGTATTTGTCCGACATTTACACCATTGCCGTCAATCTGGCAGGTTTGCCCGGCATGTCGGTGCCCTGCGGCTTTGCCGGCGGATTACCGGTTGGCTTGCAGTTGATAGGTAATTACTTCGCCGAAGCTCAGTTGCTCAACGTGGCGCATCGCTATCAGCAAGCGACTGACTGGCATCAACTGCGGCCGGCGGACCTCGGGTAAAAATGCGTCGCACATGGGCGTTTCTGGTTGCGCTGCTTTTGGCAGCTTGCGCCGAGGTGGAAAAAACACCGGCACCTGAGCCGGCAGAAAAATCCAGCCCGGAAAAGCCGTCGACCGCAACAAGTACGCCCAAATTCAAGTCAGATACGCTTAAGTACCTCGCCAAGCGCCATATCGAAGTCCAGCCTACTCGGCCACTCAATATCCGCTCGCGCTGTACGCACAAGGATGCCATTGGCACGACCACCCGCCTCGATTTGCTGGTCAAGGATGCCGAAGTCCAATCCTTTACCGCGCAGGTCACAATGAAGGGTTATGGCACCTGCAGCTTCAACCTGAACGATTTTGAGCAATCCGAAAAACTGCCACAAGCATTGCTCAAGCACAAACATGAATCCGGTTGCTCGGTGCGCATGTGGGAACAAGGCCAAAAAATAACAATTGCTTTCAACAGTTGCCCGAAATCCTGTGAAAAGGACGCTTTCAGCTATCTCTGGCCAATCATGGTCGAGGCGAAATCGGGGCGTTGTTTCTGAACGGATGAAATTATGAATCAATGGGAAGTCGTAATCGGGATCGAAACACACGCACAACTGGCGACTGTTTCGAAGATTTTTTCAGGTGCATCGACAGCCTTTGGTGCCGAGCCAAATACGCAGGCTTGCGCGGTCGACCTCGCCCTGCCCGGCGTTTTACCGGTACTGAACAAAAAGGCGGTGGAATGTGCGATCCGCTTTGGCCTCGCCATTGATGCAGAAGTGGCGGCCAAATCCGTTTTCGCCCGTAAAAACTATTTTTACCCGGATCTACCCAAGGGCTACCAGATCAGCCAGATGGACCTACCCGTCGTCGTTGGCGGCGCGATTACCGTCGCCGTCGGCCAAGGCGACAAAGCTTACGAAAAGGTAGTTCATCTGACCCGTGCGCATCTTGAAGAAGATGCCGGCAAGTCGCTGCACGAAGATTTCCACGGCAAATCAGGCATCGACCTCAATCGTGCCGGCACACCCTTGCTGGAAATCGTCACCGAACCCGATATGCGCTCTTCCGACGAAGCAGTCGCCTACGCCAAATCCCTGCACGCGCTGGTGCGCTGGATCGGCATATGCGACGGCAACATGCAGGAAGGCTCCTTCCGCTGCGACGCCAACGTTTCGGTGCGCCCCAAAGGTCAGGCCGAACTCGGCACACGGCGTGAGATAAAGAACCTCAATTCTTTCCGCTTCCTGAAGGAAGCCATCGATTTTGAAATCCAATGGCAAATCAACGAAATTGAAGAAGGTCGCAAGATTCAGCAAGCCACCGTGCTGTTCGATCCAGACAGCGGCGAAACCCGCGTTATGCGGACCAAGGAAGATGCACACGATTACCGCTATTTCCCCGACCCCGACCTGCTGCCGCTACACATTTCCGCCGACTGGATTGCCCGCGTTAAAAGTGAATTGCCGGAACTGCCAACCCAAAAACGTGAGCGCTTCATCAACGAACTGGGTTTATCCGCTTATGACGCCACGGCACTGACCAGCAACCAAGAAATGTCTCACTTTTTCGAGTCGACCGTAACCATTGCCGGCAAAGCCAGTGCCAAGCCTTGTGCTAACTGGGTCATGGTTGACCTGACCGCTCGCCTCAACAAAGAAGGCAAGGAACTTGCCGACTCCCCGGTTTCTGCTGCACAGCTAGCCGGATTGATTCAACGGATTGCCGACAACACCATTTCCAACAACATTGCCAAAAAAGTATTTGAGGCATTGTGGAATGGCGAAGGCGCCAATGCTGACGAGATCATCGAAAAGCAAGGCCTGAAGCAGATTACAGACAGTGGCGCCATTGAATCACTGGTTGACGAGGTATTGGCTGCCAACCCGGGCAATGTGGCCGAATTCCGCGCGGGCAAGGAAAAAGCCTTTAATGCGCTGGTCGGTCAAGTAATGAAGGCTGCCAAGGGCAAGGCAAACCCACAGCAGGTAAATGACCTGCTGCGCCAGAAACTGGCCAATTAACGCGGCGCTGGCCGGCTGATGATTTCCAGATAGCGGCGGCGGTCGCTATCGTACTTGGCCTTGATCGTCTGGAAATCACGGCGCTTCACTTCGCGCGTCTCTTCCAGCAGTTTGATGCTGTAATCGGCTTCACGTAACTCTTTGGCGACATCGGCCGGTATCGCTTTCTTTTTATAAAACTCGGCTTCGCGCTCATATTTTTTTCGCTGCTGGCGAATCACATCAATCTGGGCATTTGCTGAAGCAATCGCTTGCTGGAGGTCGGCTTCTGCCTGTTGTTGGGCAACATCGATATCCTTGATACTGCTATAGGTATCCAGCAGGGCCTGATCCTTGCGACGCTGTTCGCGTGCAATCTCTTCCTGCTCCTGCTTGTGTTTGGCCACAGCAGCTGCTTCCGCTTTTTGTTCGGCTGTCAGCGGAGGACCTACTTCCTTCAGTACCGTCCCGTCACCACTAATAATCTTGTACGCCTTGCCACGACAGACCTCTGGCAGCGTATCGCCACAAGTTCGCCGACCACTACTGGGATCGGGACAACAGAAAAACATGCCCGCTCCCTGAGCGGTCAAGGTGACGAGCAGCAAAGAGAGGGCAGCAGCTTGCTTAATCACTGACGCCGTATTCTGAGCGATAACGCGCCACCGCATCACGGTACTCGGCAAACTCAACATGGTGCTCAAGGAAAGCCATCAAATCACCCAGACCGGCAACAGCAATCACAGGAATGCCATAGTCGCGCCGAACTTCCTGCACTGCAGACAACGCCCCCAAACCACGCTCCTGACGATCCAGCGCGATCAAAACACCCGCCGGAATGGCGCCCGCTGCGCGAATTAGTTCTACAGACTCACGCACCGACGTACCCGCAGAAATAACGTCATCAACAATCAGCACTCGGCCACTCAATGGCGCACCAACGATGCTGCCTCCCTCGCCGTGATCCTTCGCTTCCTTACGGTTATAGGCAAACGGAAAATTCTTGCCGCGCCGGGCAAGCGCAATCGCAATTGCCGCGACCAGCGGGATACCTTTATATGCGGGGCCAAACAGCATGTCGAACCCGAGCTCATCGGCATCAACAGCTTTGGCGTAAAATTCAGCGAGTCGCCCCAATGAATCACCGTCATTAAACAAGCCGGCATTGAAAAAATAAGGCGACAAACGCCCCGCCTTGGTGGTGAATTCGCCGAAACGCAACACCTTGCAGCCGAGAGCAAACTCAATAAAGTCCTGACGAAAGTCCATTTTTCCTCAATGATGAAGACCGCCAAGTGCGGCAGAAACTCAACACAATGTTACGCATCATCTCTCTGAACCTCAATGGTATCCGCTCCGCATGGAGTAAAAATGTTTTGCCCTGGACTATTTCGCAGCAAGCTGACGTCATTGCCTTGCAGGAACTGAAAGCACAGTTACCTGACCTGAACGCTGAAATGTTGGCCCCTGATGGTATGCACGCTGCCTACCACGCCGCTGAGAAAAAGGGCTATAGCGGCGTCGGAATATGGAGCCGGCAAGTTCCGGATCAGGTCATTGAAGGCTTCGACGGTGGCGAATTTGACGCCGAAGGACGTTATATCCGTGCCGATTTTGGCAACGTATCGATCGTTTCACTCTATCTACCGTCCGGCTCTTCTTCACCAGAACGCCAGGATGCAAAGTATCGCTTTCTCGATATTTTCTTCCCGAAAATGCTCGCATTGCGCGCCGAAGGCCGCGAAATCATTTTGTGCGGCGACTGGAATATCGCCCATCAACCAATCGATCTAAAAAACTGGAAGTCCAACCAGAAAAATTCGGGCTTTTTACCGGAGGAGCGCGCCTGGCTAAGTCGGGTATTTGATGAACTCGGCTGGGTCGATGTCTATCGCAAGCTCCACCCGGAAGCCTCTGCCGAATGCTACACATGGTGGAGCAATCGCGGACAGGCTTGGGCCAAGAATGTTGGCTGGCGTATAGATTATCAGATCGCAACGCCCGGCATTGCCGCAACCGCACAGGCTGCTTCAGTATACAAAGAGGCGCGCTTCTCCGATCATGCGCCGCTGATCATCGATTACGATTGGCCAATTGCACCGGAAGCGCATTGATTTCGTAACGTGGACGAGCTAACCTGTGCTCTCTGCATAACCGCTACACGAGAGGTTGAATATGTCTGACGAAATGGCTGTTGCCAACAAACAAAAACTGGTTTCTGACCTGAAGGTCGTCATCTCCGATACCGAAGAACTGCTGCGTGCTACCGCCGGCTCGGCTGGCGACAAAGTCGGCGAACTGCGTGAACGCATTGGTCTGCGCCTGCGCGATGCCAAGGAACGCTTGATTGATCTGGAAGTTGCCGTGGTCGACAAGACCAAGGCGGCGGCCCGTGCCACCGATGATTTCGTGCACGAAGAGCCGTGGAAAGCGGTTGGCGTTGCTGCTGCGCTGGGTCTTGCCCTGGGTGTACTGATCGGCCGTCGCTAAGCGAATGTCGGCAGAAACTGGCGGCGAAAGTGGCCGCGAAGGCCTCTTTGCCGCCCTGAAAAACCTGCTCGCCACCCTGCTGGCGATAGGAAAAACACGGGCAGAACTTCTCGTCACCGAAATCGAGGAAGAGAAGTACCGCCTGATGTCGCTGTGGGCCAAGGCCATTGGCGCTTCTTTTTTGTTTGCGCTGGGTTTGATCATGCTCGTTTTTTGCATCGCTCTCGCTTTTTGGGAGCAACGGGTATTGGTTTTTGGCCTGTTTTCAGTAGCGTTTATTCTTGGCGGTTTCATTCTGGTGGGTTCCTTACGCCGTCAGGCGGCGCAACCAACCAAGTTGTTCCGCTCCAGTCTTGCCGAACTTGAAACCGACATGACGCAATTGCGTCGGCGGGATCACCACTAGACATGAACGGTCGTTTGCTTGAGCTGGCGACGCGGCACGGTGCGTTAAAGGCGCGGACTGATGCCCAACGGCTGCAACTTGCCCGACACAGCGCGCCGCTCGAAAGCACCCTGTCTGTTGGTGACAAGGCACTAGATGGCATCGACTGGATCAAACATCACCCGGCAGAAGTCGGACTGGCAGTCGCTGTTGTAGTGATATCCGGACCAAAGCGTGCCTGGCGCTGGACAAAACGCGGTATATTTGTCTGGCGTGGCTGGCAAAGCCTCAAAAATTCACTCGCAAAACTCGGTTGACCATGACAGATGCACAGTTAAGCGCCGGGCGGCTTCCGGGCTGGTGGCAGCAACTGGTTTTTTCCCAGCGCAGGGAAGTCTGCCGCATCTTGCGCGAGCTGGCATCGGCACGCGGCATCATGCCCTTGCTGATGAAAGCGCGTAATGGCAAGCAGTGGACGGCGCAAGAGAAAGTTGAAATTCTCGACCACCTGCGTCGCATGGCGCATCTTTCCCCCTACTTGATCGTGCTGCTCCTGCCGGGTTCAATTCTGCTGCTGCCGGCTTACGCCTGGTGGCTGGACCGCCGACGCCTTAAACGCGGAGATTAGTCTCTTCGGCGCGCACGTTCCATGGCGCAACCTTCAGCAACAAGACCATGCCGGGTATTGCCAGTACGGCACAAAGCCAGAAGAAATTGGTCCACCCCAGGCCTTCTACCAGCCAACCTGCCGAGGCGTTAATAAAGGTACGTGGCACTGCTGCCAGACTGGTAAATAAAGCCATCTGGGTTGCCGTGTAAGCGGGATGAGTGGTTCGGGCAATGAATGAGACGAACGCGGCCGTGCCCAGACCGACGCCAAACGCCTCAAGACTGATCACAAATGCCAACGCCAGCCGCTCACCAGCGCCAATACTGTCGTAGTGCCCCTGCATGGAGAGCCAGGCAAAACCGAAAATAGATATCAGTTGCACCACACCAAACAGCCAGAGCGCCCGGTTGATACCGATTTTGACCATCCACAAACCGCCGAGCAACGCACCGATTACCGCTGGCCATAAACCGGCATGCTTGGCGATCAAGCCAATATCGGTCTTGGTAAAGCCCATGTCCAGATAAAACGGCGTAGCCAATGCCGTGCACAAACTATCACCAAGTTTGTAAAGGAAGATAAAACCAAGCACCATCAGCGCGCCACGCCAGCCTTGACGGCCAATAAACTCCTTGAACGGTTCAGTAACCGCCTGACGCAAGGTTTTCGGCGCGCCTTTGATTAACGGCTCCGTGACCAGCCAGGCCATGACCATGCCGGGAATCATGAAGGCACCGGTGATCCAGAAAACCTCATTCCATGGCAGGCGGTCAGCCAGGATCAGGGAAAGCGAACCGGGAACCAGGCCGGCAATTCGGTAGGCATTAACGTGCACCGCATTGCCGATGCCCAGTTCGCTATCAGACAAAATTTCGCGCCGAAAGGCGTCGACCGCAATGTCTTGAGTCGCCGATAACAGGGAAAGCAAGGTCGCCAGCCAGAGAATGGGCCAAATGTTGTCCTTTGGGCTTAAACCACCCAAGGAACCAATGACAATCAGCAAGCCAACCTGGGTAATCAGCATCCAGCCCCGGCGGCGACCGAAACCCGGCACGCTGAAGCGGTCGAGCAAGGGTGACCAGAGAAATTTCCAGGTGTAGGGGAACTGGATCAGTGCGAAAAAACCGATGGTTTTGAGATCGACCCCTTCGCTACGCAGCCAGGCTGGCAGCAAGTTGAGCAGCAGGTACAGGGGCAAGCCGGAACTGAAACCGGTGAAGATGCAGATCAGCATCTTCCGCGTTAGTAAAGCCGCGAGCCAGGCAGGCATCACCGGTTTTGCGTCAGGCGATAAACCGCCAAACTTCCGAGGAAATTGACCTCATTTTCAACAATGTTGCCCTGTTCATCGAGCACATGCCGCTCCTTGATGATCAGCCCCATTTTTTCGCAGAGATCCTCGAAATCGTGTAGCGTGAAGAAGCGCACATTGGGCGAGTCGTACCACTGGTAAGGCAGATCCTCGGAGACAGGCATGCGGCCATCGAGCACGGCGCGCAGATTTTTCCAGTAGGCGAAATTGGGGAAGGAGACCACCGCTTCGCGCCCGACGCGCAGCATTTCGCGCAGGATCCCTTCGGTGTGACGGACCGTTTGCAGGGTTCGCGACAAGACGACGTGATCGAAAGCCTGATCGGCAAATTCGTCAAGACCGCGCTCCAGATTGCCCTGAATGACATTGATGCCGTTCTTGATCGCGGCGAGGATATTGGTATCGTCAATCTCGACGCCAACGCCACTGACGCCTCGCGTCTCGATCAGGTGCTTCAACAAGGTGCCATCGCCGCAACCGAGATCAAGTACACGGTGACCCTGCTCGATCCAGCCAGCAATCAGTTCAAAATCAGGACGACCCAAGGTGTGCGTCATAGTTTGATGTTCCGCAGATAGGCATCGACCACGCCGTGATAATGGGCGTCGTCCATCAGGAAAGAATCATGGCCGAAATTGAGGTTGATTTCGGCATAGGACACGTTTCGGCCATTGGCCAGCAAGGCAGCAACAATTTCCTTGGAGCGCGCCGGCGTGAAGCGCCAGTCGGTGGTAAATGAGGCGATCAGAAAATTGGCCTTGCTGCGCGCCATGGTCGCGATCAAGTCACCATTATCTTCGCGTGACGGATCGAAATAATCGAGCGCCTTGGTCATCAGCAGGTAGGTGTTTGCGTCGAAATAGCCGGCAAACTTGTCGCCTTGATAGCGCAAATAGGATTCGACCTCGAATTCCACGTCGAAACCGAAGGAAAAAGCACTATTGCGCAGTTCGCGACCGAATTTCTCGCCCATCTGGTCATCAGACAGATAGGTAATGTGGCCAAGCATGCGCGCCAGACGCAGGCCACGAACGGGCCGCGTGTCATGTTCGTAGTAATTGCCACCATGAAAATCCGGGTCGGTGAGAATTGCCTGACGCGCGACATCATTGAAGGCAATGTTTTGCGCCGAAAGTTTGGGTGCGGCGGCGATCACAATGGCGTTACGCACACGCTCCGGATAGGTGATGCTCCAGCGCAAGGCCTGCATGCCGCCCAGGCTACCGCCCATGACTGCAGCCCAGCTGTCGATGCCAAGCAAGTCGGCCAGTCGTGCCTGGGCATGCACCCAGTCAATGACGGCAACCATCGGAAAATCGGCGCCCCATGGCTTGCCAGTAGCCGGATTGGTGGTCGACGGCCCGGTCGACCCGTGGCAACCACCCAGATTATTGAGTCCGACAATAAAAAATTTATCAGTATCCAGCGGTCGACCGGAACCGATGATGTTGTCCCACCAGCCAACATTGTCCGGCTGATCGGCATAGAAGCCGGCGACGTGATGGTGACCAGAAAGCGCATGGCAGACGAGAATGGCGTTCGACTTGGCCGCATTGAGCGTGCCATAAGTTTCATAAACCAGATCGTAGGCGGGCAGAATCCCGCCACTGCGCAAAGCTAATGGCTGTTCGAAATGGGCGCGTTGCGCTTCGACGACGCCGACAGATTGTCCTGGCATGCTGTTCCTGAAAACGAAAACCCAGTTGGCTGAAAAACGCGAACTGGGCGGTTCCCGTTTTAGCTGTATTT
>ERZ724510.649-NODE-649-length-20146-cov-6.630531_pt1 | contig 20146 bp, 22 predicted proteins | sample MGYA00376043_ERZ724510 | MGnify/ENA primary metagenome ERZ724510 (study PRJEB28724, sample SAMN07190888) | wastewater metagenome | isolation source: influent of sewage treatment plant in Hong Hong | place: USA: Christiansburg, Virginia | collected 2016-03-01 ... | reverse complement strand
CTCTATGTTAAAATGTTTCTATTTTTAGATATTTGTCTTGCACCCAATCTTCTACTTCCTTTTTTTTTGCATAGATTATTCGGACCTCCGGTTCTTTCCGTTGCTACGTGTTCCATTCTCAAGGCCGTTAAGATCGTATCCTTCCAACAGATCCCACGAAACCGATCGAGACTCGATCTGATACGTCGTACCATCGGGCAGGCCACGCTTAATTTTGCGAAATGCTTGGTACGACATGCGTTTTTCGTCTCCATTCGGGAAGGTTACGATTACTTGGCGGTTCTGGGGTGGGATCAGTTTCTCGAGAGCCTTCTGTATGTGCCAAACCAGGATTGTCTGGAACCTTGCGTCGGTCGTTACACGAAAACTTCGCACTGCATTGTGAGTGCCCAGATATGCCTGCTGCAAATAATCATCATACGTAACTACAGGGTCGAGGCCTTCCAGGCGTTTTACTATGGATTTTACCAGGGCTATGTTTTCATTGAACACGTTGGCTGCCAGCTCGGAGATGTCGCCTTCCGGTGGTTCCGACTTGTCGCAGGACTTGTCTCGTTTCACCGCTTTTTTGTTTTGGTACGTTGTTCGTGCTCGCCCATGGGATCCTCCTGTTCCTGTATTACTGGCCTTTCTCTTTATTGACTTATATGTATATAAGATATATGTGGGTCTAAAAAGAGCGATCATACATGTATCCGAAGTACTATATAGGCAGTCATGGGTTTCTCTATAGGCGCAATTTACATTTATGTCAAGCTAAAAAACTGCAAGTTATATTTATTGCCATGGCCGACCATGCATCGTGCGTCAACGCAGCAGCAAATATATGATGGGTGTATTTGACATTTTTCGTCCATAAAAAATTCGAGCGTATTTTTCATAAATCGAGTATAATCTAAATAAATCAGGAGGATAACTATATGTGTAATATAAATAATAACGAACACATAAAGCGGATTGCGTGGGCTATAAAAGCAATCAAGAGTGACGAAGCGTTGGACAAGGGAATCAACGATTCAGATTTATCGCTCATCCTCAAAGTTGATAAGAACACCTTGGTACGATACCGTAAGGGGCTCCAGAATACAGTAAAAAGCGTGGTCGTTGGCGTTCTGATAAACCATTATAATTTCAGCCCTCTATGGATCTTTGAAGGAGAGGGCGAACCCTTTCCGGGGGCGCGGGAAAAATATCCGGAAGTCTGTGGGCCGATGACCGAGGAAGAGATGAGGGCTATTCCGCGCCGCCGGCGCGGTGACGACCTCATGGAATTCGTACAGGTGCCTTTCATCAGGAGCAAGGCGGAAAGCGATGCATCATGGTCCGAAGAAGACAGGGATCTCTTCGTTAAACCGATGTTTCGGCGTGGATGGCTCATCAGATTGGGCAAGCCAGAAGATTTTGTGGTGCTTAGGAAAACTGGGGATTGCATGGACCCGACCCTACGATCGAATGACTATCTCTTAGTTCATCGGGGAGACAATAGGGTATCTGTCCGAGGTGGTATATACGTGCTGGAGGACATCAAGGACTATGCGGTGCGCAGGATGCAGCTTGAGTATGGCTCCAACCGCATGTTGAAGCTAATGTGCGATAACAAAAAATACGAAACCGTGGTCACGGATGTTGATTCCGTAACGATTTACGGAAGAGTCGTTTGGATCGGCAGACAAACCGAGATTTTCTGACGTGTTAGTTGTTACAATAAAAAAGGCCCTGGCGAGTAATCACCGGGGCCTTTTAGCTTATGTTTATTTCAGGGATTGCTGCCCGGCCGGATTCTTCTGCTTCCGGCAACGCCGAGACGACACAAGCTTCTGTGCCGCCTCCGCCTGGGACTTCGGGGCGTACCAGAGCTGCGCCCGTCGGTCCCACTCACATCCCATCGCCCGCAATTCTTCCCGAACCGGGAAGGTGTTGCCAACGATGGCTATGGTTGCTCGCTCAACCATCTGCCATATCCTGCATGGCCCCGCTTAAGGAGGAGCCATATATCCTTCCTCACGGAAGGACATCCCCTCGCCGTTGGCTACCAGGATGTGATCATGGACGTAAACATCAAACAATTTTGCTGCGTCCATGATTGTTTTGGTTACCCGGAGATCTTCATCCGACGGTTGGAGATGTCCAGACGGGTGATTATGAACCAGGACTATGCTGCTCGCCCCGGACAGCAAGGCGTGCTTAAACACCTCGCGGGGATAGACCGATGCCTGGTTCGCAGTTCCGGGCGAAATGTGAATCCCGATCAGTTTGTTTTTGGCGTCGAGGTACAACACCACAAACTTTTCGATGTCCAAATCCTCCATGGACAGCGCAAATTTGATGGCGGCCTCCGCGCTGAGGATTCTGTCCGCCGTTGTGTAAGGAAAGTCCGGTTCCCGCACGCGGCGGGACTCCAGACGATATGCAAATTTTGCCATCTCTTTCTCCTTTGCCATGCCTGCCATTTCTGGTTCAGGACTTACAGGCGGGTGGGGCGGGGGAGTGGTAAAAAAGGGCTGCAAGCAAGGTTATCAGCCTTCTTGCGGCCCTTCGGTAGATGTATCAATGAAGCGGGGTAGTGGCATGCCCCATCCCGCTTTTTTGTGTTACGCCGCCTGACGGAATCCCGTCAGATTGCCCCGCTGGAGCGAGACGATCATTTGGGCTGCGGCGGCCTGGGTGACACCCCGGATCTTCTCCAGGACGACACCCTCCTCAATGCCCGCCTTCATAGCAAGCTTGAGGATGGCGGCCTGCTGCGCCGCCGAGGCAGTGGGATCGCCGTTGCCGCCGTTCTTGGGAGGAGGCGTCGGGGGAGGGGGAGGGGGAGGCGCCGCCACTGTAGCGTCCACCGACGCAGGAGATGGTTCCTCCGCCGGTGTGGCGTGCAGCGTCGATTCTGGGCAGGGCGTAGCGCCCTCAGATGCGACGCTCGAATCTGGGGACGCATCCCCTTCGCCGCCAGATTCCTCCGGCCCTACGTCGAACACCTCATCCACGGCCTCCCCGTTGACGGCAGGGTTGCCGTCTTTCGGAGGGGCGATGGCGAGGCGGGCCGCCGCCGTGAGGACCCGGCGGTTGTCATCCCGCAGGGCCTCGACCGTCTTCATATCCGCTTGGGCCAGAAGTATCTGGAGCGGATAGTGGACGGCCTTCTTTCCCCCCTCATGGGTTTCGCGGGGGACCCGCTTCAGGATCAACGGGACCATGGCGAAGCGCCCAACAAGGGCTTGGACATAATCCAGGCCCGAGTTCAGATCGACGATGGAGTGGTAGCTCCCCATGTCGATCTGATAAATGCCGCCGACAGAAACGTTGGGCAGCATCACAAGAAGGTGCGCCCGGCGCTGGCACGCGCCCTTCTCAAGAAGTTCGCAGGGGCATGCCCTTTCGGACATCACCTGTGTCTTCTCGTCGAGACGCAATGCCGATTCGCCGTTCCCAACGCACTTCAATCCCCGCCCAGACCCGTAAAACTTGTAGGCCTGGGGAAAGACCGTCTCGATGTCGTTGATGGGGAACATGACATCAAGCTGCGTCGGTTTTTCGCCGTACACCGCCGCAACTTCCGGCGGGACGATGAAATGACTTACCTCTCGGGGGTATTCCTTCCCGGAGGCCGTAACCGCCTTCACGCCCAGGCGGATTTTGCCCAGGCGCGGCAGGCGGCGCTTGTCCGAAAGGTCCTTTATGCGGGTGAACGACCCGCACCTGAAATTTAAACTCATTTTTCCTCCTTGCCATGCCTGCCTGCCTTACGGCGGGTTCAGGACTTACAGGTGGGGGTATATTTTTCCGGCGTGGTGGCCTTATTTACTTGCGCGGCGGCCCACCGCGCCCTCTTGCAAGGGAACATATTGTAGCCCCACCGGAGAATGCGCCATACCCCGCCGGGGATGTGGTGCGCCCCGGTGGGGTTTTAATTATTAGCATAGCCGCCGACCGGCGGCTAACATGCCCACCCTCAGTCGGTGAGGGTGACCGGCTCTGCGGGCCGGGACGTGTTTTGACGTCCCGACACGAGGCCGAACGGGAGGCGGTTGACCTCCGCCACCCTGTCACCCCACTGAAGGGTGAGAACCGGGGAGTTGATCGAATAATGGAAACCGTCTCCCGGTAAGACGACTTTCATCTTGGTCCCTACGGCGATGCTCTGTCCTTCATACAACAGGACAGGGCACACCTTTCTACCGTCCGTTGCCCAGTAGAGGCCGGGTTCTGACGGTTTTGTTTTGGTAAAGTTCATCGGCCGGCGGCCTTGGCCCCCCCGACCTTAAAGACCTCGATGGTCTTCTCGGCCTGGGCGGCGGCCAGGATCTCCGGGGGGATCAGCTTGGTGTCCGTTGACTTCCGTTTCTGGAAAGTCAAGCCAACGACCGTGCCATTCGCCCGCGCCTTGGCCGCACCCTTGGAGACCAGAAAAGCCTTGAGTTCCTTTTTCAGGTCCTCTTGGCGCTTCTTGAGGATGCTCAGGGAATCAGAAATCTCCCTGAACTCCTCTGCCTTAGCCAGGGCGTCGTCATCGAGGGCCGCGATTTCGGCAGCAAACTCCGCCTCGTAGCCCTCGTAACAGATCTCCGAGTAAGGGCAGTAGTCACACTGCCAATCCGAAGACCTGTCGTACTGACGCGACGGCAGGGTTCCGGCGGCCCGGTGAGCCTCAACGAACTCGAACCGCTTGAAGGCGTTCGTGTACAGATCGTGAAATTCGACCGGGCCAGTAAGGACCGTCCCGTCCGATCCAATTATGTGACGAATCGTCAGGACGTCCTGCTCGGGGTCGAAGGCCATCAGAAACTCCAGATAGGCGCTGGTATTCTTGTTCTTCACAAGCAACACCGCCTCCTGGAGGTCCTTGTAGGCCTCCTGTTTCCTCAACCCAGTGATGTAGAGACAGCACTGGGTGAGGTAATCCATGGGGTACTCCCCCTTGAGCATGCGCTCGAAGGAGAAGTGGTTGATCGCCTTGTGCTCCCACAGGCGGGCAGCCCTCACGAGATCCTTAATGATGCCGTCGATGCTGCCGGTGACCTCATAGGGTTGCCCCATGTGGGTCGTCGTGCCGCAGGAGACGGCGAGTTGCTGGTCGAGAAGCTGAAAGGCTGATTTCCGAATCCAATCCGCCGTCAGCTCCTCGTGCCAGGAGGAGTCGTCGAGGACCATTATGAAGCGGTCCCCGATGGGCTTTCCGACGAAGCCCCGCGCCTTGTAAACCAACTGGCGCAGACACCGGTCGGGTCCCGACGAGGAGGGCCGAGGACGATAGGGCGCCTCCGGTGGGGCCTCCATGCCGGCTATCTTAACAAGAACATCGGCCAGCATGGGGCGCCCCCTCAGATTCTGCCGCCGCCGCATGTGCCGCCAGGTCAGCGTAGCACCTGGCAACAACATCGGGATTGAGGTCGGCGGAAAACTGTCCCGCGCAGCACTCTTCCCCGTCGATGACGGAAATACGGTCTTCATCCAGATCGTGCAGGTCGTAGTCCAAGACAAGGACCTCGACGGGACGGTCGGCAGTGACCGATGTCACAAGGCCCCCTTCCATGCCGATGACGACGCGGACGGGGGAAGGGGTGTGCCCCCCAAACTCGGGGTGGTACTCGGCGCCGCAGACGTCGCAGGTGTATCCGGTCACCTCGTATTGATCGAGGAGATCGACCGTGCCTGCGTCGTCGTAGGACGACTCTACGACGCCGCTTTCCTCGTCAAGGCGGACGCCCTTTTGGAGCGTCTCGCACTTGGCTAATTCTGTGAACGAATCGCCCCCGCATTGGGGGCATTTCTTGAATTTCATTCTTCCTCCTTTGCCATGCCTGCCTTTTTCGAGGTTCAGGAACTTACCGGCGAGAATAGAACGCACTACGCCGCTGTCGCGTGCGCCCGCGCCAGGAAATCTCGGACAAAATTCATCCTCATTCCTGGAAACTCAGCGCCGCAACACGGCCTCTGGTCAACTTATGTGGTTAGATTTGGTTCCCCGAATTGCAACTGTGAACACATCCCCCACGGGATGCTAATAGCGCCCCGCAGGTACGCGCCCAGGTTACAGAGGGGAGTGGGTTGGTTATTCTTTCGCCACCTTATCGGCCCGTCGCCGGATGGCGAGCAGGCAGTAACCGGCGATGTCCCTGTAGGGATCTTCCCCCAGGGCATCGCGGTCGGTGGCGATCCTGAACAGCTTGTCGATAATGCGCGTCAAGCACAGCGCATCATCGAACTGTTCAGGACTGATGCCGTTCGGGTAGAGGATCTTCAGGATCTCCCCCGACTTGCCGAAAGAGTCCCCATAGGCGGCCTGCTTCACCGCCACCAGGGAACCGATCTCGGCGCCGATTTTTTGATACATTTCACCTCCTTTGCCATGCCTGCCTCTTGCGAGGTTCAGGAGCTTACAGGCTGACCCTACGTTCCGCGCCTGCCCCCGGAGAGGGTCAGGTCTTGCCGGAACGAAAAAAAGGCGCAAATCATCCATTGGCATTTCTGCATCAATGGCGACTTGCGCCCTGTTCGTGACCTACGAAAATAACTAACTGCTTATATAGTACTTCCGGGAAAGAGAGAGGCGAGGAAAATCATGGCAGGGATGGAGCAATCAACTACTACCAAGCGACCAGCTCATCAGAAAAACCGCCCGGCATATCCTGGAGCATCCTCAGACATGTGGCCCACATACGGGCTGTTGCCACCCATTCGTTTGAGGGATCCAGATCCTCTGCCTCCGCAAGTGGATCAACGCCAAAGACGTCCTCCAGCATCGGTCGCATGGCTTGCATGCAGGACAGCAGAGACATCGCAATCGACACAGTTTTGTCTCGATCCCGCAGACCAAATGCGGACATCAGCGAGAACGCCTCACCCAGAATATGCCGCCATTGCCATTGCCGGAGCGGCGTGTCGGCATGCGTCTGAAGGCGCTGTATGCCGCCCCCGTCTCGATCGAAGATGGCCAGCAACGTGCTCATAACGTCGTCGTTAGTGAGATTTGTAGCGTCCATCCCATAAACAGCGGCACTCGTCCCAAATTCCGTGCGCGACGTTGGAGAAAATGCTCGCCATACAGCATCGACGCAAGACGCTACAATGGTTCGCACCATGGTCCCGGTGAAGACGCCGGCCAAGGCCGCCAATTCCCGCGAGACAATCTGATTGGTCGCATACATCTCGAACGGTATAGCGGCAACCCATCGGGATCGCAATACCTCGGGATTGCATGTCTGGAGGGCGTGCTCGAGGCCGCGAAAATACGAGCCCCGGAAGTTGTCGATCGGCCCCGTCGCCTCTGGCGTCGCTCCCATATCACGACTGAGCAGCCAGCCTCGCGATGGCTCGTGCAACCACACATCCCGGCAGTCGCCTACAAATGCCGCAAGGTGCTTCGACAGGTCAGTAATGGTGTATGAGTATCCCCGCAGCCGGCACCAGGCGGCGGCGTGGGACAGGATGGATCCGTTCGGTTGAGAAACGATCACATCTTCTCCGGGTCCCGGTATGTAGGCGCACAACTCGTCTATATCACCCAGGCCTCTGATCATGATCACACGGCTCTTCGTCAAGTTCAGCGGTGTTTTGTGGAGGAAGCCGGGTATGGCGTTGACAGGCGGCGGACCAACCGAAAAATGCCCCGGCGCTTGTCGCACCTGAGTAACCCAAACACGCATATTTCGATCCACGACCATTTCGATCTCCGCTTCAGGAATCGCCAAATCTTTGATCGCCTGCCCGTAAAACGCAGGCGCCGGCGCATTGATGGTTATCACCGGCGTTTTGCCGCCTGCGGTAACGCCATTGTTCCCTGGACCTATGGCCATGACTCCCGGCGCCCACACAATGTTTGCTACCGACTCGCAGAATGGCTGTATGGCAATCGCCCCCTGCGTCTCGCCGTAATGCTGCATTTGAAGAAACAGGCAGCGCATGCCCATCAGATATTCCTCAATGGAATCAACTCGTAATGATTGAATCAATCCGTGGCGGGCCTTGCGCGGACACGTCCGAATGAATGAGGGGAACACAGGTGGTGAGTGAAGCGAAATGGCTTCCCGCACAGAGTCGATCGAACGATACATGATGGTCGGCAAGGCGTGATTGGAAACATTGCGTTCGATCCATCGTAATGACAAGGCTTTTTGGGACATGAGCAATGGTTACCTCCGGGGATTTCTTCCATAATAATACTTCCCATCCAGTTATTTTCGCTTTTCACCTCGCTACGGCACTTCCGGGAAGTATTACTTTTAAAAAAGGAGGTGCCAAGTGATAGATAAATTGCTCATCAGCGAACCGCCGCTGCAAGTCCTGCCCACTCTTGTGAAAACCGTCGGCCTGAACGAGGCCATCATACTGCAACAACTGCATTATTTGCTTAGACAGAGTCACGATGTCTTTGATGATCACAGGTGGATATGCTTATCCTATGATGAATGGAGCGCCATGCACTTTCCGTTCTGGTCGGCAAAGACAATATCCCGCGCAATCAAGACCCTGGTTCAGCAACGGCTGGTGAACGCCACCGCAAAACACAACCGATTCGTTATGGACACCACGAAATGGTACACCATACAGTACGACGCCCTGGAGGAACTCGCCAATAGTTCGCATCCAGCAGACCAGAATGCGACAAGCGATTCGGATGCAAACCACAGGACACTGCTTATGCAGGAGCCGCCCCTGCAAGTCCTGCCATCTCTCGCCAAGGCCATCGGCCTGAACGAGGCCATCGTGTTGCAACAACTGCACTATCTGCTGAGACAGAGCAAAACCACGTACGACGGCCAGCCCTGGGTGTCCCTGTCCTATGATGATTGGGAAACCATACACTTTCCGTTCTGGTGTGCTCGGACGGTAAGAAGAGCCATTTTGATGCTGCAAAAATTAAAGCTGATAACATCCACGACACGCTACAACCGGCACTTCTTGGACGACATGAAATGGTACACAATCAATTATTCGGAGGTATCTCAACAGGTCAGATCCATAAAATATGATCCCAATAACATGGATTGCTATAATGTCCGTCAGAAAGGACAAATTGTCCACCCCCCCCTTCCAGAAACGAGTAGTAATAGCACTATACCAGATATTGCTATAATGACCTTGCAAAAGGACAAATTGTCCACCGGACCGGACAACTTGTCCACCCTTAGGCCGGACAACTTGTCCACCCTTAGGCCGGACAACTTGTCCACCCCTTATAAGGAAGAAGAAATTAAGAGATTAAGAGACGACAACAGCGAGCCTGTCGTTGTCGTTTCTTCGGCTCCGCCAGACCCCCAACCCGTCCCGGCGGTCGATACGCCAGACGGGGAATTGGTCGCCCTGCCCAGGGGAGCAACAATCCTGGTTGATACGGCAACAACCCAGGTTGATGCTGCGCCGCTCGTCGATCTATTCCGAGGCACTCCTCTGCAAAGCCTCGTCTCTCCCGTGGCCATCAGAAACGCCATCGCCGCGTACACTCCAAACTCCCATCCTGATTGCCAGCCAGAAACACCGCTGGAGGGCGTGCGGCGTCTGTGCAGTTGGATGGCCCGGATCGCCGCCAACCCGGATATGCCGGCTATTCGCAATCCGGCGGGCTTCCTGGTCGCCCTCGCAAGAAAAGGAATGGACAAGCCCGCCTGCATAGCAATGCAGGAGTCTGCGGCTGAACGCCGCCGCAAGGACATGGACGAATCAATACGCTACAGCGTCGTGCGTCAACTCCAGAAGGAGTATCCCGGCGTAGTCGTGGAAGACGTTCTCGCCGAGATGGCGGATCTCCAGTACCCCATACCGACAGAGACACAGATGAAGACGATCCGGATCAAGCTTGAGGCGGCGCAGGTCAGGGCTGAAGCCGCCAGGCTGAAGGCTCTGGCTGATTGCCGGGCCTTGTTCGCCGTTGGCCGAAACAGCAACCTGGTCAAGGGCGATTCGGCGTCCACGGCGCACGGGAGGACGGCTTGATGAGCGATTCCGGTCTTTTGATCGTCGTTGCCGCCGGCTGTGGCATCGGCCTCCTCGGAGGAGTCATCGGCACCTGGGCAGGCATCCGTAACACGAACGGCCCCAGGGAACGGGCGTTCGCTATCAAGGCTTCGTTAGCTGCGTGGGTAGCCATGTTGCTGATCACGCTGCCTTTCCTGTTTGTTGGGCACATGTGGTTCGCCTTCGCGTGGATCCCATACACCGCCTTGATGATGTTTGGTGTCCGCTACTTCAATAAAAAACAAGCCATGATCAGAGAGGAGGAGCTGAGTGACCAAAATGCGCGGCATCAGCAGTAAAGAGCAATACGATCGTGTAGTTGCAGAACTCAAAAAAGTCCTGGCAAGCGTTCGCTTCGATCCCAGTGAGGCGCTTGCGTACCGGGAGATTCCCGTCGTCGAACGCCGGCGAGTGGACAAAAGCAGTAATATAACGATAAAAAATTTGGAGGATTGAGCCTTGAGTGAAACCGATTGCGGGGAAAAAGGCGTTGGTGGCGTGAATACCGATGCCTGTGAGATCAAGCAGTTCGATTATTCGGTGATCGACGAAAAGGACAGGGATTTCCTGCGGGGGAAGGAAGCCGCAATCAAGCAGAGGGCGGCCCAGGCCATCATCGAAATAGGGCGGGATCTCCTGGAAGCCAAGGCCCGAGTTGGACACGGGATGTTTGATGTTTGGGTGGAGGGATGCTTTCCGTGGAGCAAAAGAACGGCTTTGAACATGATGCAGGTTGCGGAGAACTTCAAAAACGCAACCGTTGCGTTTTTGGAAAATATCCAGACCAAGGCCCTTTACCTCCTTGCTCAACCGTCCACGCCGGAATCAGCCAGGGAAGAAGTCCTTGCCCGCGCCGCCGCCGGCGAAACGCTGTCCCACGACCAGGTGAAGGAACTGGTCGAAGCGCGAAAAACCGTCAGCAGACTCGAAGGCAGGATCAAAATCCTGGAATCCCAGTTGCCCACCGACGAAGTGCTCGCCCAGGTCACCATGCTCAAGGCGGAACTGGCTTCTGCTCTTAACAGGCCCGTCGAGGTGAAGGTGGTCGAAAAGATACCGGGCGACTACGACAGACTGAAGGAACAGCGGGAGGCGCTCAACAACGAGATCGTATCCCTGCAAAAGAAAATCAAGTCCATCACCAAATCCCATCAGGACGAGATAGACTCCAGAGTCAACGCGAAACTCGGAGAACTGAAGGGCGCCATAGCCGAACGAGAACGGCGCCTGGAACAGATCAAGCAGGACATAGACAAATTTCAGGCCCTCAGAAATCAACTGGACAGCTCCGTAGGCGACATCGCCGCCTGCCGGGAAGCCTGCAAAAAGATCAAAAACTGTCTGTACGAAATAGCGATCACGCTGCACGACCTGCTGGAAGACCACGAGGTCCACCCAGACGCGAGGGATGACATGGAACGTCTGTGCGCCGAGATGGAGGATGGCGCCAGGGGATTCAAACAGTATTTGACCCGGCTCCCAAAGGGAAAGGCGGAAATCCTCGACATCAATGAGTACGCAGTTAGCGTTAGACCTGTTCGATGATCGGCTTGTCCTGCTCGCCGAAGCCGAGAAGCGCATCGGGGCGAAACTGCCTGCTGCTGCGACTACCGACGCCAGAATCGCAAGATACGAGGGACTGAGGGCGCACGCGCTGCTCTGGGAGGTCCTGGCTGCCCATCAGGATTACGTCGGCCCGGACGGAAAGGCCGCAGCCAACCGCCAAGGATTGGCAATCACAATCAATAAGAGCATCAAAAAGATATTCGGAAAGGCCGTGGGAACGATGATCACGGAACGCGATTTGATCGTGCTGACGAGGATCCGGGAAGCCGTCGCCCTGGCGATAGTGAGAGGAGAAAAACTAATGTTAAACCGGACTGAAATCAGGAGCATCGTCAGGTCAACTATTCAGAATTGCTACGATTTGTATGGAGAATACTAAGACAGAAATCATCTACTACGGGATACTTGTCTATCTCGTATCGCTGATAGTGATCCTGGTCCCGACCGGATACGATCCCGGCGAATTCTGGTGGCACCTCAAGGCAGGGGAGTGGACTGTTCACCACGGCTTCATGACGAGCGATCCCTTCTCGCATACCACGTCAGGCTCTTGGCTGAACTACAACTGGCTTGCTGAGGTGTTCTTCTACTACGCATTCATGCACGTAGGAGTGAACGGGCTCTACATGATCGCCTTCTTTGGCGTCGGCGGCATAATCTGTGCGCTTGTTTTCGCTACCTGCCTGCAAAGATCCCGGTGCCTGGCTTCGACGATACTGATCACACTGCTGGTTTCCCAGTGCGTTTACATGATCGCGCTAAAACCGCACATTATCAGCTATTTGTTCGCGGCGTGGTTCATGTTCGTCGTCAACCGCTACCTTCAGGACAGATCTACACGTCTGCTATGGACTCTGCCGGCATTGCAGGCTGTCTGGGCCAATGTCCACGTCATGTTCGTCTTTGGCTGGCTCGCCGGCCTGATCCTGCTGGCGAAGGCCGTGGAAAACAAGCAGGGAATCAAACGGGCATGTCTGGCGCTTGCCCTCATGCTTGCGGCGCCTTTGATCAACCCGTATGGGTATAAAATATACCCGGAATTAGTCTCTCTCTTCCAGTACGGATTCGAGACGCTGCCTAAAATCGTCAAGCTGATCCACATCCCCGAATTCATGCCCCCCGGCTCCTCCTGGGGCGGCTACACGCTCTATGTCGTCGCCGCACTATTGGCCCTCATCATGAACCGCAGGAACGTGTCCGTCGTCGATGCCTGCGTCTTTGTGCTGATGTTCTTCCTGAGCATGTCCCAGGCAAAATACGTCCCGTACTTCGCCATCGTTACCGCCGGCATAGTGGCCGGCAACATGCCGGAGGCATTCACCAGCAGATTCTCCAGCCATAGGGCCCTCTCCATGAAGACCGCGTGCGTAGTGCTGGCATGTGTAGCGGTTGTCCTGGCATACCGGCTCACGGCGTTCCTGAAACACTCGCCAGACATGGCTACGTCACCCGTCCAGGAGGTCGCGGCCTTGAAAGCGGCAGGCAGCCCGCCCCGGACAGGCAACATGCTCAATATCCTCGATGATGGCCGGTACCTCCTCTACGAGCTGCACCCGGAATACCGCACCTTCATCGACGCACGACTCCACCTTTTCAGCAAAGAGGTGGTCGGCGATTACCTGAAAGTCGTGCGCGGACACCAGGACGGTATCCGGATTATCGAAAAATACAACATAGACACGGTGGTGCTGCCAAAGGATTTTGCGTTGATAGCGGCGCTGAAAGATAAAGGCTGGCAAGTGGTCCATGACGGCAAAAGAAGAACCGTCCTGCAAATACGCCAAATACAGCATTGAAGGAGGATTGGATTGAGCGAAAACAAGTCAGAGGAAGCGCACACGTTGCTGATCGTCGATGATGAGGCGCCGTGTCGGCATGTCGTCGGCGAAATGCTCGAAATGCTCGGATACAGGACCATTCGGGCATCAAGCGGGCAGGAGGCAATAGATATTTGCAAAAACAACGGCAATATCAGCCTCGCACTCGTGGACATGGTGATGCCGGGGCTAAGCGGAATCGGCACGATGACCAAAATCAATCTGTTGAAGCCTGAAATGAAGTTCATCCTTCTTACGGGCTTAAGCCTGGAAAACTACGAGAGAAACGGCTCATTCCAGCGGATCGGCTGCTGCGGATTCATCCAGAAACCCTGCACAATCCAGGAGTTGTCGGACATGGTGCGTTTGGTCTTGGAATGGACAGCGTGATGATAGAATACAGAAAAGAACTCAACGACGAGCAATATCAGGTAGTAGTGTCGAAAGGCGGCCCGACGATGATCCTGGCCGGCGCCGGCTCAGGCAAGACGCGCACCATGGTCTATCGCGTGGCATATCTGCTCGAAAACGGCGTGCCGCCGGAACGTATTCTACTGGTTACGTTCACCAAGAAGGCCGCCCAGGAAATGCTCTCCCGAGTTGCAGAACTGTGCGGAATCGACGTGTCCGGACTCTGGGGCGGCACCTTCCACCACATCGGCAACATATTCCTGCGAAAATACAGCCACCTGATCGCCTACCAGAAGCACTTCACCATTCTCGACGAACAGGACGCAAATCGCCTCATGGACGTGTGCGCCAAGGAAGCCGGCCTGAAAGAGAAGCACGACAAGTTTCCCAAGGGCGCCCTGATTCGCAATATCCATAGCTACGCCGTGAATACGAGTGTGTCGTTTACAGACGCCCTGCACCAGAAATTTGCCCATCTCGAGGTTTGGAACAAGGACATGAACGCCGTCAGCGTCGAGTATGCACGCAGGAAACGATCGCTCAACTTGATGGACTTCGACGACCTGCTTTTGTGCTGGCGGGACCTCCTGCTCCATCACAAGGACATCCAGAAAGAGTACGCGGAGCAATTCCTGCACATCCTCGTGGATGAGTACCAGGACACCAACGCCTTGCAGGCCGAGGTGATTGATTTGCTCGCGTCCAGGCACCGCAACCTGATGGTCGTAGGAGATGATTTCCAGAGCATCTACGCCTTCCGGGGCGCCGACTTCCATAACATGCTGCTGTTCGAAGGCAGATATCCCGACGTAAAGACATACGCGCTGTCCACAAACTATCGCAGCACGCCCGAAATCGTCAACCTCGCCAGCCGCAGCATCGAACACAACATCTTGCAGTTCAGGAAGCACCTGAAATCGGCAAGAAAGCACGGAAGCCGGCCCCGCGTGATCAATGCCTTCGACAGCGGCGAGCAAGCAAAATTCGTGGCCGGCAGAATCAGGACTCTTCTCAGCAAAGGAACGCCTGCCGAGCAAATGGCCGTTCTCTACCGTGCGCACCACCACGCGCTGGAGCTGCAAATCGAACTCCGCCGGCAGCGAATACCCTTCGTTGTGCGCAGCGGCCTGTCCTTCTTCGAGTACGCCCACGTCAAGGATGTGATCGCGTACCTGCGCGTCATGGTAAACCCCACGGACGAGCCCTCCTGGAAGCGCATATTCGAGCTTTATAAGGGCATAGGCCCCAAAGCGACGCATACCGCGTGGAACTATCTGCTCGGGCAAGGTGATCCCCTGGCGGCGATCCAGGGAGAAGGATTCCTCAAGCTCGCCAAAGGCAAGGCCCTCAATGCGCACAAAGCCGTCCAGGCTACCTTCCGGCATCTCGACACCACAATGTGCAGAGAATTCCCCTGCGAAGCCATCCAGACGATCCTGAAGCATGGCTACGATGAGCATTTGCGCCTGAATTACGAGGACTACAGCGATCGCCTCGACGGAATCTGGAGATTGCACGAATACGCCAGCGGCTTCAACAATATCGGCGAGATGCTTGCCGACCTGGCGCTGATGTCCGCTACCGACGACGACAAAAAGAACAAGGCGGAAGGGAAGGTGGTGCTGAGTACGATACATCAGGCCAAGGGACTCGAATGGGATACGGTGTTCGTCGTCTGTGTCTGCGAAAACATGTTCCCTCTGTACCGGGCGCTGATAGAGGACGGTGGGGAGGAAGAAGAACGGCGGCTGTTCTACGTCGCTACCACCAGAGCAAAAAACGAGCTGTACCTGCTGCATCCAAGCCATTACTTCAGCAAGGGAGAAATGAAGGCCGTGGATCCCTCGCGGTTCCTGGCGGAGTTGGCGATCGAAGGCAACAGCAATTTGTTCGAGATTGAGCAGGCGAGCGAATGATCTCGACAATGACCAGGTCCGAGTTGCAGCGCATCAAGAGCGGCTTCACCTCCATGGCCCACACCCAGGCCAAGCAGCCCGCATGGTCACCGCCGTTCCGAGCCTTCGGGCTGCCGGAACCAGAACGCGAGTACCGCTTCCATCCCGAGCGGAAGTGGCGCATCGACCTGTGCTGGCCTGCCGTAAAGCTGGCGGTCGAGATTGAGGGCGGCGCCTTCCTGTACGGGAGGCACAACAGGCCCGCGTCATACCTCAAGGACATCGAGAAATACAACGCCCTGGCCATCGCCGGCTACTGGCTGCTCCGGTTCACACCGAAACAGTTGGCCAGCGGCGAAGCGCAGGAAACAATCCTCGCGTGGTTCCGGGCACACGCTGCATCGTACTGCCTGTCCTGATCTCGCCAGACACCGCGATCTCCGAGATCTCCGGGTAGCTCCTGATGCGAGATGCGTCGGCCTGGGCGCTGGCAACTGGCGTTGCTGCGGACGCGACACGCGTGGCAGGAGGAAGGAGAGTCAGATGTCGGCCGGCCTGCTCAGGGTGGTATCCGGAACGTCGCTTCCGGTCAAGGGAGGGGAGAGAAGAGGAAAATATGGGATATATCGAGAAGAATCTGATGTTTGATGAGAAGGTGCTTTTCACTACCCAACTGCATCCGGTCGTCTATGCCGGTGCCATAGCCGTCGGCTTGGCTGCCATACCAGCGGCCATCATGCTGCCGGCGTCGAAAGCGATCGGTTTGGCAAGCTGGAAAATCGTGGCGGTAATGCTCGGAGCAGCAGTCGCCTGGTTTGCCTGGTGCAAGATCATCGTGGTCACCTCGGAATTCGCAGTGACATCGAAGCGCGTCCTGATCAAGACCGGCTTCGTGACTCGCGACGCCTGGGAAATGCACCTGACGCGCATCGAGGGAGTCCAGATAGAGCAGGGACTCCTCGGACGCATGCTTAACTTCGGCACCGTTACGGTAAAGGGGATCGGCGGATCGAGCGATCCTTTCAAGAACATCTCCCGGCCCCTGGAACTGCGGCGGGCGGTGGTCGATGCCATGAGCAGCGCCCAGAGCGCGGTTGGCGGCGCGACCAATGTGCCCACCCAGACGACCGAATCCCTATTGCGGGCCCAGAAGACCGAACCACAGACAGCAGGCGCGTTGCAGGAGGGCGGGGGAGGGCACCCGTTGGGGGCTGGAGGCGCCGGTGTTGGAGACGATGCCGTCGTATCCGCCCTGTTGGAGGAAAACAGGAGACTGAGGGCGGCCCTGGACGTCTTACTGCAAGCACAGGGGAATGCGAAGGCCGCGATGGGGGATGCCGGCGGTGTCCCCGCCACTGGCGTCTCCGCTCGGCCGCCCGGCGGCGCCAACCAGCAGCATCAGCCTGCGCATGCACAAGATGGGCGAAACGACAAAGCGGCAAAGGCGGTTTCGTTTCCCAAATGGGAGGTCCCCGGCCGAAACAACCGGGGGGAACTCATAGATTAGATCGCAATGATAACCGATTGGTACATTCAAGTAGAACACGGGCGGAATGGATCATTTGTGCGAGGCCCATACTCTGCGCATAAGGTCTTGGAACTCGTGCGTCAAGGCACAATAACTGCCAGCACGTTGGTTCGCTGCGGCAGAGACGGGCTATGGCAACCGCTGCAAGATTATCCGCACTTTAAACCCGACCTTGCTGCGTCCAGCGGCAAACCGTCCTTTTTGGCCCGGTTAGCCTGTTTCGCTTTTGCTTTTATCGGCGGTGCTGTTGTATTGTTTGCTGTCCTAATGATAATAGGCAAAGCCAATTCACCAAGGCCAGCCGCCTCCACTGCTGCGACGGCGTCCGTTCCTGCCTCACCCAAAGACACGCCCGCATCCACGTCTCCCGGCTTTGTTCGGGAACCGCTTGACGCAGATGTCGTCATTGCCATTTCCAATAATGCCCGCGCTCGCGCAGGCTTGCCTCCCCTGCGTACAAGCTCGCTACTCAATTCTGTCGCTAAAACAAGGGCGTTTGATATGATTGACAAGGGTTACTTTGGCCACGTTTCGCCCACAGGCGAGGGCGTGTCAGACGTGGCGCAGAGGATAGGCTACAGATACAGGAGATTGTCGGAAAACATCGCATCTGGCGATTTCCTGAACAACCAAAAAATAGTCAATGGATGGCTGCAAAGCCCTGGCCACAGAGCGAACATGCTCAACCCGGAAGTGCGCGACATTGGCGTTGCCGTGCTGGAGGATCATCAAGGGGGCAGCAGGAAATACTATGCGGTACAGGTATTCGGATTGGAATCGCCCGATCAGGCAGCACAGGCCTCTGTGCCAGTGACGCGTCCAATGCAAACGCAACGGGAGCATTTTGCGAAGGCCGCCCCCTCCTTCCCGGCGATGCCCGTCCTTCTCCGCCAAAGCTGTGTTGCTCCATCAAAAAACTTGAAATACAGGATTGAGCGCGTGAGAGGCGAATTGAGCAGCATGTCGGCGAATATCGAGCAAATGAAAGAAGAACTCGAAACCGCAAGCGAGGAGATCGACTCGGATCGGATTTATGCGGCTCGCACCAGCTTTTTTCGCGAGGACACCAAACGGGAACTGAGAGCAAAAGCCGTAATATACAATCAAAAAATCCAACAGTACAATCGTGTCATCGAAGCGGCCAGGGATAAACGGCAGGCACTTAGCGCCATGGTTGCCGAGTACAACACCAGCGTCAATGAGTATAATCAATGCATCAGGTCCAGAACTCAGTGATGATGCCTGTGCTGCACGGCAAGGCGGCACCACCCCAAAGGCCCCATTTGCAGAGAGAGAAGGAGGCATGGCCATGTTCAATAAAATCTTCTATTTTCAATCGGATCGCAACGACCTGGGCCGATGTCTCACAAAGATCGCTCCCAGGTACAAACGGTCGGCCTGGCCGGTGAGGCTGGTTCAATCAAAACGCACGCTCTTTGTTGCTGTGGCGGTAGTGCTCGCAGTTGCGTGGATTGTGTCCATGCTGCTGCCGCTGGCCCAGGCGGGAACGATCGAGAGGGCGGTGTCGGCCGTCGTAGTGCGCGTCTCCGACGGAGATACAATCCACGTCGTCACGCACGATCAGACAAAGCTCCGGGTCCGGCTGTACGGAATAGACGCGCAGGAAACGGAAAAGAGCAACCAGCGGAAGGGACAGATCAGCAAGCCTGGGCAACCATACGGGGAGCGTGCGAAATCCGCACTGGCAGAAAAGATTGATGGTCAAGAGATTATTCTCCAAATCATGGACATCGATCGCTACCGGCGGATGGTGGGCATCGTTTGGCTCGGCGACCGGTGCATAAACCTGGAGATGGTCCGGGAGGGGCATGCGGAAGTCCTGCCGCAGTATCTCGGACGCCAATACCGGGAAAGCTTCATGGCGGCGCAATCGGCGGCACAGGCCGAGCGCCTCGGCATATGGGCATTGCCGGACTACGAATCCCCCGGATCATACCGGAAGCGGTTGGGAATCCGCTGAGACGCGACGGCCTGTTGCACAGGCGCAACCGCGCCAAGATCCAAAGAATTGCGTGACATGGGGGGACCCCGGCAAGAAGTATAATAAAAGAAAAGATTCAATAGAAGGGAACATTATGCGCAATGCTGCAGTAGCACTGAGAAAGATCCGCGACAAGATGGAAGAAGTTTACGCCACTGGCGATAAGAAACAAATGAACGAGACCCTGCCCGACCTGATCGCGCTCTGGATGCTAACCATAGAGGAGGCCTCCAAGGGTTGCGATGAGGATGATGTGAACGACGCATTGTCGCGTGAAGACCGGGGCGAGGAGTTCCGGCGCGAAGATTTCGACTACATGCTCAAACTGCTCGATATATCCATAGCGCACATCGAACAGGATTTGCCCGATTACACCTACACGCCAAAGTATGTCGGCCCCGAACGGCGGCGACATCCGCTCGTCGAAAACGTCGTACTCAATCTGGATCCCAACCGGAAAAAAAAGAAAAGAAAGGGGTAAAGAGACAAGTACGGCGGCGGCGACAGATTAGGCTGCCTCCTGATCTCCACCGCCGCAGCATGTCTCTCCTCCGGCCGCCGTTGCCGTGAGCGAGTGGAAGCACGCTGGCGCTGCACCGACGACCGGAGACCCCCTCCTTACATCCGTCCCGCCGAGAATCCCCGCCTTTCAGGCGGGGAGTACGTCAACTACAACCCCAGTTGTATCGCATCAACCCAGGCTGTTCCTTGTAGCAGCCTTCCTGCCGTAGTCTTTTCTCCTATCCGCATCTCCCTCGCCTCATCCACGCGACGTGCCCATCCCAGTCGCACGTTGCCTCTGGGCCATCCTTGGTGGCTCGCCTGACGCACGTGTAGGCGCGTGGTCAGGCGCCCAGGCTGCCGGGCCCGCAACCCGGCTCAGGGGCTGCGGGCGCCTCGAACCATCTCGCTCTGGCTGGATTGGTGTCCACTACGAAAACGCGCTGCAAAATCTCTCCTTCAAATTGGGTGGACG
>ERZ724510.635-NODE-635-length-20337-cov-5.452717_pt1 | contig 20337 bp, 17 predicted proteins | sample MGYA00376043_ERZ724510 | MGnify/ENA primary metagenome ERZ724510 (study PRJEB28724, sample SAMN07190888) | wastewater metagenome | isolation source: influent of sewage treatment plant in Hong Hong | place: USA: Christiansburg, Virginia | collected 2016-03-01 ... | reverse complement strand
TGACGCTCCTCGACGCCCTTGCGGCTTCGCCCGAACCGGCCAGCCTCAAGCATCTGGCCAGCGTCACCGAACTCCACCCGTCGACCGCCCATCGCATTCTGGCCGCCATGACCGCGTCCAACTTCGTCGAGCGCCAGGACGCCGGCACCTATCGTCTCGGCATCCGCCTGCTCGAACTCGGCAACCTCGTCAAATCACGGATCAATCTGCGCGAAGTCGCCCTGCCCTTCATGCAGGAATTACACGAAAAAATTGGCGAGGCCATCAATCTTGGTGCCCGCCATGATGACGATATTGTTTACCTGGAACGCACCTCTTCCGGTCGCGCGCTGGTTCGTGTCGTTTATCTGGTTGGCGGACGTGCGCCACTGCACCTCACCTCGCTTGGCAAGCTATTCCTGGCTGCCGAAAATGCGCAAAAAGTACGCGAATACGCCAAACGTACCGGCCTGCCGGGCAAAACGCCTCACTCATTGACCAGCATAATCAATCTCGAAAAAGAACTCGACAAGGTACGCCGCCACGACATTGCCTACGACGACGAAGAAGCCGAACTCGGCCTCAAGTGCGTTGCAGCGCCAATTCGTGATGATGAAGGCCAGATCATTGCCGCCCTCTCGGTCTCCGCCCCGGCTGACCGCCACGATCCGGACTGGGCACGCCAGGTCAAAGAGACGGCCGATGCTGTCTCAAAAACACTCGGTTATATCGCCCCAAAAAAATAGGGCCGCTCACAGCGGCCCCTGCTTTTACCCGACAAACGCTCAGACTGGTTTGCGATCCGTCGTCAGGCTCGCACTCTCCATCCAGCGCTTGATCCGGTTAGCATCGCCAACCCTAGTCATCTTGCCGACCGAGTCAAGCAATACGATGACCACCGGTTTGTCGGCTACACGCGCCTGCATTACCAGGCAACGGCCAGCTTCAGAAATGTAGCCGGTTTTCGACAGGCCAATTTCCCAGGTATCGCTGCGCACCAGTGCATTGGTATTGCCAAACTGGCTGATCCGGCCATTGAGTTCAAGCTTGGCTTCGGCAGTCGTCGAGAAAGTGCGAATCTCCGGGTAGCGGGCAGCGGCAGCAACCATGCGCGCCAGATCACGCGCTGTTGATACGTTGTTGCTCGACAGACCGGTTGGTTCTTCAAAACGTGAACTGTTCATGCCCAGCGATTGCGCCTTGCGATTCATCGCCGCGACGAAAGCCGGCAAGCCACCAGGGTAATGACGACCCAAGGTATGCGCCGCACGATTCTCCGAAGACATCAGCGCCAGCAACATGGCCGTCTCACGCGTCATCGTTGTCCCCACCGGCAAGCGCGAACGCGTACCCTTGAGGCCATCGACATCCTCTTCGCCAATATTGATCACTTCATTGAGATCAAGCTTGGCATCGAGCACAACCATTGCTGTCATCAACTTGGAGATAGAAGCAATCGGCACCACTTCATGCGAATTTTTGTCGAGCAAAGGCTGGCCGCTAACCTGATCAATGACCAATGCCGAAGCTGAATAAAGTGCGAGGCGATCCGGATCAACCTCATTGTAGGAAACCTTGCGCATCGGCTTGTGAACTGCCGCAACGGTCATATGCTTGCTACCCTTGTGCGCTGGCGCATGGGCAACTTTGTGCGATTTACCGGAATGGGCTGCTACAACTTTTTTCGAGCTCGTCTTGGAGCCTGATTTCGCCGCCATCTTTGGCGACGTTTTGCTAGTGGATTTACTAGCAGTCTTATTCGTGGCTTTGTTTGCCGTGTGTGATTCTTTTTTCGCAGGTGCTGCAACACCTTGCGCAGTTACCCCGACGCCGAGCAAGGCGCCGACAATCATGGCTATTCCAAATTTCCGCTTCATTTGCTGACTCCTGCTAACACCGGGCAATTTTATCCCAGTTTAACAGGAGGTCGCAAAAATTCAACGAAAATAGGTAGATAGATGAACAACTTAATGCTGAAAATCACCTTGCATCAACCACCGTTAACGCCGTCATATTGACGATACGGCGCACCGTTGCCGTTGGTGTCAGGATATTCACCGGTTTGGATGCTCCCAGCAGGATAGGCCCGATCGTCAGATTGTCGCCCGCCGCCACTTTGAGCAGGTTAAAGGAGATGTTTGCTGAATCGAGCGTTGGCATAACCAGCAGATTCGCCTGACCTTTGAGGCGCGAATTGGGGAATGCAGCCAGACGAATTTCTTCATCCAGCGCAGCATCACCGTGCATCTCGCCATCAACTTCCAACTTCGGTGCCCGTTCGTTCAAAATAGCCAGTACATGCCGCATTTTCAGCGAGGTCGGCGTATCTTGATTGCCGAAGGTCGAATGAGACAGGAGCGCAACCTTGGGTTGCATACCGAAATTGCGAATTTCTTCGGCAGCCAGCAAGGTCATGTCAGCCAACTGTTCGGCTGTCGGATCGTAATTGACATAGGTGTCGGCAATAAACACCGTGCGTCCTGGCAGCATCAACAAACTCATGGCATAACAGCGGTCCAGCCCCTTCTGCGTCCCGATCACGTTTTGCACATAATTGCGATGCGTTTCGTGACTACCAAAAGTGCCGCAGATTAAGCCATCCGCGTAACCCAGGTGCACCATCAATGAGCCGTAAAGTGTGGCACGACGGCGAACCTCGCGCTTTGCGTAATCCGGCGAAACACCCTTGCGCTCAGTCAGTGAATGATAGGTTTTCCAGAATTCTTCGTAGTGTTTATCGAAGAACTCAGAACCTTCAGAATGTACCACTTCAAAATCTTCACCTTGGCGAATCCGCAAGCCTGCGGCCTCAATGCGTCTGGCGATTTCATCAGGGCGACCAATCAGGATCGGCCGGGCAATCCCTTCGTCAACCACAACCTGAATCGCACGCAGAACACGCTCATCCTCACCCTCGGCAAAGACAATGCGCTTGGGCGCCATTTTAGCCTGCGAGAAGACAGGCTTCATGATCATGCCGGAGTGGTATACAAATTCGTTCAACCCCTGGGTATAAGCATCCCAATCAGCAATCGGGCGGGTCGCTACACCAGAATCCATACCGGCTCGCGCCACTGCCGGGGCAATCTTGACGATCAGGCGCGGGTCAAACGGGTTGGGAATCAAATACTCCGGACCGAAACTGGCAATTTTTTCGCCATAGGCACGGGCAGCCACTTCAGACTGCTCGGCACGAGCAAGTTCGGCAATGGCCTTGACGGCCGCCATCTTCATTTCTTCAGTAATTGTCGTCGCACCAACATCGAGCGCGCCACGGAAAATAAACGGGAAGCAAAGAACGTTGTTAACCTGATTCGGGTAGTCGGAGCGACCAGTACAAATGATTGCATCATCACGTACGCTCTTGACCAGTTCCGGGGTAATTTCCGGTGTCGGATTAGCCAGCGCCATGATTAGCGGGTTTTTTGCCATTTTGGCAACCATCTCTGGCTTCAAGACACCACCAGCAGACAGGCCAAGGAAAACATCGGCCCCCTCAATCACTTCGCCCAAGGTACGCGCATCAGTCACCTTGGAATAGCGCGCCTTGATCTCGTCCATCTCTTCGACGCGGCCTTCGTAGACCAGGCCCTTGATGTCGGTAACCCATATATTAGAAGGTGGCGCACCGAGCAAAACCAGCAAATCAAGACAGGCGAGTGCGGCAGCACCTGCCCCGGAAGTAACGATTTTGACTTTGGAAAGATCCTTGCCGATCAGATGCAGACCATTAAGAACCGCCGCACCAACCACAATAGCGGTGCCGTGTTGATCATCATGGAAAACAGGAATTTTCATCCGTTCGCGCAGTTTACGCTCGATATAAAAGCACTCCGGCGCCTTGATATCTTCAAGATTAATACCACCAAAAGTCGGCTCCAGGGAGGCGATGATGTCAATTAGCTTGTCCGGATCACGCTCTTCAATTTCGATATCGAAAACGTCGATATTGGCGAACTTCTTGAACAGGACACCCTTGCCTTCCATGACCGGCTTGGCGGCGAGCGGGCCAATGGCACCCAAACCAAGCACAGCCGTGCCGTTGGTTATCACGCCAACCAGGTTGGCACGTGAAGTCAGGGTGCTGACCTCACGCGGATCGGCAACAATCTCTTCACAAGCAAAAGCAACACCCGGCGAGTAAGCCATCGACAAATCATATTGATTCGTCATTTGCTTGATTGGGGTAACCGCAATTTTGCCCGGCTTGGGATGACGGTGGTAATAAAGCGCTGCTTCGCGTAGTTGCCTTGGATCCATGTCTGCCTCCGTTTTATATCGTGAAATGCAATTCCGAATGGTGACACATAATATCACGCACCTTTTTCAATTCAATTACCGGAAATCACTTAGAAAAGCGAAGTCAAGTAGATGTTTACCCTAAGCTCTGGCATAATTATGGGCTCCCCAGCCGACGGCTTTCAGCGCAGCTCGAAGTCTTGGTAGCAGCTCCCGGCGACTGGCGTAATAATTTTCTATTTCAGTAACTTAGAGAGAGACACCGCCATGACCGCACCGCTGAATGCACCTGACTACGTTAAACACGAAGGCCTGAAAAAATGGGTCGCTGAAATTGCAGCGCTAACCCAGCCAGACCGAATTTGCTGGGCCGATGGCTCGCAGGAAGAGTATGACCGCCTCTGTGCCGAAATGGTAGAGGCTGGCACCTTCATCAAACTTAACGAAGCCAAGCGCCCGAACTCTTTCCTTGCCTTCTCCGACCCCTCCGACGTTGCGCGCGTCGAAGACCGCACCTACATCTGCTCCGCCAAGAAAGAAGACGCCGGACCTACCAACAACTGGGAAGAGCCCGCCGTCATGCGCGAAACCCTGAACGGCGTGTTCAAGGGCTGCATGAAGGGCCGTACCATGTACGTCATCCCGTTCAGCATGGGTCCACTCGGCTCACCGATTGCCCACATCGGTTTCGAAATTACCGATTCGCCTTACGTCGTCGTTAATATGCGGACCATGACCCGCATGGGCAAGGCGGTTTTTGACGTGCTTGGCAGCGATGGCGAATACGTACCCTGCATCCACACCGTTGGCGCCCCGCTCGAGCCGGGCCAGCAGGATAGCAAGTGGCCGTGCAACCCGACCGTCAAGTACATCGTGCATTACCCTGAAACCCGCGAAATCTGGTCCTACGGCTCCGGCTACGGCGGCAACGCCCTGCTCGGCAAGAAGTGCTTTGCCCTACGCATTGCCTCCAACATGGCGCGCGATCAGGGTTGGCTGGCCGAACACATGCTCATCCTCGGCGTTGAATCGCCGGAAGGCGAGAAGTCCTACGTTGCTGCTGCTTTCCCGTCGGCCTGCGGCAAGACCAACTTCGCCATGCTGATTCCGCCGAAGACCCTCGACGGCTGGAAGATCACCACCATCGGCGACGACATCGCCTGGATCAAGCCGCGCGTCGACAAGGATGGCGTCACCCGTTTCTACGCCATCAACCCGGAAGCCGGCTTCTTCGGTGTCGCCCCGGGCACCTCGGAAAAGACCAACTTCAACGCGCTGGCTACGCTGAAGGAAAACATCATCTTCACCAACGTCGCGCTGACCGACGACGGCGATGTCTGGTGGGAAGGCCTGACCAAGCAGGCGCCGGATCACCTGATCGACTGGCAGGGCAACGACTGGACGCCGGAAGACGGCAAGGCCGGCAAGAAGGCCGCCCACGCCAATTCCCGCTTCACCGCTCCGGCCAGCCAGTGCCCGTCGGTTGACGAAGCCTGGGAAGACCCCGCCGGCGTGCCAATTTCCGCCTTCATCTTCGGTGGCCGTCGCGCCACCACCGTGCCGCTGGTTTACCAGGCTTTCAACTGGAACTACGGCGTCTACATGGCTGCCACCCTCGGCTCCGAAACCACCGCTGCTGCCTTCGGCCAGCAAGGTGTTGTCCGTCGCGACCCGTTCGCCATGCTGCCGTTCTGCGGCTACCACATGGGTGATTACTTCAACCACTGGTTGAAAATGGGCAAGACCGTCGATGCCACGCCGAAGATCTTCTGCGTGAACTGGTTCCGCATGGACAAGGATGGTAACTTCATGTGGCCAGGCTTCGGCGACAACATGCGCGTCCTGAAGTGGATTGTTCAGCGTTGCAAAGGCACCGTTGCTGCCAAGGAAACCGTGCTGGGCTGGATGCCGAAGTTCGAAGACATCGACTGGACCGGCCTCGACATCAACAAGGCTGATTTCGAAGCACTGAGCACCATCGATGCCGACGCCTGGAAGTCCGAACTGGCCGGCCACAAGGAGTGGTTCGACAAGATGGGCGAAAAGATGCCGCGCGAACTCGTGCTCAAGCGCGAATTGTTCGAAATGGGCATCTTCAAGGACGCTGCCTGATCCTTGCCTGAGCGATAATTCAGCGGCCACCTTCGGGTGGCCGTTTTTCTTTGAGGATGACCATGACCTACCGCCCTGCCCGCCGCCTGGCCGACATCGAACCCTTCCACGTTGTCGAGCTATTTACCCGTGCCCGCCAACTCGAAGCACAAGGACGTGACATCATCCACATGGAAGTTGGTGAGCCGGACTTTCCAACGCCGGCGCCAATCGCAAATGCTGCGGTCGACGCCATAAATAGCGGAAAAAATTACTACACGGAATCACTCGGCCTGCCTGCATTGCGCGAAGCAATCGCCAATTTTTATGCGACAAAATACGGGTTGACCGTAACAGCTTCACGCGTCGTCGTGACCAATGGCGCATCAGGTGCCCTCAACCTCGCTTTTGCCTGCCTGGCCGACCCCGGCAGCGAATGGTTAATGACCAACCCGGGCTACCCTTGCAATCGCCATATCATTCGCAGTTACGAAGGCTTGCCGGTTGGCATCCCGGTTGGACCAGAAAGCAATTTTCAGCCAACGCCGGAACTGCTGGCGCAGCACTGGACAACGAACACGGCGGGCTTGCTCGTCGCCTCACCCGCCAACCCAACCGGTACTTTGCTCGATCTCGATCAAATCAGGAATCTGGCAAATTTTGTGCGCCAGCGCGATGGCCATTTTCTGGTCGACGAGATTTATCATGGGCTGACATACGCCCCGCAGGAAGCCCCCTTGGGGGACGAGACCGACGCCCCCACCGCTTGTGCTGCTGGCGAAGACATCTGGGTGATCAACAGTTTCTCCAAATACTTCCAGATGACTGGCTGGCGTCTGGGCTGGATGGTTGTACCGGAAATCTATGTCCGCGATGTTGAAAAACTGGCACAAAACCTGACACTCTGCCCTTCCGCCCCGGCTCAATTTGGCGCGCTCGCAGCATTCCTGCCGGAAACCATCGCAATTCTCGAAGCTCGCCGTGCTGAGTTTCGGCGACGGCGCGACTATCTGGCTCCCGCGCTTGAGAAGCTCGGTTTTATCGTCACCGCCCAACCACAAGGTGCGTTCTACTTGTATTGCGACTGTTCTGCGCTTTGTGACGACAGCTTTACCTTTGCCCGTGACCTGCTTGAAAAGACTGGCGTGGCGGCAACACCAGGGCTGGACTTTGGCAGTAACCAACCCGAAAAGCACATCCGCTTCGCTTACACCACGGATTTGAATCGTCTAGCCGAAGCGGTTGATCGCTTAGCGGCTTATCTCGGCCGGTAAATTAAGCGTGGGATAACGCTGACAAACGGCATTCCAGTCAAAACTCGAACCGGGGTCAGTTTTTCGCCCTGGCGCAATGTGACAATGACCAGCCAGCGCATCGATCGGATAGCGAGTGCGCAGTGCATCAATGACATCCCATAACGATTCGTACTGCGCCGCCGTGTAAGGCTCAACGTCATTACCCTGCAATTCGATACCGATCGAGTAATCATTGCAGTTTTCGACACCAGCCCAGCAAGACTTGCCCGCATGCCAGGCGCGGTGATCGCACCCGACAAACTGAACGACACGCCCACTGCGATGAATATAAAAATGCGTTGAAACCTGAAGTTCGGCAATGCTAGCAAAATAAGGGTGGGCAGCAGGATCCAGTCGATTGACAAAGAATTGTTCGACGGCTTCCCCGGAAAAATCATCAGGCGGCAAGCTGATATTGTGAATCACAACCAACGAAATTGCCGCATCCACAGGGCGCTCACCCTGATTGGGTGAAAAAATCCGGCGCGTTCCCGCCAACCAGCCACCAGCCTGCCAGCGCTTCATTCGATGCCCAGTCGTTCCAGCCGATAGCGCATCGAGCGGAAAGTAACGCCGAGCAGACGAGCCGCGGCGGTACGATTGCCCTCTGTCTTTTGCAATGCTTCAAGTATGGCCTGCCGCTCAAGACGATTGAGGTAATCATCCAGCGTTTCACTACCGCGCCCAACCGCCTCACCGGCCATTTCCTCAGGCGAAAGATGCAGATCATCGGCTTCGATCACAGTACCGGAACACAAAGCTGTCGCGCGTTCGAGAATGTTTTCCAGTTCACGAACATTCCCGGGAAATGGGTAGGCCTGCAGTGCCTTCAAGGCTTTTGCGGAAAGACGTGGAGCTGATTCACCAAACAGTTTTAGACAGATTGACTCAACCAGTGGCTGAATGTCCTCAAGCCGCTCGCGCAGTGGTGGCATGCGCAACTCAATGACATTCAGCCGGTAATACAGATCCTGGCGGAAGGTACCTTTATCGACACACTCTCGCAGATTCTTGTGAGTTGCACAGATGATGCGCACATCGACCGGCTCTTCAGTCGAACAACCCACCTTGCGCACGCGCTTCTCCTGAATCGCACGCAATAATTTAACCTGCATGGCAAGCGGCAGATCAGCGACTTCATCAAGGAATAAAGTTCCGCTGCTGGCTGCCTGAAAAAAACCATCACGATCACTGTCGGCCCCGGTAAAAGAGCCCTTGCGATGACCAAAGAATTCACTTTCCATTAAATTTTCGGGGATCGCACCGCAGTTGACCGGAACAAATGGTCCGCCGCTGCGTGCACTACGTGAATGAATCAAACGGGCCGCCAACTCCTTGCCACTACCCGATTCGCCTGAGATATAGATTGGCGCCTGACTCCGCGCCAGTTTCTCTATCATCTCACGTACCTGAAGCATCGCCGGGGAGTCGCCAGTCAGTTGCATAGCACCCTCACCAGCCTGGCTATCACCCTCCGGCAGCCGCAGCGCTGATTTAACCAAGGCTCTGAGCTGTTCGAGTCCAACCGGTTTGGCCAGATAGTCAAATGCCCCCGCCTTGAGCGCAGCCACAGCATTTTCCGCACTGCCAAATGCCGTGATCACGGCAACTGGTGTTTGGGGGAAATTCTCTGCAATATAGCGCACCACATCCAACCCATTGCCATCCGGCAATCGCATATCGGTCAGGCATAGTTGGAATTCGCCGTCAGCCAGGCATTCACGGGCCTCGGCGACAGTTCCGGCACATGCCGCTGCCAGACCCATGCGGGAAAGCGTGAGATCAATCAGTTCGCGAATATCCGGCTCGTCGTCAATGACGAGAACACGGTTCAGTTCGCCGCGCGGACGTCGTTCGCCACGGGGTGCTGACATGGTTCTGTTCTCCCTGTAATTACAAAATGCCCACCCGTATCAGTAGGCAAGAGCTCCAGACTCGCCCCATTCGCCTCACATAACTCACGGGCAATAAAAAGACCGAGGCCGGTGCCCTTGTGATGCGTGGTGAAAAACGGCTCAAAAATTTGTTCTCTCGCCTCGCCCTCAACACCAGGACCATCATCCAACACGTGCAATTCTACGCGCTCGCCCCCAGCCACAGCAGTAGCGTACAGGCGCACACTACCGGGCTTCCCTTGTGAGTGTCTGACTGCGTTGCTAACCAGATTCCACAACACCTGCTGGAGATGGGAGCGATCAAAACTAACACTTAAATTTTCAGCACTCTCAACAATTAGCAACCTCGAATCAAGGCCTTCCGTCACCATGTAGTTTTCAAAGAATTGCGCGCATACGTCTGACAGAGGCAAGCTTTCGGCCTGCGCCCGATCACGCCGCCCCAATTCAAGAACGTCGACCACAATCCGGTCAAGGCGCGCGACATTATCACCAAGAATATGCAACAAGCGGTCTTGCATTTCACCGCGCCGCTCTTCGCGCAGCAACTCACCCGCATGACCAATCGCCGACAGGGGATTGCGAATTTCATGGGCAATGCTTGCGGTCAACCGACCAAGAGAGGCCAATTTCAACTGCTGAGCCTGCGCCCGAATGCGCCCGACATCCTCAAGAAAAATCAGCGACTCGCCCGTACTACTGGCCGTTTTTTCGAAGCGTGCCTGCAACATCTGCCCACCTGCACCTGAAAATTCGATCTCATCAACAATGACGCCCTGTTTGGTCAAAATATCGGCCAACAAAGGTGCATGTTGAGCAAGTCGTGACCCAACCGGGAGCGGCCCTAGCATTGTTTCCGCAATCGGATTGCAACGCTGTACACAACCGTCACGATCAATGACCAGCACACCATCCTGCATCCGTTCGATTACCCGCTGACTGATTCGACTCTGATTCTCCAGGCTCTCACCGCGCTGGCGAGCCAGTTCCTCATTGATCATCACGCGCTGCCCAAGCAAGCGAGCAAGGATTGCCGTTGCGAAAAAACCGGCCGACAAAAAACCTGCCTGAACAATCGAAGTCGCCTCGAAATTGGCGTTCAGAACCCCATAGATCTGGACCAGCAAAGTCACCAACGTCGCCATCGCCGCATAAAACAGCACCAATCGCCCACGCCCAACGAGGCTCGCCGCCGCCAGAGATACCAGCAATAGCGCCCCCATCCCACTCCCCACGCCGCCCAAGGCATACATCAGGAAACTGACAAAAGCCACATCGGCAAAAACCTGCGAAGACAACTGGGCGTTAAAACTGCGCTGCCAATGAATAGAAAGCATCAGCCCGGCCAAAACAACGCCAAGATAAAGCAATACAAACTGATATATACCAGCCGAGTTTGTTTGATGAAAAGGGGAAATCTGACTATCCGGCAGGAGGGAAGCCAGAAGAATCAGAGAAGCCAGAAGCAGGCGATAAAAATTGAAATACTGGAATGGTCGCCAGCTGGCCTCCCAGGTAGAAGACAGCCAGTCCGTCATGAACGTGACGGTGACTTGCCCGCAAGGCGATGGGCGGCACTGCAAAAATGGGCATCTCCCTCGACCAAACTCTCGCTTAAGGGGTGCAGCACCCCGCAGTGATCGCACGCGATAATCTTCTCAGGCACCTTCTCCGCTGCAGACTTGCTGGACGGTGGATTTTCCGAACGCTTCTTCCATGCCCACCAGAGCACTAACGCAATGGTAATCAGTAGCAGGTATTTCATAACTCAAGTGCCTCCAGCATCAAGGAGTCAGGTGGTCGAAACATTCCAACCAAGCAAAAAGGCCATCCGCAGGGATGGCCTAATTGCTCAATTCTCTTTACAGTGTTTTGGTCGGAGTGACAGGATTCGAACTTGCGACCCCTGCGTCCCGAACGCAGTGCTCTACCAGGCTGAGCTACACTCCGACATCAGAAAAACCTAATGATTTCTCTCAACTGCAAAGAGCGTCAATTGTAGCAGAGCTTTTTTATAATTTGAATCCCTCAGGCACTGAATTGCCTCTCTAGCAGCCTCAGCTTCCTTCGCGGCCTGCTGACGCGTATGCTCCAGAGCGCCGCTGGCACGGATAGCATCGAGTACGGCAGCAAAGTCATCACGCCCACCTTCTTCGATAGCCCGACGGACGCAAGCCGCCTGTTCCGGGGTGCCATTCAGCATGACATGAATCAGCGGCAGTGTTGGCTTGCCTTCGGCAAGATCGTCACCAAGATGCTTGCCGGTATCACCTTCATCCCCGGAATAATCAAGCACATCGTCCACCAGCTGGAAGGCCGTTCCCAGATGCATGCCGTACGCCGTCAGTGCCCGCTCAACCTCGGGCGTTGCCTGACCGAGAATGGCACCAAGCTGTGCGGCAGCCTCAAATAACTTGGCTGTTTTGAAGCGGATAACTTGCAGATAACGGGCTTCGTCAACATCCGCATCGTGACAGTTCATCAACTGCAGAACTTCACCCTCGGCAATGACGTTGGTTGCATCGGACAGGACACGCATGATGCGCATGTCGCCGACTTCAACCATCATCTGAAAAGCGCGCGAATAGAGAAAATCGCCGACCAGTACACTGGCCGCATTGCCAAACATGGCATTTGCCGTATTCCGCCCACGCCGCAAAGAAGACTCATCGACCACATCGTCATGCAGCAAAGTTGCCGTGTGGATGAATTCAACCACCGCCGCCATTTCCTGATGACGCTTGCCCTGATAACCCAGTGCCCCAGCCGCCAGCAAGACAAGCGCTGGCCGCATGCGCTTGCCGCCACTGCTGATGATGTATTCGGCAACCTGCCGGACAAGGACGACCTCGGAATACAGGCGGTTGCGGATGACCGAATCGACGGCCTTCATGTCTGGCCCAATCAGGGCATAAAGCTCTTCAAGCGTCACGTTAAACCTGCCTTTGGTGAAGCGCAGGATCTTAGGCGTCAGCATGGACCTAGTCAAGATCACCAAATCAAGCCACAGCCATCTGATTTGCTCGCGCTTTCAGCTAAACTTGTTGGATTAGAAAAAACATCTGGGGAGATTGTCATGGATATTCGATCGATCATCGCACCCGTCATCCAGGATCGTGAGGCGCTGGAAGAGTTTGCCGAAGCGCTGAATGACCGTGCGCCAGAGATTGAGCGCGATGTTGCGCGCCTGAGAAAATCGCCCCATGACCGCGAACTGGTCTCTGATCTGTTCCGTGCAGTGCACAATATCAAGGGTGACGGCTCGCTCTGCAAATTTGAGCTAGCGGTGGCCATTACGCATCCCATTGAAACGCTGATGGCGAGATTTCGTGAAGGTGCCTTGCCCTTTTCTGACCTGCTTGCCGAGCTGATCCTGCTCGCCGTTGACCGACTGGAGCTTGCCACAGAAGCTTTGCTGGCCAACCAGCCAGTTGAAAATTTGCGGTTATTGTCGATGATTCAGGGACTGGAGCGACTTGCAACATCTTCGGCCGAGGAAATTGAAACCCTGGGTGCCGACCTGATCGAAGAAGTGACCGGCTTTCGGCCAGCCGCCGGCAATGCGTCAGGCCGCACACCACGCGCCACCGCACCCCGTGATGACAATAAGGATACGGCCAACGATCTTCAGTTTTTCCGCTCGCTGGCCCAGCAACTCGAGAGTCGCTCACCGCTGTTCAAGGGTCGCACCATGCGCATCCTTCGCCTGGCTCAGGAAACCAACAAGGCGAGCGGCAATCTGGTTGATCCGGTGCAACTGGAAGCCGCCGTCTATGTTCACGACGTCGGCATGATGTTGCTGCCAGAAAGCATCTGGCTCAAGGTCGGCCGCATGACTGATGACGACAAACTGGCGCTGCGTAATCACCCAGGCTTTGCTGCGGGCTTGTTACAGCGCATGCCAGGCTGGGCCGGTGCCGCTGAAATGGTTGCCCAGCACCATGAGATGCCGGATGCTGGCGGTTACCCAAACAAACTGTCGGCGCCTTCCATTTGTCCGGGTGCAAAAATTCTGGCCATTGTGGATGCCTTTGAGGCGGTCATGCTTAAACATATTCACCGCGGCAAAAATCGTTCGGTTTTGCGTGCCATTGCCGAAATCAACGCTTGCGACAAACAGTTTGCACCAGAATGGATCGCGCCTTTCAATAACGTCATCCGCAAGACGATTGAAACCTGATGGATGCTGATTACGCAAGACGCTTTGGCGGCGTCTCCCGCCTTTATGGTGAAGCCGGTGCAGCGCGCCTGAGAAACGCCCATGTCTGCATCGTCGGCATCGGCGGGGTTGGCTCCTGGGCAATGGAGGCGCTGGCGCGCACCGGGATTGGGCAATTGACCGCAGTCGATCTGGACATGGTGGCGGAATCCAATACCAACCGCCAGATTCACGCCCTCGGTGATATTTACGGTAAAGCCAAGGTCGATGCGATGGCGGAGCGCATTCGCGAAATCAACCCGGAATGCCGTGTAACCTGTATCGAAGACTTTGTTACGCATGAGAACCTGAACGAGATTCTTCACGCCGGCTTCGCAGTGGTCATCGACGCGATTGATCAGGTCAAAATCAAGGCGGCAATGATTGCCCACTGCCACCAGCAAGGCACGCCAATTATTGTTGCCGGTGCAGCCGGTGGTCAGATCGACCCGACACAAATTCGCCTTGCCGACCTCACCCAAACCGTACAAGACCCGCTGCTTGCCAGAGTTCGCTCCATTCTGCGCCGGGAATATGGATTCGCTCGCGAAGGCAAAAAGAAATTTGGCGTCCCTGCTGTATTTTCTACCGAGCCGCTGCGCTACCCGGAAACCGGCGAGTCCTGCGCCACCGACAGCGGCCCCAGCGGCCTCAACTGCGCCGGCTTTGGCTCATCAGTCTGCGTCACCTCGGTCTTTGGCATGGCCGCCGCCGCCCATGCCATTCAGACAATTATTGCCGCCGACAAGTCCTGACTCAGTCACGCGAATCAAGCCACACCTCCAAACCCTGCGCGTTAAGTTCAAGGTCGGTCGCCCAAATATCAAGCACCACGGCTTCTGCCAGATTGCAGCCGTGTGCCTTGAGTTCAGCCAACAAGTAACGGGTGATCTCCGCCTTGATCTGCTCATGCCGAACGGTGCCACTTAGCTGACTAGCCGACTCGGCAATAGCAACCAGCGCATCAAGACGTCGAAGCAGATCACGTCCCAAAGCAGGCACATCGCCGACTCGGCTGTAATGCGTCAAGTACATAGCTTCCGGCTTGAACGACAACAAGCGATTGATCGAGGCGCGCATTTCTTCCGGTTCAAACTGGGTTGGTGTCGTTGTCGGAAAGATAAATGGACGACTATCGACATCATGTTCGCGATAAGAAAGGCCAAACATGTCGCCGGTAAAGATTCCCCCGGTTGTTTTATCGACGATGCAAATATGGTGGCGGGCATGCCCCGGCGTATCGAGGCACAGCAATTCCCGACCCGCCAGCGATACCGTAAAGCCATCCGCAGCCTCAATGATGCGCTCAGCCGGGATTGGCAAAATCTCACCATAAATCCGCTTGACGTATTCCGCCCCATAAACCGCCGTTACTCCGGCAACCAGTTTGGATGGCTCGGCCATGTGGCGTGCGCCACGCGGATGAACGACCAGTTTGGCATTGGGAAAAGCCGCCATCATGCTACCGGCACCGCCAGCATGATCAAGATGGATATGGGTCAGGATCACATAATCAACCGCCGCAACATCCAGCCCAAGGCGCTCAAGCGCGGCCATTGCATTTGGCAGGGCATCATTGCTGCCGGTATCAATCAGGGCGACCCGCCCTGATTCAACGACGACATGAATTGCCGCCAGAATTGGCCGGACATAGCCTGCATCAAAAGCGTAAATCCCGTTACAGTAATCTCTCCAGTCAAACATTTTCACTTACCCTTTTATTAACAGTTACACGACTCGAGCGGTCAGCGTACCAACGCCATCGACGCCCGCAGTTAGCAAATCGCCCTGCACAATCGGCCCAACACCCGCCGGCGTGCCGGTGTAGATCAGATCTCCAGCCTCCAGTCGCACCATGGTCGACAAGTTGGCGATGATGTCAGCCACTTTCCAGCCCATGTCGACGAGATCACCATCCTGCCGGATTTCGCCATTGACCTTGAGCCAGATACGCCCTGTTGCGGGATGGTCGACGGCACTTACTGGATGTATTTCCGAGCACACAGCAGACTGATCAAATCCTTTGCCCATATCCCAGGGATGTCCTTTTTCCTTCGCCTTCCCTTGAATATCGCGGCGCGTCAAATCGAAGCCGACGGCATAACCAAAAATCAGCCCTTTTGCAGCGTCGACCGTAACATTTGCGCCGCCGGCCCCCAAAGCGACCACCATTTCAACTTCATGATGCAAATTCTTGGTAATCGGCGGATAGCTGACACTGATTTCGCCTTCACCACCAATCACTGCATCACCCGGCTTCATAAAGAAGAAAGGTGGCTCCAGACCGGAGGCCTGATCAGCCGCCCCCATCTCTCGAGCATGATCGGCATAGTTGCGTCCGACACAAAAAATACGCCGCACCGGAAAACGGGCCTCGCTACCGGCAACTGGCAAAGAAGGCTGTGGGTGCGGAGGGAAAACGTAAGTCATGCAAAATCCTTTCAGCAAATCGGTCACTCAGACCGGATTATCAATATCGACAAACTCACAATGAATGCCAAACCGCTCGGCAAGATGTCCGGCCAAAGCCTGCGCGCCCAAACGCTCGGTTGCATGGTGCCCGGCCGCAAAATAAACCACACCGCTTTCCCGCGCCAGATGCACCGTTTGTTCCGAGATTTCGCCCGAAACATAAGCATCCAGACCGAGCGCGATAGCCTGCTCGAAATACCCTTGCGCCCCACCGGAGCACCAGCCAATACGGCGTACCTGGCGCTCAGGATCGCCAATCATTTGGGGCTGACGACGCAGCAATTGCGCCAATTCATCGCTCAGCGCACTTGCCGCCATCGTTTCTGGCAGACGCCCAAACCAGGCAATACTCTGCTCACCAAAGCGGCCTTCCGGCAGCCAACCAAGCTTTGCTGCCAGTTGCGCGTTGTTGCCCAGTTCAGGATGAGCATCCAGCGGAAGATGGTAGGCCAGCAAGTTGATGTCATTGGCCAACAGTGCACCCAAGCGCTTTTTCCGCATGCCGGTAATACGCCCATCCTCCCCCTTCCAGAAGTAGCCATGATGCACCAGAACCGCATCTGCACCACGCGCCACAGCCGCATCAAGCAAGTCCTGACTAGCCGTTACGCCAGTCACCAGGCGCCCGATCTCGGCTCGTCCTTCCACTTGCAGGCCATTTGGGCAATAATCACGGAAACTCGCCGGCTGCAACAGCCCCTCCAGATACTCCACCAGTTCTTCACGTTTCATTGATACGGTCTTTCATGCACAGGTTGTGGCTGATTTTTGCACAAACAGTAACGGTTGCGTTGGCCATGCTGTTTGTAGTGACAACATTAAAACCAGAGTGGTTGCCCAACAGGACAGCTGCCGTCACGCTCCACGAAGCGACGCCTAGTCTTACCGCTGGCGAACAACCTGCCCCTAGTTCTTACCGAGATGCCTCGCGCGCCGCCTTGCCAGCAGTTGTTCATATTTACACCACGAAGGACATGAAGACGCAACGCCATCCGCTGTTTGACGATCCGATTTTCCGCCATTTTTTTGGCGACCGCCCCGAAGGTGGCAAACAACAACGCAACTCCGGCCTCGGCTCCGGCGTTATCGTCAGCACCAATGGCTACATTCTCACCAACTTTCACGTAATTGAAGCAGCTGATGACATTCAGGTTTCGCTCAATGATGGCAAAACCTACAAAGCCACCGTGATTGGCAGCGACCCTGAATCCGATCTGGCAATTCTGCAAATCAAGGCTGAAAAACTGCCGGCAATTACATTTGGCCAAATGGAAAATGTCCGTGTCGGTGACGTTGTCCTCGCCATCGGCAACCCCTTCGGCGTTGGCCAAACAGTCACCATGGGCATTGTTTCGGCGCTGGGCCGATCACACCTCGGCATCAATACCTTCGAAAACTTCATTCAGACCGATGCCGCGATCAACCCCGGTAATTCCGGCGGTGCGCTGGTCGACACCAACGGCCACCTGGTCGGCATCAACACTGCCATTTATTCACGTACCGGTGGCTCACACGGCATAGGTTTCGCCATTCCGGTATCCAGCGTGCGCAGCATCATGGAACAGATTATTCAAACCGGCACCGTCACACGTGGCTGGATAGGTGTTGAAGCGCAGGAAATAACCCCTGACCTTGCCGAGTCCTTTGGCCTGCCTGATGTTGAAGGCGCACTGATTGCCGGTCTGATGCGCAACAGCCCGGCCGATGCAGCGGGTATAAAACCGGGTGACGTGCTGCTCGCCGTCAACGGCAAAGCCGTCAAGGATCCGCAAGTAATGCTGGATCTGATCGCCGCCTTGAAGCCGGAGGAGCGGGTCAATTTTCGCCTGCGTCGTGACAAGAACATCATTGAAGTTCAGGTCAAGATCGGCAAACGACCACCGCTGCAGCGCGAACGGGAATAAGCCGTGTGCCAGTTACTCGGGAATAACTGCTTAATTTTACACACCTACCCGCTCTAGTTTCCCACTTATTCAAAATTCGAATCGCCACTCCAGTCATTCGAGTTATCGAGACTATCAACATCATTCCAATGGCTAGTGCCATACACGTTTCCCTCGATATCTAGGCAGGTGTCTTCGATCATCGGCAATCCGTTCGCAGGATTGACATCCATTCCTATAGGCGGCTGGGGTATGTCTGCGCAGGGCTCGCCATCCAGCCAGTCGGTGAAGAAGTTCCAAATTTTCATGTATTGCTCCTTGTAAATATCCGGATTCCAAGATTCCGAGCCGGGTTAGGTTTTTGCCCTTCGGTCTGCCGGCAGCATTTGCCTAGACCGATGTCCGTTTTTCCTGAGTTCGTCGCCACGTCACAAGCAGTCGTGACCGCTACGCTCAGGGGCAAGGGTTCCCTTGCGCAACGCGATAGCGCCCGCCCTTGCGGCTGAGTGGGTCACGATTAACGTGCGTGGTCAGCGACGAACCTAGGGAAAACGAGCCAGCGGGCTTCTCGCCGGTGGGTCGGGCAAACCGAAGGTGCGCAGTCACCAGACAAGGTGACAGAAGGGGAGCCGTGCCCGTAAGGGGCACGGGGCAAGGTCGTTCAGACCGCAGCCCCCTGCGCCGCTGCCTGCCCAAGCAGGCACCAGCAGGGCTGGGGGAGCCAGGCTTCGCTGACAACCCAAGTTGACAGAAGCGCGCCCACGCGCTGGCAGAAGTCTGGGGGCAACGCCTAACGCGTCCAGCGTTATTTCGAAACGGCTAACGTGACAATGACGCCAGCGGCGGGCTTGTGACGTCAGAGGAGAAAGCAGAGGGGGTTGCCCCGCCGCGATAGCGGGGGTGGCGCTGCCTTTTTGAGCCGAGTTGCACCCTAGTGCAAAAGCCCTACGACCCGCGTCCAGCGGGGAAAGTGGGGCGATCGGCTTGTGCTGCCACAGGGCAGCACGGGTGTTGCCGTGGCGGGGTGGCTATACGAGGGAGCGGCACAAGGCTTGTCTCGTGCCGATACCGGAGATAGACCACTATGACACTCGATAAACGCCTCATCGCCGAGCAGAATATCCTCGCGATCCTTACGTATTTGCACCGTTTCGGCTGGCTCACAAGTCGCATGCTATCTGCGCTCGTGTGGCCAACGGCCAAGCAAGCGCCAGCTTTGGCGCGGCGCGCAGTCAAGGCGTTAGCTGACCAAAAATTGATTCTCAAACGGCAGTTGCCTGAGGGCGGCGACTGCTACACGCTGTCAGCGGCCGGAGCGCGTTGGTTGCAGGAGAAAGAAGGGATTGCCGCCAAGAGCGGCACGGGTTTGCAACTCGGCAACCCCGTGCATCGCGCCTGCGCCAACTGGTACTTGATTGACCAGATACGGCAAGGAAACCGGGTATGGACGGAATACGAAATTCAGACCGGGCGCGCCCCAGTCGCTTGCGTCTCGGGCAAAGTCCCGGATGGGCTTGTCTTGACACCCTTCGGCCTGATTTGGGTCGAAGTCGAGAATGCTTGGAAGAACCGCAGCGAGCGCGGCAAGGTCGTTACCTTCTGCCAGCGCAACTTGCTGACGGGCGTAGAGATGGCAGAACTGGCTCCCAATTTCTACCTGTTCCGTGTCGCTATCGTCAGCGCCACCGTCGATGCCTTGCGCTCGATGGCCCAGTCACTGGCCGACGCCCACGCCGTGGGCGACCTGAGCGACACTCAAACCGGCGCTATCGAACTGGTGCACCTGCCAGTCGATAAAAGCCTGGTCGCAGCCCCGCCGCAACAATGCCTGCTCTACGACCTGCGTTGAGTATTAGTCAGCGCAGGTAAGGTCATGCGCTGGGGGAGCAGCATTTTCAGAAGCAAGCCGCGCCAGCCTGACAGTAGTAGAGGCGGCAACGCCGGGGTCGCCGGGACTGGCGATACCGGTTTTAGTTGCGCCCGTAGGCAGGTTTCAACGGCTACACCCGCCCGCATCTGTTCTGCTAAGGTTTTGAACAGGGCATGTTGCGCCACCGGCACAGCAATACTTAACTGACGAATACCGGCAGCCTCGGCTTTTTCTCGTGTCCGTCGCGTCCGCTCGGCTGCATTCGTGGCTTTGGGGCTGGGCGCATCTGCCACCCACGCCCGAATTTGCTTGAAACCCAGTTCCTTGGCAGTGGTGGTGATGTCGGCTGGCACGCCGAGGGCTGAGGTAGGCTGAGAAAAGTGGACGCCATCTGTAAGATGATTTTTACAGGAGG
>ERZ724510.629-NODE-629-length-20387-cov-7.112975_pt1 | contig 20387 bp, 23 predicted proteins | sample MGYA00376043_ERZ724510 | MGnify/ENA primary metagenome ERZ724510 (study PRJEB28724, sample SAMN07190888) | wastewater metagenome | isolation source: influent of sewage treatment plant in Hong Hong | place: USA: Christiansburg, Virginia | collected 2016-03-01 ... | reverse complement strand
CTGATATTGCCCATCAGGTCAATGCAACTATGGGATTATTGCAGAGTGTCAATCGCGAACTCCTCAAACATCATCTCTCTTGCTGTGGAGTCAAGGCACTATCGAGTGAAGATATTGCCAAGAAAACAGAATTCATTGATGAGCTGGTGCGAACATGGGATGTTGCGACACGAAAATAATATTATTTTACTATTTATGGGTATTTTCTGAAAGTTTTCTCGAGCGCATTTTTCTATGATGATGTGTTATCTTGGTATTAGCTTCATTACTGGTGCTATATCTCATGGGTTCTTTTCTGGAACGCGATCACTCATTACGTGAGTACTCGGAGTGATATTTTTTGTAATTTGATCACTTCTTGAAGAATGATCTGAAAAACAAAATTCTTGGAATATTATTTTGGTTTGAGCTATTCTTGCTATCGCAATAGGATCTGTTACTGGTGGATTTCAGCATTTTCCTGATTCACCGGAAAGAAGTGTTTGGATTATTCCGGTATGATTTATCACCTCATTATTTCTATATGCTTGTATTCATTGATACCGTTTGAGGCAATGAGAATACATATATATACTGATAGCGAGCGCACTGATCTTATGAATTTCTGTTTGATCATTTTTTCTGATTGAGAATACCAATATAGTCGCACATGGACATGAGGAATCTTCTGCTGCTGTTTCACATAATGACTAACACCTTTTAATATTTCTATTTATGAAACCAAATCAAACTTGTCCATGCGGTCCAGACTGCAAATGTGGAACGAACTGTCCGTGTGAGAAGAATGGATCTTGTGGTGCTTGCCCAACAGAATCAAAGAAATGCGCTCGAAGTTGTTGTCATCTCTGGGCGATCCTCTGCGTGATTTCTTGTGTATTTTGTGCTGGCGTGATGATATGGGGAGCTTACGCGATGCATACAGACCTTCGCAAGATGGAGACTCTCATGAGACCATCTCATGTCTCTCTGATGAATCAATCATCTTCTTCCAACCAAGATCAAACAAATGACCCTATGCGTGAGCATTGTAAAATGATGCCAAATATGATGGGATGTGAAACATATGAAGGAGGACGGGGTACTCATATGATGGATCCTATGGATATGAGCATGATGCAAATGGGGCAAATGCTCGTAGGGAAGATAGGAGATGATCTTGATCGAGCATTCATCGAAGGGATGATCCCACATCATCAGGCAGCGGTCGATATGGCTCGCTATCTCACCGGAGCAAAACATTCAGAACTTCAGAAAATGGGGCAGGATATCATCGCTGCTCAGTCCAAAGAAATCGATCAAATGAAGAAGTGGCAAACTGAGTGGGGATATGCAAAATAAAAACACCCAATGGGTGTTTTTATTTTGCATACTATTTTTACTACACTAGATCTCGTATCCTCTCTCCAATCTCATCCACTCTCTCAAACTCAACCACTTCCCGCGCCACCGCGCGAAATTGTTCGTGTCCGAGTCATCGCTTGATCACGAGTATGATTGGGAGTCACATCTCGACTGCTCGATCGAGCTCCATGATCATTCCTTTGCTCTCTGTCTCTGACTGGATGTAGGCGATCATGAGATCAGATCATCGCATTGCTTCAAGACAATAAGCATAGTTATCATCGGCGGTCATCTTCTGCTCCTCGAAGTAGGGGATGAGCCAGAGTGAGCAAAATACGGCATGTCCGAGTGACTCGAGTGTATCAGTGATGGCACGAAGTGCGATCGTGATAGAGGGGATGTCTTCGCCGGTGTAGCGGTGGGAGATGAAGATTTTGGACATGGTAGGATCATAACAATAGAAAAATATGGTAAGGATGGTTATACTCATGTCAATGGAAAGTGAATAGAATAATCAGATATGATGATGAAGATCATTTGACAAAATACTCATTTTACTAGAATACTCACGTTGTGATCTTGCAACATAAGGAGATGTAAATGAAAGAGCAAAAGAAACCAGATCCATTCAAAAATCATGATTTTTATAATGATCCAGATGATTTGAATGGCATGAAAATCATGCTTGGGATAATTGCTTTTGGTATGATTATAGTAGGTTTTTATATACTACTTCATAATCATTTTCCACTTCCGCGAGAGGTTGAGTTAAAAAGCGGGAGCTATTCAATACCAACTCTCAAGAGTGAGTGATAAATAAACCGGTCATTTGACCGGTTTTATATACTCAATTTTATAGATGTAAACCTCCGAAATGAAAGCAGAGTCCGATTCTTTTTGATTCCCTGCAATTCACGGTATGATGCCGGAAGAGTTCATAATCCCATTTGATTGCATGAAAATACTCATGAATAATCAAAATTATCTTGTTTGAGGGATCCCGAGAGTTGTCAAAAGTATGATTTGAGAGAAAAAAGCTATTTTTTGAAAAACAGAATTTGTTACCGTCAATCTTGAAGATAACAATAGAAAATTCTTATGAATGAAGACCACTACCTATCCTGGCCATACAAATATAGAATGATACTATGATAAGGAAAAATTTGTAAATAATCTTGCTTCTTATATCTCTCTCGCTGAAATTGAGAGCGATTTTTCTGAACTTATATCGACACTCAAAAATATTATCACCTCTGAAAAACCTGATCTCATTATTCTCAATGGAACGTGACTTATGCCATGGTCGCTCATGAAGGCAGCACAGTGAATGAACATTCCGATAATTGTATACTATCATTGATCGATTACAGCTGAGGAAAAACAGTCGATCGTAAAAGGAAAGGCAAATATTCTGAATGCATTTGAAGAGTCTTTTCTGAGGGTAGATTCTGGTTTTGTTTTTCCATCTGAGCTTTTGAGAGGAATTGTCTCGAAGAAATTCTGAGTATATGTTGAATCGCTCCATTACAAGATTATACCAAACTCTGTTCCACTATATTTCTTTGATTCCCAAAAACTTTCTGTCACTAATAGTAGAAGCAAGAAGATACGGGTAGGATTTGTTATGCGTTGGTGTAATGTGAAGAACAAAGATTTTGTCATTCAGTTTATCGAATATATTCGATCATATGATCTCAACTATACAGTCTACCTTATTACTGACAAAGAAGAAATAGCTATGAAGGATATCGGTTGAATATCTGAGAATATTATTATTCATACACAGCTCGAGTACAAGGAATTAGCAATTTTTCTTCATGAGTGTGTGGATATTATTATTTGTCCTTCAAAATTTGAAACATATGGAAATATAGCTCAGGAGGCAATTGCACTCGGAACGCCCGTTATATTGAGTAAAAATATGTGAATTTGTGAAACTTTTGAAACCATATGAATGCATAACTCTGTAGTGGATTTTGAGAATACGACCATTCCTCAGATGATGGATCTCATTCATACTATTATTACATTCGGTGTTCCAAAGAGCGCTCTCAAAATTCTTAAAGAGAATTTTCAATCAAGGTCAGTGAATCAAAAAAGACGCTATTTTTTTGATAATTATGTAGCCTGGTACCATGCAAGAGGAAAGATGAAGAAATAATATATTATATCTTCAATGAATAGATGAAGATAAGGGGGGTATATTTGACAAAATATTCATTTCTCTAGAATACTTAGGTTGTGATTTTGCAATATAGGGAGAAAGTAATTGAATAATACAAACCAAGACAATGAAATTGTCATGTTTAGTGACAGTAGCCCATTTGAGTCAAGGTCTTCAGGCTTTATAAATATTTCTCTAAGCATTATTCTGGTGGCATTAATTGCCTGTATGTGGATGCTTGTAGGATGATAGAGTTAAAAGTTTATATAAATCTATTACGCCACGGAGGAGGGGTGATAGTCAAAAAAGTCAGCCATTACGGCTGACTTTTACATGTATGCATGCGCCTATTCTAATGCAATATATTCGCAAAAACATAGTTCTCTACTCTAGGAGAACTGTAAATTTGTAACATAAGGGGATGTGAAAAAGAAAGATCAAAAAAACCGGTTATTTAACCGGTTTTTACTTGTTATCAAGAATTTTTATCGTTGCATCGAGGAGATTTACATTTCCACTGATAGCGAGCTGAGTGTCATTCGCTTGAGTTTTTACTCAAATTTTATCAAGACTATTTTTGACTGTATTGGTTGTTGTTCCACTTGAAGTAGCGATATTACCATGAAATGTGGTGCCATTGAGATTGATCTGATAGCGAATAAAGCTACCATTTGTATCACGATATCCACTATAATGCCCATTTATTGTTTGAGATGGTATATTGGATGGCTGTGGTCATTGGAGAAAGAATTGATTCATCATGTTTTGATTACGTCTCTCCATAGCTTCCATATTGTTCCGCATCTCTTCAAATGGATCTACTCTGTACCATCATTGGCTTCTGTGTGGTCAATAGTACGCATGATTCATCATTGAAATATGCTTATTTGTTTGCTCTCATTTTTTTATATGGTCAAACTTTGACTCATAGCATACAATGGTAGTTATGAGGGCAACGAAGAGAAATATTGATAGTATCCAACCAATATGAAGCGATCGACATGAGTTCCAACATCTTGTCCATATTGGTAGAGTTTTTGTCGTTTCTTGCTCGACTGTTTTTTCTTTGTTGGGTGGGTTATCTTGCAATGGTTGTGACTGATCTGGTTCATTCGTTACTGTATCTATATTTGTAGCCTCTTTTTTTTCTTGTGTGTGAGAGACTGATGTTTCATTATGTTCTTTTTTATGCATGAGTAGAAAATAATAAATTTATGAGAGCTGCTTAAGTTCTTTCTCTATCTTTTCGAGATCAGATTGTGCGTCACTATCGTCAGGATTTTCCGTGAGATAGTCTTGAATATAGGCTTTGCTTTGCTCAAGGCTATATCTTTTTTCAGCATTTTGTGCAGCCAGACGACGTTTCTCAGCACGCCGATTCTCATATTTATTGAGATCAACACCATCTGGGAGGTGCTTTGTATCAGCTGGAAGAGATTGGGTGCCACCAGGGAGAGCAAAGAAGGAATCGAATGGAGAGTTCCATCCACCGAGGAAGTTCTGAAAGAGGCTTTTTGTATTGTATTCTGGATTTTCACTGATGAACTTTTGATAGGAATCATAGTCATCAAAGTCTTTTTGAAATGTATGTACCTTCCCGTTTATATTCGAACGAGAGACGATTCTTCATTGAAACATAACAGTAAATGTAAATAATAATTTTGCTATTTCTAGCACTAGTATTATAAAGGTGCTAATTTAAAAATCAAATATTTTTTCTTGACTGAATATTTTTGTAGCATCAAAATATATTTCCAAGCGAAAATAGCTCGATTTTTTCCTATATTTTCCTATACTCCTTGCATGCTCTTTGATACCCACTCGCACTTATCATATGCACCACTCGATCAGGATGAGGGCTGAGTTTTCACACGTTTACACGATGTGTGAGTAGGGCATACAATGCAAATTGGATGCGATGTTGTGAGCTCCCTATCTGCCATCACACTTGCTCAGAAATACCCATGACATTATGCAAGTGTTGGCTTGCACCCTGTTGAGGCACAGTCTATTCATGCAAAGTATGAAATAAGTAAGAACCAAGAACAACTAAAATCCTTGATCGAGGAAAATCGTAGCTATGTTCGAGCAATAGGTGAGACTGGTCTTGATAATTACCATTTACCCGATACAAATATCGAGGAAGCACAGCAGGCTCAAGAAACATGGTTTCGTCTTCAGATTGAATTAGCTCAACACTACAAGCTCCCGCTCGTTATTCACACACGTGATGCAAGAGAGCGAACCTATGATATTCTCTCAGAGATTGTATCGAATCAGTATAACAATATTCCAGCGATCGTTATGCATTGTTATAGCGAGGACATTGGCTTTGCTCGAAGATTACTTTCTATTCTTTGAGATCAAGTTTATTTTGCTTTTTGAGGTATTCTTACCTACCGATCTCGCAATGAGGCGATTCAAGAGGCAGCAACCAAAATACCAATTTCCCAAATATTGCTTGAGACTGACGCACCCTTTCTCACACCATATATAGCTCGAAAGAATGGAGCAAAGCACAATGAATCATCTTATATAGGTGAAGTACTTGATAAGCTCGCAGAGCTCCGAAATGAACCGAGAGACATGCTTGAAGAAGTGATTTACAACAATAGTATCCGTATATTTTGCCCAGAACATGCTCATCAATAATACCCAATCAGAATTTTGTATCTATGCTCAAGATTCGAGGTATACTCGCCGTATCGACCTCATTCTCTCGCAGATGTTTGACGGGCAGTCACGCTCGTATATTCAGAGGCTGATCGAAGATGGACTCGTAATGAAAAATGGCGTTGTACTTGACCGTCATTGCAAAGTGAGAAGGGGTGATCTTATCGCTGTAAATTGGAAGATCGACAAATCACATATTGCAGCAGAAGATATCCCTCTTGAAGTAATTGTTGAGACAAATGATTATGCTCTTGTATCCAAAGAGGCAGGCATGAATGTACACCCAGTACCTGGTGAGGGAGGAAAGTCTGGAACTCTCATCAATGCTCTGATGAGTCATTTTGGCTCGCTCTCGGTGATCAATGGTGTAGAGCGCCCAGGTTTGGTTCATCGTCTTGATAAGGATACTTCAGGTATTCTCATCATTGCAAAGAACGACTGATTTATGACCTATGTGCAACGCCAGATTAATAATAGAACCGTCAAAAAAACCTATATTGCACTCGTGGCTGGAAGAGTAGGGGAGACGAAATGATATATCGAATCTTACATGTGACGCGATCCGAACGATCGCAAAAAACATACGATCAATGATCCCCTCAACCCAAAGCTTGCTCAGACAAGATATAAGGTACTCGGATATTTTGGTGATCTTGCATCGCTCGTTGAGGTGGATCTCCTCACGGGTCGTACCCATCAGATTCGTCTCCATATGCTCTCGATCGGACATCCAGTGGTCGGTGATAGCGTCTATGGAAATGCAAAAATAAATACACTCTTTGCGGATAAATACGATCTTCATCGTCAGGCACTCCATGCCTATCGAGTTGAGTTCACCTATGAGAGTGAACGAGTATTTGGGATCGCCCCACTCAAGAAAGATATGCACAATGTTATCACGCAGCTGATGAATACTTTTGAACCCAAAGAAGCGAGTGATTATTTTCACATAGAAAAGTACGCACAAATATAAAACTCCCAATTGGGAGTTTTATATTTGTGCGATACCACGGAGACTTTTTTCGATTGCAAGAAGATTTTTTCGATTTTCTTCACTGAGATGATTCTCTGAGAGACGCCCTCAGAGCTCATCTTGTATATGATTTAATCTTTGTAAAAGCTCTTGAGCAACACTTTTGGTGGCATTGAGGGTAAAAAGCGTTTTATTACTTATATCATCAGCCAGCAGTACTCATTCCTCGCTACGAATGAGATGACTTGTTCGTATTTTTGAGGTACTCAAAATAGCAGAAATATCTGTGGAAGAATGATTATTTTTTCATTCTTGATGAGCAAGTTGATCTGATATGTTTTCAGTAGAGTGTCGCATAGATTTCTAAAATTAGTTAGCTTAGTCATATTACATCATATATATTTTTTTTTGTCAAAAAAATGAAGGAGTCAAATCACCATAAAATATCAAATAATCAAGTGATAATTTTTGCATCATATAAAAAAATAGGCTAGAGTTGAGATGTTCTAAACTATTCTTAATAACAAATATATGTCTGAACAACAGGGGGATCATTTTGATCAAGGTCTCAATTCATGAGCAAAAGCATGGGATGCTTTAGGTGATATGGCGAATCAGTTTGGTCGAGGTATTATTGCTAAGGCTAATGAAGGGCTCACTAGTGCTGCAGAAGCGGCAGACAAAGCACTCATACAACCAGCATCTCAGCTGATCGAATGAGGTGTGAATGTAAAAAACAAGGTCGTGAATGCTGCGGATCGAGGAAGCAATGCAATAGCGAATAAGGCAGGTCAAATCAAGAAGGATGCCACTGGAATATATAATCAAGCCATCGATAACACCTCTGATAATATGCTTGCGACTGCAGATAAGGCAAGTCAATTAAAGAAAGAGGTTACTGGAGTGTGAAGTGGACTAGCTGCAGTAGCTAGTCGTGGTGTATGAAAACTGAATAAGGTTACTAAAGAAAATATTATTAAGCCAATTGTAGCAGCCGTGGACACAAAATATACATCACTAGAAAAATGAGCCACGGACAAACTCAATCAAGTAAAAACTAAAGTAACAAAAGTTGGTAATGATATTGGTAAGGGTGTTGAGAAGGTGGGAAATACTATCACGGACGCACATAAGAGTGCTGTTGAAGGAACAGTTAAAGTTATTGTGGCATGAGCTGATGCAAAAAATAAGGTAGTAAAAATCTACAATGAATGATACGATGAATGAAAAGATCCAGAGAAATTTGCACAAGAACAAAAGCAAGCAAAAGCAAGAGAAGTTGCAGCCAAGACTCCTGCGCCTAAGAAACCTGCTCAATCAAGTTCTAAGACTTAAACCAACTATATGTCTTTTGATGTTATTGCTCAACGGGCAGAATTTCTTTCTCTTACTCTTGAAAAACAAAAATGAGTTGTTATAGCCAACCTAAAACCATATATTAATGAAGGAGAGAATTTTAAAACGATTTATGAATACATAAGTCATTCTGAAGATATTTCAAAAGAATACCTTTTGGAAGTATATGAGGCTATCTTGCGAACAATCTATGAGGCTCAATCTATAGAGGAGCAAGAAAATGATGTCAATATGCAATCTCTGCGAGATAAAACACTGACATTGCGAGAACAGGAGGAAAAAGAGAGACAACAAGATAGGAATGATGTAAATAATATCTTGAATTACTAGGCCAAAGTAAAAGCACCATTACGGTGCTTTTACTTTTTTAGGGCTTTATTCAATAACTCTTGCGTTCATTTTCTCACCATACTTTCTCATATATTTTTCTCTTTCTTCTTGGTTCATAATACAAAACAATGTCGCATGCACATCAGCGATCATTGCACTCGTTGCGAGTACGAAACTTGCACGGTCTGAGTTATTGGATCGACCAAGACGTGGATCGATGATATGATGGGAGTTTTCAAACCTTCTTTTTGTTCCATTTGATGCTCCAAGAGCACAATTGTTCAGAGTGATCACATCTATGACTTCACTCGTGTCATATGGGTTCTCGAGTCATACCTGCCATGACCCCTCAGACCATATATCACCACCAAAATCTACGAGAAATTGTGAACATCCCTTTTCTCGGAGAAAATAAGCAATCTGATCGATCAAATATCCCTTCCCAATGCCACCAAATTCGATTTCAACATGATTATTTAAAGTGAGTTGATTTTTTCTTAAATAAATGTGCTGATATCCTACATTTTGATTCGTATTTTCTTTTGTTTGATCGTCGTAGCCAATTTTACGAAGATAGGGGAGGATAGTTGGATCGAATAGTCCATCACTCTGTCTTGCAACTTGCAGGGCATAGATGAGCATCTGAAATGCATCTTGATCGAGTGTTCCTCAATGATTTTGGTTGATACTATCAAGGTAATTTCATGGAATAAATCGTGAAAATCGATCTTCAAATCCAACGATCATATTCTTGATATCCAAAAATACCTCGTCGCATGGCTCTGAGGTATCAATCTTGAGATTGAGAATAGTTCCAAGATGTTCTCCTTGGTAGATCTGCATACTAATTCTGCGCTACGAATTTTTTGAATGCATTGGTTGTGAGTGATGCTCCACCCACTGCGTCAAGTTGAAGTTCTGACTTCTTTTTTCCGACCACCTTTGATTGTATAGACTCTGAGAACTTTGTCTGCAGCATAGTACTTATAGGATTGCTTGCAAGTGGCTTTGCTGAGACTGCTGTAATGGTATCACCAGAAGTTGTCATCGTGAACTCCACGGTCTCATCTCCAGCAGGGGAAGTATAGTGAACTGTTTTTGTTACGCTTGCACCTGCAACAATTACTGGCTGTGAATTGGTTGGTGCTGGTCTTGTAGGAGCGGACGAGGGAACGGCTGAAGGGTTTGTAGGTTTATTTTTTGATATACTATCATCATTTGATTCGTCTTCAGATTCAGATTCGTCTTCAGATGATTTATTTTCCTTCATGGTCATAATCGGAGTGGTGTCAATCTCTGCACTTGGTTTTTGCATGCTCGATGTCCCTGTCTGTGTGTCAGTTGGCGATACTGCCCCAGTTGACATACTTTCTGTATTGGTAGGAACAACATCTACTTTTTTCACTTCAGGTGTTGCATTGATCGGTGCTGGAGTTACTTTTTGCTCATTGTTACCACAAGAAGTGAGTAAAATTGCCGGCGCAAAAAGGAGTGCAGATGCGAGAATTTTCTGAGACATGGTAGTTGATAAAAGATAGTCCTATCATAAGAAAAAAGCCAAAAAAAACAAATTTACATCTCGCTTATTTTCCATACAATTCTCACGATTTTGTCAATTATTTCTATGTCTGGACTCACTTTGGTTATTATGGCAGCCGGTATGGCAAGCCGGTATGGATCACTTAAGCAGCTTGATGGTTTTGGTCCAAATGGTGAGGCTATCATCGATTATTCTCTCTATGATGCGATTCGTGCTGGATTTACTCGTGTTGTATTTGTTATACGCCCAGAGCTCGAAGGTCAATTTCGTGAACGATTTGATGCAAAACTTGCCGGAAAAATTGAAGTTCGGTACGCATTTCAGACGGTCGATCGATTTGTCCCTGAGGGGACGGATATAGGGGATCGTGTAAAGCCATGGGGAACGGGGCATGCGGTACTCTGCGCTCGTGATGAAGTGGACGGTCCATTTGCCGTTATTAATGCTGATGATTTTTGTGGATATGATGCTTTTTTTCGCATGGCAAAGTTTCTTTCAGATAGAACTGAAGCAGCCGGCATGGCAACAATTGCTTACCCACTTTCCGCAACATTATCGGATTTTTGATCTGTTTCTCGTGGTGTTATTGTAAAAGATGGAAATGATCATCTACTTTTTATTACAGAACATACTGATGTTATCCGATCTTCTGATGGGAAGATTCTTACCCGTTATGGAAATGATGAGCCAGGTGAACTCGATAAAGATGCACTTGTATCGGTTAATTTTTTTGGCTTTTCCCATTCTGTATTTGATGAAATACAAAGTTTATTTGAGGGCTATCTTGCAAAGTTTAGTACAGCACCAAAAGCTGAATTCTATATTCCATCCGTTGTGACATCTATTATTTCGCGCAATTATCAAATATGTAAAGTGTACTCAACCAGCGCAGAATGGTTTGGTGTGACCAATCCACAAGATAAGCCAAAAGTACAGCATGCAATTCAGCGACTAGTATCAGCTGGTGAATATCCAGAGAAATTATTTGCATAAAAAAAAGACTATTTTTATGAGTCTTTTGATGAGAGCTTCCATACAATTTCATCAGCTTTTGATGGTTTGTATCCGCGATTTTCTGCTCTTCGTAGCTCACCAACAAGCTTGACGAGTTCTGTGAGAACATTGAGAATAAGATCTTTGTTTCCAAGAAATTGATGAAATTCCACCTGATCACATCAAATTGCATGGCTTTTTTCTCCAAAAATTTGCATCTCTGTTGCATGCACCCTTTCAATGTGTGAATTGGACGTTACGAGTATATACTCAGCCGGACTTTTGATGTGTCACTCATTGTACGCTTCAAGAATATTTTTTTCAGTATCGGTTGAATTTTCCTCAAGATAAAACATTTCCTCAAGATTAGGATGACTATCCATATATTGCATAAAAGCTTGCATACGCTTTCAAGTAGTATTTTTTGTGCTTGAGAGTCGTGTATATGTTTGGTGGAGAAATTGAATAATGTATGATCGCATCTTCCTTGCTTCAGAATCCGCAACTTTTTTAGTTCATTCTTGATGGTAATGTGATCAACAGAGGATGACTGTTGGATCACATCCCTTGTTAAGGAGTTTCATGATCGCATCTCATGCACACAAGGATCGTTTTCGGAGAGTTTCTTCATCATGTGATCCGAGGACCATGATTTTTGATATGTCACAGAAATCTGAGAATATGAAATCTTTCTCATCAGTAAAGAAGTATTCGTATGCGATTGCTAAAATATCTCCATATACATGAGGAGCATCAATCATTTGATCTGCAAGTATAGATAGCGTCCCATTTTCAATTGAGTCACGGTAGATATTGCTTCCTTTTTCTGGGTAGAGATTCCACGCTATGTCATGAATACCAAGGTCTCTGTATGATTGGTCTTTTCATTCTCGCCATCCTTCCTGGCGGAACTCTGCAATAAATTCTTTGTGTTGTTTTGAAAAGGCAATGCGATCATTGACACTGAGGGCTGTAAATTGTTGATTCTGTAAACAACGATACTTAAAATCAATTTCATGGTAGTGTGCGATCTTGCAGATTTCTCTCAATATATGCAGCGCAGTATAGCTTGGTTTGTATTTGTGGTGTGTTCTTATATGAGCTGCATTTTGTATTTGTGATCGTATTATATCGACAGCTTCGTGAGGAACACCATCAAGAAAGTCATCCATTCTATGTGAATGATTCTTTGGCTGTTGTTCATCGTGAAGATAGGATTCAGATGTTGTCATAGTGACTATATCTTAGAAGTTTTGGGATTGTAGTGAATAACTATATTTTGGCAATTCTTCCTAGTAACTCTCGATATTTTCATTATTGAGATATTTGCACAGAGCAGAGTTCCAATTTTCAAGTTGAATATCAGAATTGTTTCTCAAAAGACTCATAGCGGGTCTTTTTGCTTTTGTAGGATATTCAGATGACGTGCAAGGTTCGATATGAACAGATGATCGTCTGATAGAAATTATCTCTCGTGCGAATTCATGCCAACTGATTGCATGATCAGTGGAGTTTGTAAAGTGAAGAATACGCTCATCACGATAGAAAAAATCATCTATTCTCTCGATGAGTTCTCATAGGGCAATTGAGAGTGCTTTGCATGATGTTGGTATCCCAAATTGGTCATCAACAACACGAATTTCTTTTCTTTCCTCTGAAAGCCGAAGAATAGTATTTACAAAATTTTTGAATATCTTCCGATTTCATTCATTGTTCCATGGATCACCACCATAGAGCCAACTCGTACGGATAACGATGCTTTGTGAATTTTCGCGCAGCGCAAGATTCTCTCCGAGATATTTTGCAATACCATAGTTATTGATTGGATTCATGCTGTCATTTGGAACATATCAATCAGATTTTGTACCATCAAAAACATAATCAGATGATATAGTGATCATGGGGATTCCGAGTGCAGATGTAGCTTTTGCAAGATTGTAGACTCAAATTGCGTTAATATCCATGTTTTGCTTGATTCCAATGTCTTGAGCATCATCTACGTTTGTATAGGCTGCAAGATTGAGGACTATGTTTGGTTCATAGGTTACAAGAGCATTGAGGCAAGATGGGAATTCACAGATATCACATTCTTTTTTTTCGAGTGCAATAATAGTAAACCTTTCTTTTTGTGTACGTATAAAATCATGAGCGAGCATGCCATTTGCTCCAGTAATGAGTATCTTTTTTTTGTTCATATATTCTTAATTCCCACGAAGTTAGATGTTTATAAAATTTGGCAAGAGTTGATCTTTGCTACTAATGAAAGGTTCTGAAATACCATATATCTTAAAATACTTCCCCCAATCAATATTGAGTTCGGGATCATTCCAGATGACTCATCCTTCATCACTTGGATCATAATAATTATCACATTTGTAGAGGAATTCAGTTCCATCTTCGAGTGTAAGGAATCCATGTGCAAAACCTTGCGGCACAAAAAGTTGTGTTTTATTTTCTGTTGAAAGAAGAAATCCCTCCCATTTTCCATAGGTAGGGGAATCTGGACGTAGATCAAGAGTGATATCATAGACGGATCATCGTACGACTCGTACAAGTTTTGATTGGGGCTTTGTTTTTTGGAAATGCATTCCTCGAAGTAATCCTTTACCGCTCTTTGAATGATTATCTTGAACAAACTGAGCACTTATACTATGTTTTGCATATTCCCTCTGTGAGTAGGATTCTAAGAAAAATCCTCGTTCATCCCCAGAAACTTGTGGATGAACGAGGATCAGTAAAGATATACTGGTATGTTGAATGCGAAGTGACATGTCTCTACTAGAAGGTTATTTTGAATGTTGATCCTAATCACTCATCACTTTCGACTGTTATCCTCATGTGATAGATGCTACAGATTTTTGCAATGAGAGCAAGCCCAATACCATGGCCGTTTTGTTGACTATGATTGATTCGATAGAACCTATCGAATATCTTCGTTTGGTGCTCTTTGCCTATTCAGATTCATGTATCGAATATGGTGAGTGACTTTTCTGTAAGTTCTATATCTATTTTTCATCAGAGCACGTTATATTTTATAGCATTTTCGATGAGATTGTGAACGAGTATATTAGCATGTTCTGGGGCTATCATGAGGTTCACATCTCAGAGGGTTTTTACATTAACTTCAATAGACTTTTCTTTTATACTTTCTGCAAGCACCTTCATCTGTTCAGAAAGAACATCCCCCATATTGCAAGATATATTCTTCGGTCCTTTTTCCAAACTTGAAAGTTCCACAAGTGTGGTGATCAGATTATCCGCATGCTTGATAGCTTTTTGTGCTTGATGAATTTCCTCATTTCCTTTCTGGGTTTTACTCAAGAGTTGCAAATTCCCATTTGCTATAGCAAGAGGAGTCTTAAGTTCATGTCCTGCATCATGAATGAAGGCCTCCATTTCATCGATATTTTTGCGTATCGGTCTGAGTATTCGTCGAATAAGAGACGAACTTATGATGGCGATCGGAAGCATAAAAATAAAATTCACCAAGAGGAAGTAGAAGATATCGTCTATGAGATCATCTCTATCATAAGCGGATCGAGATAATACAACAAGAGAGTCGTTTCACCCCATAAAAATCCGAAAGAAATATCATTCTCTTTCTTTTATTCCCGTAGAATCTCAGCTATGAAAGTATACTCATGTACGAACTTCATCTTGCAATACTGTAATAATTTCCTCGAGATTTGATGAGAGTAATCTTTCTGGAATATCAATAGAAGCCATCGTTCATGATGATGATAGTTTTATAATTCCTATACTTTCTCGTGGAGGTGGGGAAGTATCATGAATGTTACGTCGCATATTTGGCTTCCCTATATCGCGTGGACTGCCAATTCTTTGAAAGATTTGTCAGATTATTTGAGACTCCCTATCGAAGGCATCAAGTGACAAGCGATATTCATTGAGATATTTAGCTCATATGAAACTCCCACCTATCATCGATGTTGCGATAAAAGCACATACAGTTGCAAGGAGGGTAAGTCGGTAGTGGGCTCATTGAAGTCAGAAGTTGTACTCTTTTTTCATAGCTATTGGTTGGTTATACGATACCCAAATCATTTTACTGTTTCGATTGTTTCACGTGAGAGTTTTTTTCGTAGATATCCGATATAGACATCGACCACTTTTGGATCACCTGATCAAGATCTTTCACCCCATACTTGTTCGAGGAGAGAATCTCGAGAATGCACATGAGCACTCTGAGTGATGAGAGCAGATAAGAGATGAAATTCTCGTGGTGAAAGATCGATGATATTATCACAATATTTCACGTATTTTCTCGCAATATCAATATAGATTTTTCCAAAGGTAATTTCTTGTGATTTATGATCCATATCACGCCGAACAAGCGCTCTCAGGCGTGCTATCAACTCATCATAATCAACAGGCTTGACCATATAGTCGTCTGCCCCGATATTGAGAAGTTCAATCTTATCAAGAGTTCGTGATCGAGATGTGAGGATAAGAATGGGCATGGTATAGCCATTATAGCGTAATTCCTGACAAACATCCTTCCCATCTTTATCGGGCAAACCAAGGTCAAGAATGACAATATCGAATGTCTCTTTCGCGAGTTCATATATACCTTCTCGAGCATTTGATCGCCAGATAACCGATATATCTTCGAGTGCAAGATATCGGATGAGAGGGGTAGCAACTTCCTGTACATCTTCGATGAGAAGGATTTTCATAGGTTGGTAAGATAGAGTCATAATAACGAGCAAAGCTCAATCGTCCAGAAAACTCTCTTCAAAAGAGGAATCGACTATTCGATTCCTCTTTTTATGACTCGCGTATAAGAGCATGAAATTCATAGTGAGGTGCAGCGATGATGTCTCATAAATTCTATTCTTATACTGTTGTCTTTTTATCGTGCCGAACTTGTTTTTTCAGCTTGTTTCATCATTTTTCCACGATGTTCATGGCTATTACCTTTTGGTCTATGAGCATCAAGAAATGTCTGTTCTTCGGTTGTGAGAGTCTCATTTTTATCGAGTTTTGTACGAATGTTGTCCATTTGCGCACGCTCAGCTTTCATTTTTGCACGTTCGGCTTTGATCTCGCTAACAATGACTTTATCCGCATCACTAAGACTTTCACCATTGAGGAGCTTATCTAGAACTGCATCACGTGCATCCATTTTTGCCTTTTGTTCATCCATTTTTTTCTGGAAGAACTCTTTTTTCTGAGTGTCGGTCATGCTCTCAAGTGATTTCTTTTCATCGTCTGTGAGATTTTGCATGCCATGTATCATCCCTCCATTCATTCTGTGATCTCATTTGAGATGGTTTAGCCCACCTTGTATTTGTTTTTGAAACCCATTCTTGACTGAAGAGGTGTCCACCGAATTGCTGTTTGCGAATGTTACACCAACGAGCGAACTTGCTGCAATAGCTGGCATGACTACGAGTGCCGTAAGAACTGATTTATTCATATATCCAAAGATAATAAGTAAGAGTGTCACTCCATCTGGAGTACACAAGCACTTTAACACAATGATAGTAAGAGATGGGTAAGAACTTTTCTTTGTACTCTTGTGCATTCTAGAAGAGATGAACAGCTTGATATATCAATGTAACATTTCTATACATAAAAAAACTTCCGAGGAGATAATAAACATATGAATAATTTCGCTTTTGATTAACTGCTTTTCTTTGTATAATTTGAGTAATTGTTTGGATTAACATATTCATATGTTTCTTACACCTCTTCAGATATTCTTTGTTGTATCAGGAACCATTATTCTGATCATCGCGCTTGATGTAGCACGTCGAGAGCGGTTTAATGCGCTCCATTTTATTGTATTTATTGGTATTGGACTCGGTCTTCTGCTTTTTACTTTTTTCCCCACCATACTTGATGCTATTGGGCATATTGTTGGTATACAGAGAGGTGCTGATGCCTTGGTATACGCAGCGATCATATTTTTACTCTACTTTGTACTTCTCCTGCTTCGAAAAATAGAGTCAACCAATAGTGTCTTGACGGTTCTCGTCCGAGAGATCGCTCTTTCAAAAGTTTCATTGCCACACGATGCAAAAAAATAATTTTCTCTTTATTGTTCGTTCCTACAATGAGGCATCCCGTGTTTGATGAGTATTATCAAGTATTCTCGATGCTGGTTTTTCTCATATTTGTGTGATAGATGATGGATCCTCTGATCATACTACAGAAGTTCTTAAAGTCTTTGCTGATAAAATTTATTGGGTTCGACATTCCATCAATCGGTGAGGATGAGCCGCACTCGAGACGTGATTTGAATTTGCACGTCGTTATTCAGGGGTATACCAATGGAAGTATGTTGTCACATTTGATGCGGATGGACAGCATGATATTCGAGATATGAAGAATTTTTTTAAAGAATTAGAACGCCATCCAAAAGGTGAGGTAATCTTTGGCTCGAGATTTATCCAGAAGACATCTTCTAATGTGCCTATACTCCGTAAAATTATTTTGCATTGATGAAAGATGTTCACGCGCTTTATCTCCAATGTACATCTTACGGATGCTCATAATGGATATCGCCTTCTGAGTCTGAACGTACTTTCACGAATACGCCTTACTATGGATGGCATGGAATATGCAAGTGAACTCATTGATCAGATTCATCGGACTGGTTATAGAATCAGTGAAGTACCAGTAAATATTCACTATGATGCTTATACACTTTGAAAATGACAACGATATGGTGGATTTATGCGAATTGCTATTAAGATGATATTAAATAAATTCTTTCTCTAACTTTTTATGGAGCAAAAAACACTTCTTATTACCGGAGGTACTGGCTATATTGGATCTCATGCTGTTGTTGCATTTGAGCAAGCTGGATACAAGACAGTAATCATTGATAATCTCTCGAATTCATCTCGTAAGAGTCTCGATGGAATTCAAAAAATCCTCTGATATACTCCTGATTTCTACGAGTGTGATATTTGCGATCAAATAGGATTAAAGAATATTTTTGAAAAATATAGTTTTGATGGGGTTATTCATTTTGCAGGACTGAAGGCAGTAGGCGAGAGTTGTAAGGAGGTAGTACTCTATCACTCGAATAATGTTTGAGGAAGTATTACGCTTTTTTGAGTTATGCAGGATTTTTGAGTGCACAAGATTGTATTTTCTTCTTCTGCAACTGTATATAGTCCCGATAATATTTCACCACTTCGTGAAGATATGCCTCTTGCTACAACTAATCCTTATGGAACCACAAAACTTATTGTTGAAAAACTCCTTGAAGATTATACAAAGCATACAAATTGGAGAGTGGTGAACTTGAGATACTTCAATCCTATTGGTGCACATTCATCATGATATATTGGAGAAGTTCCAAATGGTATTCCAAACAATCTCTTACCATATGTACTCGATGTGGCAAGTGAAAAACGAGAGCAAGTAAGGGTGTTCGGTGATGATTATGATACGCTCGATGGAACATGAGTACGTGACTATATTGATGTGTGTGATCTTGTTGACGCCCATCTTCTTGCGTATAGACATCTAGACGATACAAAATTTTGAGTTTATAATATTGGTACTGGCACTGGAAAGAGTGTTCTTGAGGTTATCAAGATAGCATCCCATGTAACAGGAAAAGAGATTCCTTATGAAGTGAGTGCAAGAAGATCAGGCGATATAGCAAGTGTTCATTGTGATCCATCTCTTGCAATGAGAGAGCTGTGATTTTCTGCAAAGACATCCACTCAAGAGAGCATAAGTAATGGATGGAAATTTATTCTTAATTCCCAGTCTTAAGTATGCAAACGATCATTATTACGGGTTGAGCTGGTTTTATCGGTTCCAACTTTCTCAATAAGTATGTATCTTTGTTTCCGAATATTCATTTCATTAATGTTGATATTTTGACTTATGCAGGGAATCTCAACAAACTTTCAGATGAGGTAAAACAAGCAAAAAATTATAGTTTTGAAAAGATTGATATTAGAGATATTGAAGCATTGAGGAGTATCTATAAAAAACATGCCCCAACAGATGTTATTCACTTTGCTGCTGAGTCGCACGTAGATAATTCTATTCGGAATCCTCGATTGTTTACAGAGGTTAATGTACTCGGAACGCAAAATATTCTCGATCTTCATAGAGAGTTCTGACTTCAGAGATTCCATTATATCTCCACTGATGAAGTGTACGGGGATATTCCCGAGAGTGGATATTTTACCGAAGATACTCATATTGAGCCATCAAGCCCATATTCTGCATCGAAAGCAGGATGAGATATCCTCGTTCAGGCATATGGTCGAACATTTGATCTTGATTATACAATCACTCGATGCTCAAATAATTATGGGCCAAATCAGAATTTCATATCACTTATTCCATCGTTTCTTTCCAAAATACAGAAGAATGAGCAAGTTCCACTCTATGGTGATGGATCGAATATTCGAGATTGGTTCTACGTAGAAGATCATTGTGATGCGGTCTGGGAGATGTTTACTCGAGCGAAAACAAAGAGTATTTATAATGTCTGAGGGAATAACGAATATACGAATTTGAAAATCACAAAAATACTCTTACAATCTCTCTGAAAATCCGAAGATCTGATATCGTTTGTACCAGACCGACCAGGACATGATAAGAGGTATGCAATTGATGCAACGAAAATCAGAAATGAACTTGGTTGGAGTCCAAAGTTTTGATTTGAAGAAGGTATAAAAAACCATTCCATCTTATTTGTAATTATGAAAGGAATCATCCTTGCATGAGGCTCTGGTACTCATCTTTGGTTATTATTTCGTGGTTTATCTCCAAAGTAGTTTGTTTACCTTTAAGCAGTTTTATTTTCAATAAACACAGCTTGATATATTAAGCCCTTCGACATAATTCACTACGAGTATTAATTTTTTAATAAAAATTTCATAATAGATATGAATAATTATTTCACATGAAAAACAGTATTAATTACTGGTTGAACTTGATTTTTATGACTTGCTTTGACAAAGGAAATTTTAAAGCAAAATCCTCATAGTATAAGAATATATTCAAGAGATGAGGTGAAA
>ERZ724510.622-NODE-622-length-20477-cov-8.918715_pt1 | contig 20477 bp, 16 predicted proteins | sample MGYA00376043_ERZ724510 | MGnify/ENA primary metagenome ERZ724510 (study PRJEB28724, sample SAMN07190888) | wastewater metagenome | isolation source: influent of sewage treatment plant in Hong Hong | place: USA: Christiansburg, Virginia | collected 2016-03-01 ... | reverse complement strand
TGCGCCAGTGGCGCAAGCTGCATCAGGGGACGTCCCTGTGGTGGTCAGTTCAGGCGCGTAACAAGAAATCCCTGACGGTCAATCTGAAGCATCCGGAGGGGCTGGCCATTGTTCGTCAACTGGCGGCCGAGGCCGACATCGTGGTGGAGAACTTCCGCCCTGGCGTGCTCGAGAAGCTCGGGTTGGGCTGGGACGTTCTGTCGGCGGCCAATCCAGGGCTGGTGATGGTGCGCCTGTCGGGCTTTGGCCAGACCGGCCCCTACAAGGACAGGCCGGGCTTCGGGGCGATTGGCGAGTCCATGGGCGGGCTGCGCTACATCACGGGTTTTCCGGACCGCCCACCGGTGCGCACCGGGATTTCCATCGGCGATTCGATTGCGGCGCTGTGGGCCGCGATCGGCGCGCTGATGGCCCTGCGCCACCGGGAGGTGAATGGTGGCGCGGGGCAGGTGGTGGATGTGGCGCTCTACGAGGCGGTGTTTGCGATGATGGAAAGCATGGTGCCGGAGTTCGACGTGGCGGGTTTCATGCGCGAGCGTACCGGCAACATCATGCCGGGCATCACGCCCTCGAACACGCATACAACAAGGGATGGTCGTCACGTCATCATCGGCGGCAATGGCGATGCGATCTTCAACCGGTTGATGCGCGCCATCGGTCGCCCTGATCTGGCCGAGGCGCCGGATCTGGTCAGCAATGCCGGGCGTGATCTGCGTGCTGCCGAAATCTACACGGTCATCGACGCCTGGGTGGCCGCCCGGGATGGTGATGCAGTGCTGGCTGCCATGGAGGTGGCCGAGGTGCCGGCGAGTTCGGTGTTTTCGGTGGCCGACATGTTCCGCGATGCCCAGTTCGCCGCGCGCGGCATGCTGGAGGAGGCCTCTTTGCCCGACGGCCAGCCTCTGCGCATTCCCGGTGTAGTGCCGAAGCTTTCCGCTACGCCGGGCGCCACCGAATGGCTGGGGCCAAAACTTGGAGAGCATACTGACGAGATTCTTGCTGGCCTGGGTTACAGCCCGGAGAAAATTGCTGCGTTACGCGCCGATGGGGCAATTTGACGTGTTGGTAACCCGGCCGGAAGGGTAGGCGGGGTATCATTCCGGCATTCTCCATTCACCCGGAAGTGTGCATGCCCACCATTCTTGTCACCGGCGGTGCCGGCTATATCGGCTCGCATACCTGCGTTGAGCTTCTTGCTGCAGGTTATGGCGTTGTTGTTGTTGATAATTTGTCCAACAGCAAGCCCGAGGCGCTCAAGCGCGTGGAGGAAATTGCCGGGCGCAAGCTGGCCGCCTTTTACCGGGCCGATATCCGCGACAAGGCGGCGTTGCGTGCGCTTTTCGGCGCCCACCCGATTGATGCGGTGATTCACTTTGCGGCGCTCAAGGCGGTTGGCGAGTCGGTGGCCAAGCCGCTGATGTATTACGACAACAATATCGCCGGCACGGTGGCGCTGGCCGAGGTGATGGCTGAGGCGGGTGTCAAGTCGCTGGTCTTCAGTTCTTCCGCAACGGTGTATGGTGATCCAGCCAGTGTGCCGATTCGCGAGGACTTTCCCACCGGCCCGACCAATCCCTACGGGCGCACCAAGTGGATGATGGAGCTTGTGCTGTCCGACTTGGCGGCGGCCGATCCGGAATGGCGTGTCGCGCTGCTGCGCTACTTTAACCCGGTGGGCGCCCATGCCAGCGGCCGCATCGGGGAGGACCCGAACGGTCTGCCCAACAACCTGATGCCCTACGTGAGCCAGGTGGCCGTTGGGCGTCTGCCGCAGTTGCGGGTTTTCGGCGGGGATTACGCCACGCCGGATGGCACGGGGGTGCGTGATTACATTCACGTGGTAGATCTGGCTGTCGGGCACGTGGCGGCGGTACGCAGGCTGTCGGAACGGACGGGCGTGCTGACGGTCAACCTCGGTACGGGTCAGGGCTACAGCGTCATCGACGTGGTCAATGCCTTCGAGAAGGCCAGTGGCCGTCCGGTGCCTTACGAGATTGCCCCTCGACGTCCGGGTGACGTGGCCCAGTGCTACGCCGAGCCGACGCTGGCCGAAACAGAGTTGGGCTGGCGGGCTACCCGCGGTATCGAGGAAATGTGCGCCGATGCCTGGCGCTGGCAGAGTTCCAATCCACAGGGATACCCCGATTGAGTCAATCAGACATGCCGGTCAGTGACGCCCTCAACGTCCTTGGTGAAGCGCTTCTTGCCTGCAGCTACGATCCGCTCACCGGCTGGATGCGTAGCGGTTGCTGCGAATCTGATCCGGATGACATGGGGCGCCATCACGTGTGCGTGAAGGTGACGGCCGAGTTCCTCGGCTTCAGTGCGTTGCGCGGGAATGATTTGTCCACGCCGCGTCCCGAGTTCCGTTTTGCCGGCCTCAAGCCCGGCGACCGCTGGTGCTTGTGTGCGTTGCGCTGGCGGGAGGCGTGGGAGGCTGGCTGTGCGCCGCCGGTGGTGCTGGCAGCAACCCACATGGCCGCACTGGAGGTCATTCCCCTCGACGCTCTCAAGCGCTACGCATACGAGCCTTAGCGTTGAGGGGCGCTCCCCTTAAAGTCCGGCAACCCACTCCAGCAGGGCATCCTGGGCGTCCCGGGCGGCTCCGGCATTGGGGTGGTTGATCATCAGCACCACCGCGTAACGGTGGCCGTTGCGGGCCAGCACGTAGCCGGCCATGCTGCGCACGCCGTCCAGTGTGCCCGTCTTGACGTGGGCATAACCTGCGGCCGGACTGTTGGCGACGCGCCGACGGGCGGTGCCGTCGCGACCGGCGATGGGGAGCGAAGAAAGTAGTTCGGGCATTGTCGGGCTGCGCCAGGCGGCGACGAGCACCTGGCCCAGTGTGTTCGCCGTGATCCGTTCGGTGCGGGACAGTCCGGCGCCGTTTTCCACCACCAGGCCGTCTGTGGCCACTCCGCTGGCGGCGAGGGTGCGCTGGACCCGTCGGGCGCCCGCCGCCGGGGCGTCCTGGTCCGGCTCGGCGCTTGCGCCCAGTGTTGCCAGTACGTGGCGGGCAATCACGTTGTTCGACCACTTGTTCATGTCGCGCAGTACTTCCGGCAGGCTCGGCGACACCGATTCGGCCAGTGGGCGGGCATCTGGTGGCGTTCGGCCATCCCGAAAGCGCCCGCTGATCTCGCCACCCAGCTCTTGCCACAGGGTGCGAAACATCCCCTCGAATAGCTGCCGGGGCGGAATTGGGGCGAGGTTCCAGTCGAAAACTTCGCTGCAACTCGGGGGCAGGCTGCCGTCCAGGGTGAGGAGGGTGCCGGCAATGGTGTCTGTCGCCGTTGCCGTCAGATGGGTTAGGGGATCGGTGCAGTTGCTATTGCCATTACCGTTGCGACGGATGCGGTTGTTCAGAAGTAGCCCGGCAGGGAGCGGGTCGGTACCGACGGTGGCGCCCGTGGTCATGGGGGTGACGCGTAGCTGGATCGCGCCGTAATCGACGGTCAGGGTATCGGCGCCGACGTTGTAGGGGCGCAGCGGGCGCTGGTCAAAGGCTGCAGGGTCGTGGGGCGGCAGGCGGAAAAGGTTGCGGTCGGTGATCACGTCTCCGTCGATGTGCCGGATGCCGCGGCTGCGCAGATCCCGCAGCAGTAGCCAGAGGCGTTCGCGCGACAGACGTGGATCGCCGCTGCCGACGATGAAAAGATTGCCGTTCAGCGTCTCGGTGCGGATATCCCCGCTGGCGGCGATGCGCGTCTTCCATGTGAAGCTCGGGCCGAGCTGGTCGAGGGCGACGTAGGCTGTGACGAGTTTCATCACCGAGGCCGGGTTCATCGCTTCGCCGGTTCGGTGGCTCACCAGGGCGGCAGAGCCATCGAGATCCCGGACCAGGAGACTGGTGGCGCTGCGGGGAATGCCTGCTCGTGTCAGGCTGGCGTCAAGATTTGCCGGCCAGGCTTCCCCGTGGGCCTGACAGGTGCCGGCCAGCAGGGTCATGGCGCAGGCGAGATGAAGGAGGCGGGCGGAGGGGGGCATTGGAGGTGTGGGGCGGGCGCGGAAAGAGGGCTGCACAGGCGCCGATTATGCCGCTCCCGCCATTTGAGGTGCTTGTTGCGATGCAAAAAAACAGTCGATCAGGATGCCAGTACAGTTTTTTTTGAGCTTTCTTGAAAATCTTGTTTTTGGATAATTTCCAATGCTGGCGCGGGTTTAGCGCGATAGGCCTTTTTTTGGGTACGGGTTTTAGCTATACTCCGCGAGTTTTCCGTATTGCGATCTTCGAAGTCTCTTTTATTGAGGTTAGTGGGCCATGAGCGTGGATCATAAAGTGGATGCGGGTCGGCGCCAGCTGTTGCTGGCGACATCGGCTGCGGGAGGCGTGGCCGTTGCGGCTGTGGCCGTTCCGTTCGTCGGGAGCCTTACGCCATCCGAACGAGCAAAGGCAGCCGGTGCGCCGGTTGAAGTGGATATCAGCAAGCTGCAGCCCGGTCAGATGATGACTGTCGAGTGGCGCGGCAAGCCGGTATGGATTATCAACCGGACCAAGGAGATGCTGGATTCGCTGAAGAAGACCGATAGCGAAGTCAGCGATCCCAACTCCGACAAGCCGATGCAACCGGAGTACGCCAAGAACGAAACCCGCTCCATCAAGCCGGAAATCCTGGTGGCGGTTGGCATCTGTACGCACCTGGGTTGTTCCCCGTCGGACAAGTTCAAGACCGGTCCTGAAAGCGGCGTCAGCGCCGACTGGCCGGGCGGGTTTCTGTGCCCCTGTCACGGCTCGACCTTCGACCTGGCTGGTCGCGTCTACAAGAGCAAGCCGGCACCGGACAACCTCGAGATTCCGCCGCACAAGTACCTGGCCGACACCAAGATCTTGATCGGCGACGACGGAAAGGCATAAACGATGACCACCAAAGCTCAAGCGGTATTGGACTGGGTTGACGAACGTTTCCCGTTGACCTCCTCCATCAAGGGGCACCTCACCGAGTACTACGCCCCCAAGAACTTCAACTTCTGGTATTTCTTTGGTTCCCTGGCGCTGTTGGTGCTGGTGATCCAGATCGTTACCGGCATCTTCCTCGTGATGCACTACAAGCCGGATGCCTCCCTGAACGCCTCTGGTGTACCGGTGGCTTTCGCCTCCGTCGAATACATCATGCGTGATGTGCCGGGTGGCTGGATCATCCGTTACATGCACTCGACGGGCGCTTCGGCGTTCTTTGTGGTGGTGTACCTGCACATGTTCCGCGGCCTGCTCTACGGTTCCTACCGCAAGCCCCGCGAACTGATCTGGATCTTCGGCACGCTGATCTTCCTGGCGCTGATGGCTGAAGCCTTCATGGGCTACCTGCTGCCCTGGGGCCAGATGTCCTTCTGGGGTGCACAGGTGATCGTGAACCTGTTCTCCGCGATTCCCGTTATCGGTCCCGACCTTTCCGTCGTGATCCGTGGCGACTTCGTGGTGTCCGACGCGACCCTGAACCGCTTCTTCTCCTTCCACGTCATCGCCGTGCCGCTGATCCTGATCGGCCTGGTGGTTGCCCACATCGTTGCCCTGCACGAAGTCGGCTCCAACAACCCCGATGGCGTTGAAATCAAGAAGAAGAAGGGTGCCGATGGCCATCCGCTGGACGGCATTCCGTTCCATCCGTACTACACCGTCAAGGACATCGTTGGTGTGGTTGGCTTCCTGATCGTTTTCTCCTTCATCGTGTTCTTCGCGCCTGAAGGCGGCGGCTACTTCCTGGAGTTCAACAACTTCGTCCCGGCTGATCCGCTGAAGACTCCGCCGCACATTGCGCCGGTCTGGTACTTCACGCCGTTCTACTCGCTGCTGCGTGCGATGGTGTGGCCGCTGCTGGGTATTGATGCCAAGTTCTGGGGTGTCGTGGCGATGGGTGGTGGCGTGGTGATCATTGCCTTCCTGCCGTGGCTGGACCGCAGCCCGGTCAAGTCGATCCGCTATCGCGGCCCGATTTACAAGTCGATGCTGACCGCCTTTGTCATTGCTTTCTTCATCCTGGGTTTCCTCGGTACGCAACCGCCGTCCTACGCCTTCTTTGGCGTGATTCCGGGTGCTCCTGTGGCCCAGTTGCTGAGCCTGTTCTACTTCCTCTTCTTCCTCACGATGCCTTGGTGGTCGAAGATCGACAAGTGCAAGCCCGAACCTGATCGGGTTACCGGTTAATGAGGATGAAAGCCATGAAAAAATTTCTGACAGCTCTCCTGTTTGCGCCGCTGCTGGCAGTGGCGAGTGGCGCTGAAGTGCACCTCGACAAGGCGCCGGTGTCCACCGACCCGGCAGCCCTGCAGAATGGCGCCAAGCTCTTCGTCAATTACTGCCTGAACTGCCACGGCGCCAGCTACATGCGCTACAACCGGCTGGAACAGATCGGTTTGTCCGAACAGATGATTCGCGACAACCTGATGTTTACTGCCGACAAGATCGGTGAGCCGATGCGTATCGCGATGCAGCGTGACGAGGCCAAGCAGTGGTTCGGTGCGGCACCGCCCGATCTGACCGTGATTGCCCGCTCGCGTGCTTCCGAAGTCGGCAGCGGCGCCGACTGGCTGTACACCTACCTGCGTGGTTTCTACCGTGACGACACCCGTCCGACCGGCTGGAACAACGTGATCTTCGAAAACGTGGGTATGCCCCACGTTCTCTACGAACTGCAAGGTGAGCAGCGCGGCAAGGTTGTCGAACACGAAGACAGTCACGGCAACAAGACCAAGACCATTCAGGTTGAACCGGGCAAGCCCGGCAAGATGTCTGCCGAAGAGTACGACAAGGCGACTGCCGACCTCGTCTCCTACCTGGTGTGGATGGGTGAGCCGATGGCTGGTGCTCGCAAGACCATCGGTACCTTCGTGATTGCTTTCCTTGGCCTTCTCTTTGTTCTCTCCTATCTTCTCAAGAAGAACTACTGGAGAGACATCCATTAATCGGTAGTTTTTTATCGATGCAGTCTCTTGCCATCATTGAGCAAGACGCACCACGCGCTCGGCGCGTGGTGCGTGATACCGAGTATTTGTGGGGTAACACAACAATGATGAATTTGTATTCCGGAACGACAGATCCTTTTAGTCACCGGTGCCGTATCGTGCTCTTTGAAAAGGGCATGGATTTCCAGGTGATTGATGTCGATCTCTTCAACAAGCCGGAAGACATCGCCGTCATCAACCCGTACAACCGGGTTCCTGTGCTGGTTGATCGTGACCTCGTGCTTTACGAGTCGAACATCATCAACGAGTACATCGACGAGCGTTTCCCGCATCCCCAGCTGATGCCGCCCGATCCCATCATGCGTGCACGGGCTCGCCAGTTGCTGCATACCTTCGAGCACGAGTTGTTCTCCCATATTGACGTACTTGAGAAAAATGCCAAGTCGGCCGAAAAGGAACGTGCTCACGTACGCGACCAGCTGACCCAGCTCGCCCCCATGTTCACCAAGCAGAAGTTCCTGCTGGGTGACGAGTTCTCCATGCTTGACGTGGCGATTGCTCCGCTGTTGTGGCGTCTCGATCACTACGGCATTGAGCTGCCCCGTTCGGCTGCACCCCTGATGAAGTACGCGGAACGTATCTTCAGCCGGCAAGGTTTCATCGATGCGATGACTCCGTCCGAAAAGGTTATGCGGCGCTAAGCGCAATCCGGGGTCGCACTCTCCTGCGGCCCCACTTGTGGCCCCTCTTTTGGCCTCATTCGCTGGAAGGTCCACGTCATGAGTGAAATCTCCACCAAGCCCTATCTGATCCGCGCCATTTTCCAGTGGTGTGTCGATCAGGGATTTGCCCCTTACCTCGCGGTTGCAGTCGATAACCGGACGACGGTTCCGCGTAATTTTGTGCAGGACGGGCAGATCGTGCTCAATATCAGCCCTGACGCTACGCAGAGTCTGGTCATGGGCAACGAACTGATCGCCTTTCAGGCCCGTTTTGGCGGAATCGCCCAGAACATCTCGGTTCCTGTGGATAACGTTTCGGCAATCTATGCGCGCGAGAACGGTCACGGAATGGCGTTTGAAGTGTCGGCCTTGCCGTCCGGCGATGCCGCCGATACTGACGTCAATATCGAATCGCTCCCGTCTGCTGTTTCGTCGCCGCCGACGGATGACGTGCCGGAGCCGCCCAAGGGTGGCGGCCGCAGTCATCTGAAACTCGTCAAATAAGTCTGGCTTGACCCCGTGATGCTTGATCTCGCTCAGGGAGCGGGGCAATTGTCTCGGGTAGAGTCCGCAAACTTTCACCCCTGAGGTTTTCGATCATGGCTGCCATGGAATGGACTGACAAACTTGCACTTGGCCTGGGCCCGATGGACCAGACCCACCAGGAGTTTGTCGAAGCCTACAACCGTCTGCTGGGTGTTTCCGGCGAAGCCTTGCTGACTGCAATGGACGAGTTCATTGCCCATTCGGTCGAGCACTTCGAGCAGGAAAACCGCTGGATGGAAAAAGTTGGTTTTCCCGGTTGCCACAAGGCCGAGCATGACCGGGTTCTGGCGGTCTGCCTGGATGTGCGCAAGCGCATGGAGCGTGGCGATTCTGCTCTTGGCCGGCAATTGATCCAGGAGTTGCCCCTGTGGTTCGACAACCATGTGGCTTCGATGGATGCGGCGCTCGCGGCTTACCTTGAATCGATCGGTTTCGACACCGAGACCGGTGAAGTGCGTAACCCGCCCAAGGCGGATTGCGAAGACGGTTCTTCTGCCTGCTGCACGCCGCCAGCAGCAACCCAACCTGCCTGATCTTATATTCAGGGCTTCCGCGCCCTAAAGTCATCCTCGTTTCGTGACGATATGACCATGACTTTTACACCGAGATCGGGTCAGTGATGTCATTCGTTCGTGTTAATAACGGCGACCTGGAGCTTGGCAAGCCGGTTCCATGGCCTCTCTATGACGACAAGAAGCAACTTCTGCTGGCTCGGGGGGTTATGCTTGAGACGGATAGCCAGAAGAAGGCCTTGCTGGAGCGGGGGCTCTTTCGCAAGTTGCCGGTCAGCGATAGCCGTGCGATTCCCGAAAGCGGAGGCCGTCCGGCCGATGACATGTGCAGTTTCGACGAGATCAAGCTCGATATCGGCGATACCCTTCAACTGCAGACGCAGAGTGAGTCCGGGCAGTCTCGTTACTACGTCAAGCTGATCGGTTACCTCAAGGGGAAGAGCGTGCTGGTGACGACGCCGACCCAGGATGGCAAGGTCCTGCTGATGCGTGAGGGGCAGGCTTTTGTGGTCCGGATGTTCTCCGGGAAAAGTGTCTATGCTTTCGGAACGACGATTTTCAAGGTCGCCAACGTTCCCTTTCCCCATCTCCATCTCACTTATCCGGCCCAGGTACGCGGCCTGGTCGTGCGCCGTGGTGCGCGGGCACGGGTCAATCTGATTGCCGCGGTTACGGGTGCAGACGGTCGTTCCCATGCGGCAACGCTGCTCGACTTGAGTACCGGTGGTGCAATGTTGATCGCCAAGTCGCCGATGGGGGTCAAGGATGACCGGGTCGCCATCAAGTTCCGGGTCGTCGTTGGCGACGTGGAGCAATACCTGACCATTCCGGCAGTGTTGAGGGCGGTCCATGCCACCGCTACGGCCGAAGGTGAAGCGCCGCAGGTCAATCATGGCGTGCAGTTCGAGGACCTGCCCCACGCGGAGCATGTGGTCCTCTCGGCCTTTGTCTATCGCGTGCTTTTCGAGGAGTCGGCCGAAGGCTGATTGCCTGGGCGGAATCCTATTTGAGGCTCCGAAACGGGAATGCCGGCTCCGGCGTCTGTCCCGTCATGATGTCTGCTATGGCCCGCCCCGAGCCGCAGGCCAGGGTCCAGCCCAGGGTGCCGTGGCCGGTGTTCAGGAACAGGTTGTCGATGCGGGTGTGACCAATCAGTGGCACGTTGCTGGGGGTCGCCGGCCGCAGGCCGCACCAGTGTTCGGCACGTGCCACATCGGCGACGCCGGGAAGGTGATCCTCCAGCCATGCGACGACGGCTGCACTGCGGGCCGGATTCGGGCTCAGATCATAGCCGTTCAACTCGGCGGTGCCGGCCACGCGCAGGCGATCGCCCAGCCGTGAGCACACCACGCGGCGGGCTTCATCGGTCAGGCTCAGCCGCGGTGCTCGCGCCAGATCAAGGATCGGTACCGTGATGGAATAGCCCTTGACCGGGTAGATCGGCAGTTTTTCTCCCAGTGGCTGTACGAGTTGCGGGCTGTAGCTGCCGGCGGCAACGACGAAGGTGTCGGCTTGCAGAACGCCTGCGCGGTAGGCGGAGTCGAGGACGCGAACTCCCGTGATGCGTCCGCGAACCATGTCGAAGGCTTGCACGGCGCTATCGAACACAAAGCGCACTCCGGCCTCCCTGGCCTTCTCGGTTAGAGCCTTGCAGAACAGGTGCGCATTACCGGTTTCATCGTCCATGCCATGCAGTGCGCCGGCCAGGCGCGGGCGCAGGGAGGTGAGTGCTGGTTCCAGAGCGATGGTCTGGTCGGGATCAAGAATGCGGCCGCGGATGCCGAAGTCTTCGAGCACCTTCAGTTTTCCCGGCACATGGGCGAATTCCCGCGGATTTTCGAACAGATGGAGGATTCCGCCTTCACCGGCTTCGTATTCGATCCCGGTCGAGGTGCGCAGGGCCTGCAGTTCGCGCCGGCTGTAGCTGGCCAGATTGGCGATGGCCGCTGTATTGCGGGCCGCCCGCCCTGGCAGGCATTCCCGCAGGAAGGCTGCGGCCCAGCGCCACTGGGCGGCGTCGGCGCGGAAGCGGAAGAGCAGCGGTGCGTCTTTCCTGCCGAGCCAGCGCAGAACGGTGGCGGGGGCCGATGGGTTGGCCCAGGGTTCGGGGTGGCTGACCGAAATCTGCCCGCCGTTGGCGAAACTGGTTTCCAGGCCCGGACCGGGCTGGCGGTCCACGACTGTTACCTTGCAACCGGCCTGGGCGAGATACCAGGCGCTTGTGACGCCGGCGAGGCCGGCGCCGATGACCAGAACTTCCATGATGCCTTGCGCAGAGGGCTCCAGAAGGGCAGCGAGACGCTGCCGTAAAATCGAACCCGCAATCATAAACGACGAAAGGCCACGATCCGGGCGATAATCCGCGCTTTCACAGGTTATTCCGGAGAACTGAGTCATGCGTCGAGTCACGCTCACCCAATTTCTGATCGAGCAGCAACGCAAGGGCCTGATGGGCGCCGATCTGCGTTTGCTGATGGAGGTCGTTGCCCGTGCCGTCAAGGCCATTGCCGTGAACGTGTCGAAAGGCGCTCTTGCCGGCGTGCTCGGCGAGGCAGGCAGCGACAATGTGCAGGGCGAGGCCCAGAAAAAGCTGGACGTCATTGCCAATGACATCCTGATTCAGGCTAACGAATGGGGTGGTCACCTGGCCGCCATGGCTTCTGAAGAAGTCGAGGAGATCCAGCCGATTTCCAGCGACTATCCGAAGGGGGGCTATTTGCTGCTGTTCGATCCCCTCGACGGTTCGTCCAACATCGACGTGAATATCTCCGTTGGCACGATCTTCTCGGTGCTGCGCAGCCCCGAAGGTTCGCAGACCGCGACCGAGGCTGATTTCATGCAACCGGGCACGGCCCAGGTGGCGGCCGGCTATTCGGTCTATGGGCCGTCCACCCAGCTTATCCTGACGGTTGGCGATGGCGTGCATGGTTTCACCCTCGACCGCGAAATGGGCAGCTTCATCTACACCAACCCGTACATGACGATTCCCGAGGACACCAAGGAATACGCCATCAACGCCTCCAACGAGCGTTTCTGGGAAGCGCCGATCCAGCGCTACGTCAACGAACTGAAGGCCGGCACCGAAGGCCCCCGCGGCAAGGACTTCAACACCCGCTGGGTGGCGTCCATGGTGGCTGACGTGCATCGCATCCTGACCCGTGGCGGTGTCTTCATGTATCCGCTCGACAGCAAGATGAAGGACAAGGGCGGCAAGCTGCGCCTGATGTACGAAGCCAATCCGATGGCCCTGATCGTCGAAGCTGCTGGCGGCGCCGCCACCACCGGTCGTGAGCGCATCCTCGACATCCAGCCGACCAAGCTGCACCAGCGCGTGCCGGTGGTGCTTGGCTCCAAGAACGAAGTGGAGCTTGTGACCCGCTACCATCTGGAAGGCTGATTCCGGCTTTTTCCGCCAACCGGGCCCGTTTGTACGGGGCCGGTTGAATCGTTTCCCTCCGTGCCGGTCGAATCTGCTGTTGGCTCCCGCCGCTCCAGATCAGGTGACGTCATGTCTGCCCAGTTCGACCCCGCAGCCCCACCTCTCAACGATGCCGGATTCGCCGCGCTGCGTCAGGCCATCGAGGCCGTCGCCCGCCGTCCGGAAGCAGACTGCGTCGCCGCGCTGATCGACGAAGCCCGCCTCCTTCCCGCGCCGGCGTCCCGCGTTGCCCGCACGGCCGAGCGGTTGGCCACTGGCGTGCGGAACAGCCGCCGCCGGGCCAGTGGCGTCGATGCGCTGATGAACGAGTTTTCCCTCGACAGCCGTGAAGGCGTGGCCCTGATGTGCCTTGCCGAAGCGCTGTTGCGCGTCCCCGATGCAGCGGGGCGTGATCGGCTGATTCGTGACAAGCTGTGTCACCGGGACTGGTCTGGCCATGTGGGTCACAGCCCGTCCCTGTTTGTGAATGCGGCCGCCCGCAGTCTGGCGCTCACCGGTCGTCTGCTCAGCTCCGATGAGCACGTGCGCGGGATCGCTGCGCGGGGTGGCGAGACGCTGGTGCGTGAGGCGATGGATTGCGCCATGCGTCTGGTCGGCCAGCAGTTCGTCCTCGGCGAGACGGTCGACGACGCGCTGTCGCGTGCCAATCGGGGGCTGGCCGCCGATTACCGTTACTCCTTCGACATGCTCGGCGAGGCGGCGGTGACGGCTGACGATGCCGCCCGCTACGCTGCCGCCTATGCCCAGGCCATCCATGCCATCGGCACCCATGACCGCTGGCGCGGCGTGCACAAGGGCAACGGTATCTCCATCAAGCTGTCGGCACTCCATCCCCGGTACACCTGGTCCCAGCGGGAGCGGGTGATGCACGAGCTTTTGCCGCGGGTTCGCCACCTGTGCATGCTCGCCAAGGCGCGTGATATCGGCTTGACCATCGATGCGGAGGAGAGCGAGCGGCTGGCGCTATCCCTCGACCTGCTGGAAGCCTTGGCCAGCGATCCGCAGTTGAGGGACTGGTCCGGCCTCGGCTTTGTTGTGCAGGCCTACCAGAAGTCCGCGCCGGCCGTGATCGACTGGATCGTGGCCCTCGGCCGACGTTGCCAGCGCCGCATCATGGTGCGCCTGGTGAAGGGCGCCTACTGGGACGGGGAAATCAAGCGCGCCCAGCAGGAGGGGCTGGTCGATTATCCGGTCTACACCCGCAAGGCGCACACGGATGTCGCCTACCTGGCCTGCGCCCGCCGGCTGCTGGCTGCGCCGGATGTGGTTTTCCCGATGTTTGCCACTCACAATGCGCACACCGTTGCCGCGGTGCTGGAACTGGGTGGGCCGTTTCGGTCGGGAGATTACGAATTCCAGTGCCTCCATGGCATGGGTGAGACCCTCTACCGGCAACTGGTCGACGCCGAAGATCCAGCCCTGCGCCGTCCGGTGCGCGTCTATGCGCCGGTCGGCAGCCACGAAACCCTGCTCGCCTACCTGGTGCGCCGTTTGCTGGAAAACGGCGCCAACAGCAGTTTCGTCAATCGTATTGTCGATGAGTCCGTCCCCCTCGCCGAGCTGCTTGCCGATCCGGTGGACAAGGCCCTGGTCAGCGGCGGCGCTGCGCATCCCGGTGTTCCGCTACCCGCCGATCTCTATCCGGACCGGCGTAACAGCCGGGGCTTCGATCTGGCTGCGGCACCGGTGCGTCGGGCCTTTCTCGCCGCGCTGGCGCGTAGTCGGGAGGTGCTGCCGCTAGTGCGCCCGCGCATTGCCGCGGAAGTACGGGTGGAGGAGGGCAGCCTCCTGGCGATTCACAATCCGGCGGTGTGCGATGAGGTGGTCGGCCATGTCGCGTTTGCCTGCCCGGCCGATGTGGAGGCCGCGCTGCTGGCTGCCGAGGCTGCTGCGCCGGTTTGGGCCGCCAGCGCCGCCAACATCCGCGCCGCCTGCCTTGAGCGTGCCGCCGATGCGCTGGAGGCGCGCAGTCACGGGCTGGTCGCCTTGCTGGTACGGGAAGCCGGCAAAACCTTCGTTGCCGCTCAGGGCGAGGTGCGCGAGGCGGCTGACTTCTGCCGCTACTACGCTGCGCGTCTGCGGGTGGGGGATGTGGACGGCAGTCTGCCTCTTGGACCCGTCGCGGCGATCAGTCCGTGGAATTTTCCGCTGGCCATCTTTGTCGGCCAGATTGCTGCGGCTCTCGCCGCCGGCAATCCGGTCATCGCCAAGCCGGCCGAGCAGACGCCGCTGATCGCCGATCTGGCGGTGGCGTTGTTGCACGAAGCCGGCATTCCGCGGCATGTACTGCAATGCCTGCCTGGTAGCGGTGAAGTTGTCGGCGCGGCACTGGTGGCCGACCCGCGGGTGGCGGGGGTGATGTTCACCGGCTCGACGGCTGTTGCCGCCGGCATCCACCGGGTGCTGGCGGCACGGGGCGATGTTCCGCTGATCGCCGAGACTGGCGGTCTCAATGCGATGATCGTCGACTCCACGGCCCTGCCCGAGCAGGTGGTGGCCGATGTGCTGGCATCCGCCTTCGATTCCGCCGGCCAGCGCTGCTCGGCCCTGCGTTTGCTGTGCGTGCAGGACGACATTGCCGAGCGCGTGCTGGCGCTCCTCGACGGGGCGATGGCCGAACTGAAACTTGGCCCGGGCGACGATTTCGCCACCGATGTCGGCCCGCTGATTGACGCCACCGCCCGCCTGCGCATCGACGCTTACATCGATGCGATGCGGGCCAATCGCCATTACGTATTCACCCGCAGCCTGCCGGACGCCTGCGCCGGGGGCCACTTCGTTGCGCCGACCCTGATCGAGATTGCGTCGCCAGTCGAGTTGCGGCAGGAAGTCTTCGGGCCGGTCCTGCACGTCGTTCGTTATGGTGCGCGGGATCTGGACGCTGTCATCGCCGCCATCGCCGCCAGCGGCTACGGCCTGACCCTGGGCATCCAGTCGCGGGTGGATGAGACCATCACCCGCATCGTCAGCCAGGTGCGGGTCGGCAACATCTACATCAATCGCAACATGATCGGTGCCGTGGTTGGTGTGCAGCCCTTTGGCGGAGAAGGCCTGTCGGGTACCGGGCCCAAGGCGGGTGGACCGCTGCTCCTGCACCGGCTGGTGCGTGGCGCGCCGGTGCCGCTGGCGGACCAGCCCCGGCCTGCACGGTCGGTGTTTGATCAGTTTGATGCCTGGCTGGCCGACGGAGCGGCGGCGCTGGTCGACGAAGCTGCCCGCACTCGCCTGCGCGCCTGTCTGGCTGTTTATCGACAGGCATCGCTGGCCGGCCTGACCATGTCTCTCAATGGTCCGACGGGGGAGAGCAACTCCCTGAGCTTCGTCCCCCGTGGCGCGGTGCTTGGCCTGGCCGGTAGTGCCGAAGCCTGGCTGCACCAGCTTGCGGCAGCCCTGGCCACCGGCAACACGCTGCTGCTGCCTGCTGGCGCTCCTGCTGAGGCTTGGTGCCCGCAGCTGCCGGCCGCTGTGCAGGCATGGGTCGAGCGCTGCCCGGATGCCCCCGCCAGTCCCTGTTCCGCCGTCCTGGTCGATTTGCCCGATCCCGAACTGCTGGCCCGTTGGCGTGTGGTTTTTGCCGAACGGGGCGGGGCTATCCTGCCTTTTCTCGTTCCGTCGGCGACTTACGCCATCGAGCGTCTGGTCGTTGAGCGCTGCGTGACCGTGAATACCGCTGCCACAGGCGGCAACGCCAGCCTGATGCGGCTTGGGGACGCTTGAGCAACCCCGGGGACGGACGGAATGTCAGGGCTGCTAGAATCTCGCCCGTGCCACGTCATTCATGTGTCCTCCGCCTGTTGCTCGTCCTGTTTGCCCTGCTTCCGGTCGGCGGTGCGCTGGCGGCCGAGGAGCGCATTGTTCTGGTGGTACCCGATGCGCTGCGTCCGCTGCTCGAGAAACATCTCGATTTTCTCGACCGTCGCCCGGAACAGGCTCTGGATGCGGGGGGGCGCATTGCGCTCTTGCGGCGTGCCCGCAAGGAAATCGCCGAGATGCTCGCCACCGAAGGCTATTTTTCGCCCGCCATCGAAGGTGAGGAGGGCGATGGCGGGGGCTTTCGCATCATCGTCACGCCGGGTCGGCGTACCACCATTGCCCGCGTGGATCTGCATTTTGTCGGCGATCTGACTCGCGCTGAGGGCCCCCGTGCCGCCCGTCTGGCGGCCCTGAAGGACGCCTGGGGCCTGCCGGTCGGCGAGCCCTTCCGGCAGGCGGATTGGGATGCGGCCAAGCAACGCCTGCTCGACGGCCTCAATACCCGTGAATACGCGGCCGCCATGATTGCCGACAGCCATGCGGTGATCGACCCGGAAAGCGGTTCGGCGACGCTGGCGGTAGAGGTGGATTCCGGCCCGGTGTTCCGCTTCGGCCCCCTCGAAGTCACCGGCCTGTCAGACTACGACCAGGCCCTCATCGAGCGCTACCGCCCGCCGACGCCTGGCGAGCCGTACAGCCAGGAGCGCCTGCTGCGCTTTCAGACTGCCCTCCAGAACACCGCCTATTTTGCCTCGGTGGTCGTCGACATCGACCGCAACAGCCCCACGCCGGAAGCCGCGCCGGTGCGTGTGCAGCTCACCGAAGCCAAGCCGCGGCGCTTCGGTGTGGGCTTCGGTATGAGCAGCAATACCGGCTACCGGGTGGAAACCAGCTACCGGGACGCCCATTTCCTGAACAACGCCCACAATCTGGTGAGCGGCATCCGCATCGAGCAGCGACGCCAGCTGGGCTACGCCGACGTGTTTCTGCCGCCGTCCCTGTCGGGCTATCTGGACAGTGTCGGCGTGCTGGCCGAGCACACCAACATCTCCGGCCTGCAAACCCAGCGTCAGTCCGTTGGCGTGGTCCGCACCATTCCTAGCGGGAACATCGAAAACCGCTTTGCTCTCAACTACCAGCATGAAGTCCTGAGCCCCGACGACAGCCTGAAGTCCAGCCGCAACGCGCTTACCGCCAACTGGTCGTGGACCCGTCGGGCGGTCGACAGCATCCTCAATCCGCGCGATGGCCAGGTGATTAACCTGCAACTGGGCGGCGCCGCCCAGGCGCTCCTGTCCGACCGCAATTTCGCGCGCCTCTATGGGCGTTACCAGCTCTTCCTGCCGGCCATCGACCGTGACGTGATCATCCTGCGGGCCGAGGGTGGAGTAACAGTGGCTTCGTCCCGCGATGGCGTGCCGCAGGATTTCCTGTTCCGTACCGGTGGCGCCCAGAGCGTGCGTGGCTATGCTTACCAGAGCCTTGGTGTGACCGACGGCAGTGCCACTGTCGGCGGCCGCTATCTGGCGGTGACCAGCGCCGAATACGTGCATTGGTACAAGGGTGACTGGGGCGTCGCCGCCTTCATCGACGCCGGCAACGCCAACGATGAGCGCAAGCTCTTCAAGATGAACATGGGCTACGGTTTCGGCCCCCGCTGGAAGAGTCCGGCCGGTCCCATCGCCGTAGACCTGGCTTACGGCCAGCGGGATCATCGTGTGCGTTTGCAGTTCGCGGTGGCCATCGCCTTCTAAGGTCTACACCACAAAAGTCGACACAACCTACCGGGAATCCTCATGCCCAACCGACTCCAGCACGAAACCTCGCCCTACCTTCAGCAGCACGCCGACAATCCGGTGGATTGGTGGCCATGGGGCGAGGATGCCCTTGAGCTGGCCCGTCGCGAGAACAAGCCGATCCTCCTGTCCATCGGCTACTCGGCCTGCCACTGGTGCCACGTGATGGCCCACGAGTCCTTCGAGGACCCGGAGGTCGCGGCGCAGATGAACCGGCTGTTCATCAACATCAAGGTCGACCGGGAGGAGCGGCCCGATCTGGATCAGATCTATCAGGCTGCCCACCACATGCTGGCCAAGCGCAACGGCGGCTGGCCGCTAACCGTCTTTCTGACGCCTGACGGCAGCCCGTTCTTCAGTGGCACCTATTTTCCGAAGACCCCACGCTACAACCTGCCGGGCTTCCCCGACCTGCTGGCACGTATCGACCATGCCTTTCGCGATCAGCGCAGCGCCATCGAAGAGCAAAACCAGGCCCTGCGCGCGGCCCTGGCCCAGGGCGAGGCGAAAGGGCATGCGCACCCCTCGGATTTCACCGCAGCTCCGCTGCAGTCCCTGCGCGACGGGCTGGCCTCGACCTTCGACGAGGAGCACGGCGGTTTCGGCAGCGCACCCAAGTTTCCCCACCCGGCCGACCTGGATTTCCTGCTTCGCCACTCTGCAGCTACCGGCGACGAGTTTGCCCGCGACATGGCCCTCAAGACCCTGCGCGGTATGGCCGAGGGCGGCATTTTTGACCAGCTGGGGGGCGGGTTTTCCCGCTATAGCGTCGATGGCTGGTGGAACATTCCCCACTTCGAAAAGATGCTTTACGACAACGGGCCGCTGCTGGCGCTGTATGCCGACGCCTGGACCTTGACCGGCGACCCGCTGTTTTTCCGCGTCGCGGCGCAAACCGTCGAATGGCTGCTGCGGGAAATGCGCCTGCCGGACGGCGGCTTCGCTTCTTCGCTGGACGCCGACTCCGAGCACGAGGAGGGCAAGTTCTACGTGTGGGACAAGGCCGAGGTCCGGGAGCTTCTCGATGACCTCGAATTCCGCATTCTGTCCCAGCACTACGGCGTCGCCCGGCCGCCGAATTTCGAAGAAAGGCACTGGCACTTCCATATCGCCAAGCGGCTGGCTGGTGTCGCCACAAAACTCGGGATTGCCGAGGCTGAAGCTGAAGCGGTTCTGGCGAGCGCCCGCGCCAAACTTTTCGCCCGCCGCGAAACCCGCGTCCACCCGGCTCGCGACGACAAGCTGCTGGTGAGCTGGAATGGGTTGATGATCCACGGCCTGATCCATGCTGCGCGGGTGTTCGATCGACCGGACTGGCTGGCCGCTGCGACTGCCGCCATCGACTTCATACGGACCACTCTGTGGCGCGACGGCCGTCTGCTTGCCACCTGCAAGGACGGTCGGGCTCACCTCAATGCCTATCTCGACGACCACGCACTGCTCATCGCCGCACTGCTTGAAAGTCTGCAGGCTGGCTACCGGGCCGAGGATCTGGAATTTGCCGAGGACCTCGCCGATGCCCTGCTCGACGATTTTCAGGATGAAAGCGGCGGCGGTTTCTTCTTCACCCGCCACGACCACGAAACCCTGATCCACCGCCCCAAGACCAGTCTCGACAACGCGATGCCGGCGGGCAACGGGATCGCGGCGCAGGTGCTGGGGCGGCTTGGCCACCTGACCGGTGAAGCGCGCTACCTGGCGGCGGCCGAGCGCACCCTGCAGGCCTTCTATCCGGCCATGCGCGCCAGCCCCATGGGTTTTGCCAGCCTTGGCGTGGCCCTCGCCGAGCACCGCACACCGCCGTCCGTGCTGGTGCTGCGAGGAAGTGTCGAGGCGCTGCCGGAGTGGCAGCGTCAGGTTTTGGGGGCCTACCGGCCAGGCCTGTTGAGTCTGGGCTTGCCGCCCGGTTTGCGCGGGCTCCCGCCGGTTCTCGACAAGCCTGCCGGTGATGCCGTCAACGCCTGGCTGTGCTCCGGCGTTAACTGTCTGCGTCCATTTGCCACGTGGCCGGCGCTGGCAGCCGAACTCATGATAATTGGCAAACCGCCAGTTGAAGTTTAGACTCCGCTGCTATGTTTTTTGCCACACAACCCGAGAGGATCACAATGAAGAAACTCGTCGCTGTCGCCGCCATCGCCGGTCTGATGGGCTCTACTGCCGCTTTCGCCGATGCCGGTGCCGATCTGGCCAAGGCCAAGAACTGTCTGGCTTGCCACGCCGTCGACAAGAAGGTCGTCGGTCCTGCGTACAAGGAAGTCGCCGCCAAGTACAAGGGCGACAAGACCGCCGAAGCCAAGTTGGCTGAAAAGGTTATCAAGGGTGGTAGCGGCGCGTGGGGCTCGATGCCGATGCCTCCCAACCCTCAGGTCAGCGCTGCGGAAGCCAAGACGCTCGTGGCCTGGGTGCTTAGCCAGAAGTAATCGGCCTCGCCGCCGTATAAAAGCCAGCCTGCGGGCTGGCTTTTTTGTTTCTGACCGCCGCATACGGCGGATCGTCTCCATTCTAGCTGGTCCATGTTGCGAACTTGCAACAGTCCACCGCCTTCTCACGCCCAAAAAACAACGCTGTCCTTGCTCTACCCTTTGCCTGCCCCACACAATGCAGGCCAACTTCTCGTTAGAGAGGTGAAATTGGTCGGCCCCGCGCGAGCGGAACGTGCCAGTCTTCAATCAAGAGGAGAAACATATGCAAAAGAATTTGATCGCTCTGGCCGTCGCCGGCCTGGCTTCCACCGGTGCCTTCGCTCAAGCCAACGTGACCGTTTACGGTGTGGCTGACGCTTCTTTCGACGTCGTCAAGATCTCTGGCG
>ERZ724510.614-NODE-614-length-20608-cov-5.985112_pt1 | contig 20608 bp, 18 predicted proteins | sample MGYA00376043_ERZ724510 | MGnify/ENA primary metagenome ERZ724510 (study PRJEB28724, sample SAMN07190888) | wastewater metagenome | isolation source: influent of sewage treatment plant in Hong Hong | place: USA: Christiansburg, Virginia | collected 2016-03-01 ... | reverse complement strand
TGGGCAGGAACGCATTATCCCATTTGTACAGCATTAGTCCGACAGGCTGCTAGGCTGTATCGAAACCTATCTTTGCGGCCCGGCGCTCAGTCGTGATCATCGGCAAAGCACGGGGGATCAACTTGATCCGGCTGAAATTGACCGCCGTGCCATGGCGGGCGACGCGGCCTGCGAGGCCACCCTGCAACGCTATGAAAACCGCCTTGGTCGAGCGCTAGCCAGCATCATCAACATTCTCGATCCGCAAATCATTGTGCTGGGCGGTGGCTTGTCGAAACTGGAGCGGCTTTATCGGAATTTACCAACGTGTTGCGGTCCACACGTTTTTTCCGATGTTTTTTACAACAAAATCGTGCCGCCCATACATGGGGATTCCTCGGGGGTACGCGGTGCCGCCTGGCTGTGGAATTGATGGCACAATTCATCACCTATGGCCCAAATCTCCCTTTTCATCGGCGGCATCTCCGCCCTGCCCAACTCCGGCCGGCCGACAGCCATGCTCAAGCAGCAGGCACTGGGCCCGCTCGAACTCGGCACGGAAGGTTTTATTGGCGACCAGCAGGCTGATCGCCGGGTACACGGCGGGCCGGAAAAAGCGGTTCACCTCTACCCCGCTGCACACTACGCCAAACTCGCCGAGCGTTTTCCTGAAGCCGCAAGCCAGTTGCTTCCCGGTAGTCTGGGCGAGAATATTTCCTGCGCTGAACTGGACGAAACCTCGGTAAGGATCGGCGACATATACCGCCTCGGCAACGCCCGCCTGCAAGTCTGCCAACCACGCAATCCGTGCTGGAAAATTGATGACCGCTTCAACGCCGACGGCATGGCCGCCTTCATTGCAGAAACCAACCTGACCGGCTGGTACTGGCGCGTTGTTCAACCCGGTAGCGTACAGCCTGGCGATACGCTTGAACTCGATCAACCGGCCTTATCCGCCCTCACCCTCGCTGCTGCCATGGTGCTCTGGCAAGAACATCGTCCGCCAGTGGATGAACTCGAAAAACTCGCTGCCACCCCCGGCATTGCCAGCGGCTGGCAGCAAAAAATCATCGACCGGGCAACCTGGCTCCGTCAGCAGTTCCACGTGAAACCCACCACCCTATGAGCCTTCCCGACTCCCGCCAGCTTTGGCTGCGCCTCTTCCTGCCTTTCGCCGCCGGCTACTTCCTTTCATACCTGTATCGCACAGTCAACGCCGTTATCGGCCCGGTTTTGGCACGCGAGCTGGGGTTGGGCGATAACGCTCTCGGCCTGCTGACCAGCACTTATTTCCTCGCCTTTGGTGCCGCCCAGTTGCCGCTCGGCATGCTGCTCGACCGCTTCGGCCCGCGCCGTGTTGAAGCCGGGCTCTTGCTGATCGCCGCCTGCGGTGCTGCCACTTTTGCCCTTTCCGACACACTTGGCGGTCTGGCCAGTGGTCGGGCATTGATCGGCCTCGGCGTTTCAGCCTGCCTGATGGCTTCATTCAAAGCCTTCTCGCAATGGTTCCCGCCTGAGCGCCAGGCTTCATTAACCGGCTGGATCATGGCCTCCGGCGGCCTCGGCGCACTCGCCGCTTCGAAGCCGCTGGAATTGGCTCTTGGCTTTGCAACATGGCGCGAAGTGGCGTTGCTGCTTGCTGGCTGCACCGTCGTTGTCGCTGCCTCGCTCTGGTATTTCGTCCCCGACAAAGCTGGCGAAGACAAGGGAACCGGCTTCGCTGCGCAAATGGCCGGCGTACGCAGCATTTTCAGCAGCAGCCATTTCTGGCGCTACGCACCCATGGGTTTCTGGTTCACCGGCGGCTTCATGGCCGTGCAAGGCCTCTGGGTGGCGCGCTGGATGACGGTGATGGAAGGCCTCGACGGCGCGGCAATTGCCGCCCGCCTGACCTGGATGAGCGGTGCCATGCTCGGCGGCTTCCTGTTCATGGGCTTTTTTGCCACCGCGCTGGTCCGCCGTGGCATCAAGCTGGAACGTGTCTATCTGGTTGCGATGTTGATGGCGATTGCTATCCTGCTTTTTATCACCAGCGCACCTAGCGCCGGCAGCAACTGGTTATGGCCAGTGCTTGGCGCCTGTTTTTCGCTCTCCAACATTGCCTATTCACTGGTCGCCCAGTCATTTCCACCCGCGCTTTCGGGTCGCGCCAATACAGCCTTGAACCTGCTTGTTTTTGCTGGCGCATTTGGCCTGCAATGGGGTATCGGCATTTTTGTCGATGCCTTGCAGGCCAGTGGCTGGTCCGGCGACGCCGCATTCCGCGCCGCCTTTTACACGCTATCAGGCGGTCAGTTGCTGGCTATTATCTGGTTGCTGCGACCCGTCCGGCAAAGCTGAAACAGCCAGATCAACTTGCTGCAGAGAACCGACTGAACCCGACTCGTTCAGATAAACGCCGGCGGCGCGGATCTCGCCGAGCAACCCATTGGCCGAATTTTTCAGGCTAAAAGGCGCGTCGACCGCACCCGTATAGAGTGCGCCAACACCACGCCCGGCCAGCGAACTCCAGGAATCGCCAGACCATACCGACAACTGCGAAAACACCGGATCGTCTTCATCAATCCAGCCGTTGTGATCAATATCGTAACTGGCCAATTCCGAAAACCCATTGCCTGACTGCGCTCCGAATAGTTCGCTGCCATTGTCAGCCTTGCCGTTGCCGTTGCGGTCAAACACCAGAAAACCGCTGCTCGCGGCCAGTCCCGGTATGCTTTCCAGCTTGCCATCCGAATTCAGATCAAAACTTTGGCGCTGGTCAGTCAATTCACTGGCCTTGCCGTCGAAACTGAGTACCAATGGGTCGCGTAGTACGACCGAGCCCGAATCTTCATAGACTTTTTCACTCTTGAACTGACGCGCCATGTCGACCGCGTAGCTGAAATCAATTTCCCTGCCATCGCAGGTTTTAACCTTGCCGTTACCGCAAACCGTTGTTTTTTCCGACTCGCAAATCGTTTCACTCATCTTGCAATGCCAGCTCACTTCTCGCCCACCTTTTGCCGGCGCCGCTTCCTTTGCCGGCACATCGCAAGCGGCAAGCTTTTCCGGGCCTTCCTTGCCTTCCATTGCCGCCAGAATTGCCTGATACAAGGATTCCAAAAGCCTGATCACACGCTCAAGGGCCGCCTGTTGGCTATCAACTGGTTCGCTGGCCATACTTTCGAAAATCTTCCGAAAGTTGCTCTCAATGGTGATCTCGGCGGTTTGACTACGCTCAGCTTCATGGCTGGCCGACAGCGCAACGCTTGATTCGGCGATTCTCATTTTCAGCTCCTTGCAGTGATTGGAGTAACGTCACTGCAAGGGCCGTGCCGGTCAGAATTCGAGCGGATCAACCTCGATGTGCCAACGCAATTTCGAGGGTGATTTAAGCGTTTCAATCGCCTCGCGCCAACGCGGCAAGAAGGCCTGCAAGGCCGGGCGCGACGGTGATTCCGACAACAACTGGCCGCGCTCCAGATTGGCCAGGCGCGATAGTTTCATCGGGATGGGGTCGTAGATCATCACGTTCGGGTGTTCAGCGATCACCGGCAAGGCGGCAGCGGCATTCAGGAAGGCGATTGAATCAGCCATGTCAGGCGCCTCAGCACGCAGCATGGCCTGGAAAGCGTAAGGTGGGAAACCAGCCTGCTCACGCTCCTTGAGCAAGGTTTCAGCAAAGCCGGGGTAGTCGTGAGCGACCAGCGCGGCATATAAAGGGTGATCCGGATATTGTGTCTGGATCAACACCTCGCCCTTGAGTTCAGCCCGTCCGGCACGACCTGCGACCTGCATCAGTTGAGCGAAAAGCCGTTCCGGAGCGCGCCAATCGGCGGCAAACAAGGCGGCATCGGCACCCAGCGCGCCAACCAGGGTCAACTTGGGAAAATCATGCCCCTTGGCCAGCATTTGCGTGCCGACCAAAATATCGGCCTCGCCACCGTGGATGCGCTCCAGCATGACCTCCCACTGCTTGCGGCTTTTCACCGAGTCACGGTCTACGCGCAAAATCCGCGCTTCCGGGAATTCTTCCTGCAACCAGCTCTCCAAGCGCTGCGTGCCGCGCCCAAAGGGATGAATGTCCTGATTGCCACAAGTCGGGCAGGCTTTCGGAATGCGGTGTTCAAAACCGCAATGGTGGCAACGCAGGCGACGATCTGCCAGATGCAGGACCATATTCGCCGCACAGCGCGTGCAGCGCGAGACCCAACCGCAGGCCATGCAGGCCAGCACCGGCGCATAGCCACGCCGATTGAGGAAAATCAGGCTCTGCTCACCACGCGCCAGACGCTCCTTGATGGCAGCAATCAGCCGTTCGCTGACGCCCTCCTTGAGCACCATTTTTCGCGTATCTAGCAAGTTGACCGTAGGTAATGTCGCTTCCGGGTTGGCTCGCTCCTTCAAGGTCAGCAAGCTGTAACGCTTGCTCTGTGCATTGGCCCAGGACTCCAGCGAAGGCGTCGCCGAACCGAGCAGTATGGGAATACCCAGCTGGTGCGCCCGAAAAACGCCGACATCACGCGCCGAATAGCGCATGCCGTCCTGTTGTTTGAACGAGGCATCATGTTCTTCGTCGATGACGATCAGACCAAGGCGCGGCATTGGCGTGAATATTGACAGCCGCGTGCCGAGCACGATGCTCGCCTCGCCGGCAAATGCAGCTCGCCAGTTTCGCTCACGCGCTGCTTCGGCCAATTCGCTATGCAGCGATACCACGCCGGTATCAGGAAAACGCGCTCTGACCCGACCTTCCAGTTGCGGCGTCAAATTGATTTCAGGTACCAGCAGCAAAACCTGCTGCCCTGCATCCAGCGCGCGTTCAATCAGGCGCAGATAAACCTCGGTTTTGCCACTACCCGTCACGCCATGCAACAGGTGCGTAGAAAATCCACCAGCCAAATCGATAGCCGCCAACGCTGTCGTTTGCTCCAGCGTAAGTTCAGGCTTTGCTATCGCTTCGCTGGGTCGACTGGCGCGCGCCTTACGCCGATCCGGCGGATCAAGCCGCTTAAGCCCAACCGGCAAGCCTTGCAAAACGACCTCACCGAATGGCGCTTGGTAGTAATTACTGGCAAAGGCACACAGAGCAAAAAAATCCGGAGGCAGCGGAGGCAGATCGCGAAGGATTTGACCAGCCGGTTTGAGCTGCTCAAGCGGCCATTCGCTGTTTTCACAAACCTCGACAATGACGCCAATCCGCTCACCACGGCCAAAGGGTACGCGTACCCGCAAGCCGACATCAGCAGACAGCGCTGTTGAAGCCAGGTAATCGAACAGTCGGTGTAAAGGCAGATCGAGAGCAACACGCAGGACAGGCATAAATGGTGCGGCTTGTGCCGTCTACTCTCCGAAATCGTCAGCAAGCCCTTCAGCTAACGGCAGTTTTCAGCTTGTCCACAAATTCTGTGGATAACTTTGTGGATTTCTTTTGATTACATGCGCTAAGTAGCGGCCAGCAAAGGATTTTGTCACGTTGCCGAAATATTGAGCAAAACAGCAATTCGTTTAATATCAATAACTTAAAAAGAAACCAAACTGTCAAGTCGTTTTTTGAAAAGATTTTTTTGGAATGGCAAAACTCTGTGTATAAGTCAAGCCTTGCCCTCCATTCTTCACATCACTTTCGTAATAGACGGCTATGCGAATGCACCGCTTCGACCAGTGCGGTCACGCTATCCGGTGGTGTGAATTGGGAAATACCGTGGCCGAGGTTGAAGACATGACCGGTATCTCCCTTGCCAAAGCTGTCGAGCACCTTTTTGGCTTCTGCAGCAACAATTTCAGGTGCGGCAAACAAGACATTCGGATCAAGATTGCCTTGCAAGGTAACCTTGTCACCCACCCGACGACGTGCCTCGCCAATGTCGATCGTCCAATCCAGACCGACCGCATCGCAGCCAATGTCTGCAATTTTCTCCAGCCACAAACCACCATTTTTGGTGAACACGATGCTCGGAATACGCTGGCCGTCCTTCTCTTTCTTCAGGCCGGCAACAATGCGCCGCATGTATTGCAAAGAGAATTCTTCGTAGGCTGCATTGGAGAGCGAACCACCCCAGGTGTCGAAAATCATCACTGCCTGGGCGCCACAATCAATCTGGGCGTTCAGATAAGAGATCACTGAATCCGCTGTCACCGACAGAATGCGGTGCAGCAGGTCAGGACGGTTGTAGAGCATGCCCTTGATGTGACGGAAATCGCTCGACCCCTGGCCTTCGACCATGTAGCAAGCCAGCGTGTAGGGACTGCCGGAGAAGCCAATCAGTGGCACCGAGTTATCCAGCGCACGACGGATTTCCGCAACGGCATCCATCACATAACGTAAATGATCGTAGGGGTCCGGCGCGGTCAGGTCGTTGATTGCCCATTCTTCACGTAGTGGGCGCTCGAATTTAGGGCCTTCGCCTTCCGAAAAATAGAGGCCGAGACCCATCGCGTCTGGAACGGTGAGGATGTCTGAAAAGAGAATTGCCGCATCCAGATCGTAGCGTGCCAGCGGTTGCAAGGTGACTTCACAGGCCATCGCCGGCGATTTGCACAGGTTGAGGAAGTTACCTGCCCGCTTGCGGGTCTCGCAATACTCGGGAAGGTAACGTCCGGCCTGCCGCATCAGCCAGAGTGGAGTGTATTCGGTCGGCTCTTTGAGAAGGGCACGCAGGAAAGTATCGTTCTTGGGTCGGCTCACGGGGGCACTCCGCCTGAAAATCGGAAAGGCGGGATTATCCGCCTTTCTGCCGCTCAGGTCACTTACGCCAAAATGCCGGGGTCAACACCACCAATAGAGTGAAAATCTCGAGACGGCCTAGCAGCATGGCAAAGGTGCAAATCCATGTCTGAAAATCTTCAAGTGCTTCGTAGGTTGTTGATGGCCCAACAACCCCCAAACCCGGACCCGTGTTGTTAATACTCGCCACTACGGCAGTAAATGCCGAAATAATATCAAGGCCGGTAAATGCCATTATCAGTGTCAAGGAGACAATACTGACCATATACATGAAGGCGAAGCCGAGCACCGCAAACAGGATCGGCTGAGGCGCAACCTGCCCACCGATACGGATGTTATAGACGGCATTTGGGTGCATGGCACGCAACAATTCACGATAGACCTGTTTGTAAAGCAACAGGGCGCGAATCATTTTGATACCACCACCGGTCGACCCGGCACTGGTAGCAAAGCTGGATAGGAAAAGCATCCAGAGCGGGGCAAAAATTGGCCAGAGCGCGTAATCAACACTGGCGTACCCGGTTGTTGTCGCTATCGACACCAGATTAAAGGCCGAGTGTCGCAACGCCGTTTCAAATTCCGGGTAAACGCCATCTTTCCAGATGTACATGGCGACCACCAAAATGCTCAGCAGCGTGACGCCAATAAACCAACCTGCTTCAGGGTCATGAAAGTAGGGGCGCAGCGAACGCCCGCTAACCGCAAGAAACAGGGTGCCAAAATTCATCCCGGCGATCAGCATGAAAACAATACAGACGGCTTCAATAGCGGGTGAATTAAAAAAGCCAAAACTGGCATCATGAGTCGAAAACCCGCCCAGCCCCATCGTCGAAAACATGTGGCATACCGCATCGAACCAGGACATGCCGGCCACCCGATAACTGATTGCACAGGCGATTGAAACGCCGACATAGACCAGCCACAATCCCTTTGCCGTTTCGGCAATGCGCGGCGTCATCTTCGAATCCTTCATCGGACCTGGCGTTTCAGCCTTGAACATTTGCCGACCACCAATGCCCAGCAAAGGAAGAATGGCGATAGCCAGCACAATCAAACCCATACCACCAATCCAGACCAGTTCATGGCGCCAAAGATTGATCGACATCGGCAAGGTATCGAGATTCGGCAACACGGTCGAACCCGTCGTGGTCAAACCTGACATAGTTTCAAAATAGGCATCGGTGTGGCTAATGCCGAGTTGAATCATCAACGGGATGGCCGCAAATGCAGGCAATACGGTCCACACCAAAACAACCATTAAAAAACCATCGCGAATATTGAGTTCGCGCTTGCAGTTACGGTAGCGGTACCAAAGAAAGGTGCCGCTTAAAAACGTCAGCAGAATGGCTTCGTCATATGCCGACTGCGCGCCATCATTCGTTGCATAGGAGAGTATCCATGGGCCCAGCATGGTCAGCGCAAAGAGCATGATGATCATGCCCAGCGCGCGATAGACGGGAGCAAATCGTGTCATGTTTGCCCCCTAGAAAAAATGGAAACTAACCTGGAACAGCTTTTCCACCTTCTTTACCAGTTTTTTCCGTGTACAGAAGACAATGACGTGATCGTCCGCCTCAATTACCGTATCGTGGTGCGCAATGACAACCTCCCCATGCCGGGTGATGGCCGTCCAATCGTCCGTCTGGCCTATCACCACCGCCTTGTCGAAGTTTCTGACCAAAGCAGCGACAGTCACTCCATGCGGCCAGTCAATCTGATCGATACGTTTGCCAATGACCTTGGATGATTTGGCATCGCCATGTGCAACAATTTCAAGCGCCTCGGCAGCCCCCCGTCGTAACGAATGAACCTCAGCAACATCGCCCTGACGCACATGCGCAAGCAGCGTTCCAATCGAGACTTGAGCCGGAGAAATACCGATATCAATCGGACCACCTTCAATCATTTCGGCGTAGGCGCGACGATTGATCAAAGCAACAACCCGCTTGCAGCCCAAACGTTTTGCGAGGTTGCCCGCCATGATGTTGTCTTCGTCATCATTGGTCAGTGCCAGGAAAAGATCCATCTCGCAAATATTTTCCTGTTCCAGCAACTCTTCATCGGTCGCATCGCCGAGCAGGACCAGCGTGTTGTGCAACTCGGTGGCGAGCACCTCGGCGCGCTCCTTGCGCCCTTCGATGATTTTTATTTCATAGCGCTTTTCGAGCGCTTTGGCGACACGCAGGCCGACGTTACCGCCACCCGCTATCATGATGCGCTGAACCGGCGTCATCATCCGGCGCAATTGGCGCAAGACCGGCCGAATATGTTCTGCGGCAGCCAGCAGAAATACTTCATCACCCGCTTCGACACGCGTTTCACCCTCAGGGAAAAGCGGCTGATCTCCACGGAAAATCGCAGCAATCCGGGCATCCATGTCCGGTGGCAAGAGTTGCCGCATTTCCTTGATCTGCTTGCCGACCAGCAAGCCACCCTCATAAGCCCGCACAGCAACCAAACTGACCCGGCCGTTGGCAAAGCTAAGTACCTGAAGCGCTTCAGGAAACTCAATCAACCGCCTAATGTAATCGGTAATTACCTGTTCCGGACAGAGTGCAAAATCAACTGCAAAATTCGCAGGTGAGAGCAAGCTGGCATCTTCCAGAAAGTCTTTTGAACGTAGGCGTGCAATCCGGGTCGGCACATTAAAAAGGCTATGTGCCAACTTGCAGGCTACCAGATTGGTTTGATCACTTTGTGTCACTGCGATCAGCATGTCCGCATCCTCAGCCCCGGCATTACGCATCACAGACGGCACCGCACCGTTACCGACAACCGTGCGTAAGTCGAGCCGATCTTGCAACAGTGCCAAACGCACACCATCTGTATCGACGACCGTAATGTCGTTTTCTTCGGATACGAGACCTTCAGCAACGCTAGTGCCGACCTGGCCAGCCCCGAGAATGATGACTTTCATATTTCCCCCGTCTCACCGGCCCCCCGGCGTTTATTTTTTACTCTTCGTGACGTTTGTTTAGCGCAACACCCAGTTGTTTTAGCTTACGGTAAAGGTGCGTGCGTTCGAGGCCTGAGCGTTCGGCCAATTTCGTCATATTGCCACCTTCAAGACGCAGATGGTGCTCAAAATAAAGCTTCTCAAATGCATCACGCGCTTCGCGCAGAGGTTGCCCGAATAATGGCAATAACGAAGCCATTTCACTCTCGGCACTTTCTTCAACCGGCGTTACGCGACGCACATCCTCAGCACTGATTTCATCCTCCAGCGCGGTCAGTGCGAGGTTACGAACCAAGGCATAAAGATCACCCCAACTTGCTTCCGGCTGGTTTTTCCAGGGCAAGGTGCGCAATGCATTGAGTGCACCGCTTGAGAAACGACGTGGTTGAACCTCACCCCGCTCGATGAAATTGGTCAGCAGCAAGGCGGCAATTTCCGGCAATTCATCGGCATGCCCTGCCAGAGGCGGTAGCGCCAGCCAGACTTCACCCAGTTTGGTCAGCAGTTTGTTATCCCAGCCCGTTTCGCTCAAAGTGCTGAGTGGGCGAGCGATGGCTGCGACCAACTGCAAATTCAGCTTGTCCAGGCGTTCTACTGCATAGGCCAGGTTCATCTGCTGCATCTTGCCAAGCACAGCGAGATCCGGGACAAAAATCAACCCCCCCGTCACTTTTTCAAGCATTTCCTGAGTCAAGGCGCTACTCAGGCTGGATAAATCGAGCCACGGGGCGCGTGGCGATTGCAAGGTACGTGCACAAATCTCCGCCATACCACCCGTGGCGCCCTTGATCAGTACCAGCGGCGACTTGGCTGCAGCTTGTTCGAGCCGGCGTTTGAATTCCTTGACGAAGGCCGAGCGCCCGAAGGCTTCCAGTGTCAGTGGCGGGTGCTGCGGTGGCGCATCGTGCTTGAGCGCCTTCTGCACCGTCGATAACAGTTTTTGCAGGGCAATCGGCTTTTCAAGAAAATCGAAGGCACCGAAGCGTGTTGCTTCAACTGCGGTATCAATCGTGCCGTGTCCAGACATCATGACCACCGGCATATTGAGCTGCCCGGCAGCATGCCACTCTTTCAGTAGCGAGATGCCGTCGGTATCAGGCATCCAGATGTCGAGCAGAACAAGATCGGGGCGCAACTCCGAACGAATGCGCCGGGCGGCAGTGGCATTTTCAGCCAGCCTGACATCGTATCCCTCATCGATCAAAATCTCGGAGAGCAGTTCGCGGATGCCGACTTCGTCGTCAACGACCAATATTATTGCCATGTTTGGCTTCCTCCTCCTTCGCCAGCGGCAAACGGATGCAAATTCGCGCCCCGCCCTCTGGTGCATTACTAATTTCAATGGTGCCCTGATGTTCGTCAACAATTTTCTTGACGATGGGCATGCCAAGACCAGTACCCTTGGCCTTGGTGGTGACATAGGGTTCAAAAATACGCGGCAGTATCTCTGCCGGGAATCCGGGGCCATTGTCGGTGATCAATAGTTCGGCATGGCGACTGTTGGCCCGCGTAGCGATACTGATCCTGCCCGAACCATCGCCCTCCAACGCATCCTCGGCATTGCGCAGCAGATTATGAATCACTTGCCGCAGTTGTGTCGCATCACCAAGGATAGGCGGCAAATCAACGGCCAATTCAAGACTGATCGTCGCCGAAGAGCTTTCATACAGGCCAAGTACCTCACCAATCAGTTCATTGAGATCAAGTGGCACCACATCAGGGGTCGGCAAACGAGCGTAATCGCGGAAATCATCAACCATACGCTTCATTGCCTGGACCTGATTGATGATCATTTGGGTGCCGCGTGCCAGCATGTCTGCATCGCCATTAGCGAGTTTGCCAGCCAGTTTGAATTGCAGGCGTTCCGCCGAAAGCTGGATTGGCGTCAGCGGATTCTTGATTTCATGCGCCAATCGCCGCGCTACTTCACCCCAGGCTGCGCTTCGCTGGGCAGCAATCAATCGAGTGACATCATCGAATACAACCACATCGCCGCCACCACTGACTTCAGGAAGTCTCGAACCACGCAACAACAGTACTTGCGGCATGCCATTGAGACGTTCCATTTCAAGCTGGGCCTGCCACTCGATATCCTCTGTAGCGGCAAAGTGTTCACGAATAAACTCACCTAGAGGGGTCTGACGCGGCCAACTGGCAACCTCCTGGCCAATCAGTCCGGAAAAATCGTCGTTAAGTATGTTCAAAGCGCCTTCATTTACCGTGCGCAAGACAAAATTTCGGTCAAAGACCAGAACGCCAGCCGAAAGATTGGCGAGAATCGACTCAAGATAACCGCGCGCAGCTTCAAGTTCGCTGCGATGGCGCTCGGTTTCGCGCCGCGCATCATCCAGCTGCCGCGTCATCCGATTGAAAGATTGCGTCAGGACACCCAGCTCATCACTGCTATAAACCGCCTGGCGGGGTGAGAAGTCACCCTGCGCAACCGCCTGCGTCCCTTCCGCCAAAATATGCAAGGGCGCAACTAAACGACGCGCCATGACATAGGCCAAGGCAAAGGCTGCGAAAAGCGCAACAAGTACGGTCAACGTCAAAGTCAGGGCATAAATTTGTGTCAGTCCCTGACGTGCCAGTTGCAATTCCTGATAGTCGCGATAAACCCCTTGTACCGCATCGGCGTCATAGGCCAGGCCTTCGGGTACCGGATGGGTCAATTGCAGAATGCGCGGCTCTTCGAATAAATCGCGTGCTGCCACGGGCACCAGAACACGAAGATGGAGCTTGCCGCCATCGCCTTCAACCGATGTCACCGAACGCGCCGAACGCGCCTGTTTGAGCTGTGCCTGAGTGGGCAAATCGGGGACCAGACTGCTGATATCAGCTGTCGCACTCGACAACAATTGCCCACCCACCGAGAACAGCGCCGCTGATTGCACACTCTGTTGCTCGCGCAGCCGGAGCAGCGCAGAACGCCTTGAAGTCTCTTTGATATCGGATAACTCAACCGCCATGCTGCGGCCCTTTTCGACCAGGTCCGCCAGCAAGGAATCAAGGGCGGTGCGGCCAAGGTGAAGACCCGATTCAAGCGCCTTTTCCACCCGCACATCAAACCAGCTTTCAATCGAGCGCGTCACGAACTGCACCGAAACGCCATAAACCAAAGCGCCAGGCAGTACAGCCACGACGCCGAACATCAGCATCAGGCGCAACTTGAGACGGGCGCCAAATATCTGGGCGCGGTAATCAATCCACAGCGAGCGCAGTTGCCAGCCAACCAGACCGACCATACCCAGCGCCAACATGACGTTGAGACCAATCAGCAATGGGTAATTTCGTGAAAAAATAACGGTGTCTGCCGCCGTCGACATAAGCAACAGGAACCAGACTACCCCCCCAATCGCTGCGGCAAATGCCCCCCCCGCTGCCAAAAAACGCTTCACTTGGCTTCCACCGCTGGCTGGTTGGGCAGGTTGACCTGCCAGATTTTCCAGTCCGAATTCAGGCTCCAGTCCTTGTTCCCCAAGGCACTGATCTGGAATGGGCGAGGCAACTGGTTAAGATCAAGGCGCAGGCGCAATGCCGCCTGATATGGCTCGCCGGCACGCACCGATTTGTCGGCCTTATCGATCACCAGCCAACCACGGACCCGGGAAAAAACCAGCATGGCATCGGACAAAGACGAAAAACTTTGATGCAGACCACCCGTTGATACCCGGTACTGACGAGTCAATGCGTGATAGGACAATCGGTAGGTTTGAATTCGACTGACGGCTTTCTCTTCAAGCCAGTACCAGCGTGGTTTAGAGAGTTCGAACTCAGCCACGAAATTGAGTACGACGCCCTTGGCAACGGCCTCTTCTAGACGCTGATTTAACTCGAAATTAAAATCGGCCGAAAGCACATAGCCGTCTTCACTGGCAACGATTTGCTGATTTACCACCTCGATTTCCGCAGCTTGGAGCAGCGCTGGAAAAACCAGCGCGACGGCAAGCAGAAGAAAGTTCAGGTGCTTAGACACGTTTCTCAAGTAGGCAGTAATAAAAGCCATCGTGGTCAGCCGTCGGCAAAATCTGCTCCTCTGAACAACGCCGTGCAGTGTGCTGGCGCGCTAGAAAACGGGTAATTTGCTCGGTGTTTTCAGCAGCAAATATAGAACAGGTAGCGTATAGAAATTTACCGCCAGGACGCAAGCAGAGCCACAAGGCATCCAACATCCGCGATTGGGTCGCCGCAAAACTGGCAATGTCATCAAAGCGTCGCAACCACTTGGCGTCCGGATTACGCCGCACAACGCCGCTCGCCGTGCACGGCACATCGGCCAGAATGGCATCGAAAAGCTGGCCGTCCCACCAAGTATCTTTCTTGATGCAATCAGCCACCTTAACTGTTGCGGTCAACCCCAAACGAGAGAGATTTTCTTCAATCCGCCGACAACGCGCCGGCTTGAGGTCAAGCGCGACCAGATCAATATCCGAATGTTCCAGCAGATGAGCCGCTTTCCCACCGGGCGCCGCACAGGCATCAAGCACCCGACTGCCGGGCGCCGGATCGAGCAGCAACGCAGCACGTTGCGCCCCCGGGTCTTGTACCGACACCAAGCCCTCGGCAAAACCGGGTAACCGCTCAACCGGGATGGGCTTGTCGAGCAGGATGGCGCCATGCGGATCAAGGCGGGCGCCGATCTCGGCAACCGTTAGTCGTGAAAGATATTCGTCAGGGCTGATTCGACGCAGGTTGGCTCGCAACGCCATCGGCGGCGGCATATTGCCGGCTGCAGCAATCTCTTTCCAAACTTCCGGCCAGGCCGTGCGCAGGGCATCCAGCCACCAAGCCGGGTGTTGATGCAGCGCCACTTCGTTGGCCGCAACCGCCAGCGCCAACTCCTCACGTCGCCTGAGGTAATTGCGTAAAACAGCATTGACCAGTCCGCGCAAACGCCCCTCAATCAATTCTCCCGCCGCCAGCACCGCCTGATCGACCGTCGTATGCGACGCTTCCGGGCGCGCTTCTAGCCGAGCCAGTGAAACCAGCAGCAACGCCCGGATTTCGAGCATATCAAGCGGGCGCTCCATCAAGCGGGCGAGGATGAAATCCCCCCAGCCGTAGCGCCGCAGGCTGTTGTAAAGGAGATCCTGAACCGCCGGCCGCGCCAGTGGATCGACCTTGCTCAGAATATTGTCAGCCAGGCTCTGACCATTGAACACAGCTGCGCTCGCAGCAGCAGCATGGAACAGGGCATAGGCCAGGGAAGTAGGGACGAGATTGGACATAGGCGGTGATTATCGCACGCGGCATAATGTGACAATGAAACAACTACTGCTTGCGCTCGTCTTTTGCCTTGCAACGCCCTTGAGCCACGCCTGGAATGCTGCCGGCCACCGCCTGAGCGCTGTAATTGCCTGGCAACAACTATCACCTGCAACTCAGGAACGCCTTAGCCAAATTCTGGCCAGCCACCCGGACCATGCGCGTTGGGTTGAAAAAGCAAAATCGACTCACGAAATGTTCATTTTTGCTGAAGCATCAACCTGGCCGGACGACATTCGCAACGATCCCCGTTTCCACAATGACGGCGAATCAGCGCCAGCCATTTCAGGCTTGCCGGATAACGCGCGGCACAAAAAATGGCATTACGTCGACCTCAGGGCTGACGGTACGGTAAAGGACGGCCTGCTTGATCAAAAAATTGCGGAATTGACTAACATGCTGCACCCCAAGAGCGCTTCCTACGGGGCGCGGTCAACCGCCGCAGCCGATCAAATTTCTTTCGCCCTTCCTTGGCTGATACATCTCATTGCCGACATCCATCAGCCGCTACATGTCGGCCAACATGGGGATGAAGGCGGCAATCAATTCGAGATCGAAAACCCCTTCAATCGTCGCCTGCCTTTCTCCAGCTTGCACACCTATTGGGATGACCTACCCGGCCCGCCCTGGCTGCGCGGCAAAAAGCTGGAACAAAAGGCGGCCTGGCTGGTTGAGCACCACGCCGCACCAATACAGGCCGACGTGCGTGTTTGGCGTGACGAAAGTCACCGCTTTCTGGCCATGGCCTACCCAAAGGCCGAGGGTGGACTGCTACCGATGATCACAGAGGATTTTCAACGCCAGGCAAAGGAAATCGCTCAGCAGCGGATAGTCGACGCAGGCTATCGCCTCGGTCGCCTGCTGGAGAAAATTTTCGGTACTGGCGTTTCACGTGGAACCCCATAAAATGGCCAAATCATGAATGGCCTGCACCTGATCGCCGACCTCCACAACTGCCAATGTCCGGTTCGCCGCCTGCTCGATGCGCCCGGCCTACAAGCCTATTGTGTTGATGCCTGCCTGCGCCATGGCCTGACAGTGGTTGGGCAGCTATTTCACCCCTTTATCGACGCCACAGGACAGGCCGCCGGCGTTACCGGTACCGTTGTTTTGGCCGAATCACATCTTGCCATCCACACCTGGCCAGAGATCATGGGAGTTACGCTTGATGTCTATGTTTGCAACTTCAGCAGTGACAACAGCGCACAGGCACACGCCCTATTTGACGAAGTGATCGCCACTTTTACGCCGGCAAAGCTGGAAATAAAAGAGGTGGCACGCGGCCATCTGCTATCCAAAAACAACTAAATCAAGCTGGCAAGTCGAAACAATCGCCAACCTGCAGGGGATTACCAGCTAAAAACTGCTGCACAGGCAAGCGCTTGCCACCCGCCTTCTGCAACTCCTGAATGGCCAACGCCCCTTCTCCGCAAGCGACGACGATTTGCTTACGGTCAACCGCCAAAATCTGCCCATTTTTTCCGCTACCCGCCACCGGCATCGCCTGCCAGAGCTTGATCGTTTGGCCCTTGAACAAAGCCTGCGCCCCCGGGAATGGGTTAAATGCGCGAATATGGCGATCCAGCTCAGTAGCGCTGCGTTGCCAGTCGATCAAGGCCTCGGCCTTCTCAATCTTGTGCGCATAAGTCACACCCTCAAGCGGCTGCGCCTCAGCCACCAACGGCAAACGGCCCAGTGCTTCGACAACCAGCCGCGCGCCCAGCGCCGCCAGTCGGTTATGCAAACTTGTCGTTGTATCCTTGGTCTCAATCGGGAAGGTGCCACGCAGTAAAACCGGTCCGGTATCCAGCCCGGCTTCCATCTGCATGATGCAAACACCAGTTTCTGCATCACCAGCCAGCAAGGCACGCTGGATTGGTGCCGCACCACGCCAGCGTGGCAACAATGAACCGTGAATATTGATACAGCCAAATTTAGGCATATCCAAAACCAGCTGCGGCAAAATCAGGCCATAAGCTGCAACAACCATCACCTCTGCCGCAATGCCGGCCACTTTGACCTGCGCTTCAGCATCTTTCAGAGTCAATGGTTGAAAAACTTCAATGCCATGCGCCAGCGCCAGTTTTTTAACCGGCGAAGGCTGCAAAGCCATACCGCGCCCCGCCGGGCGATCGGGTTGAGTCAAGACCAGCGCCACTTCATGGCCGGCCGCAATAATGGCGGCGAGTGCCTGCGCGGCAAATTCCGGCGTTCCGGCAAAAATCAGCTTCATGCGGTGACCCGCGCCTGCTTGGCTAAGCGGTTCTTGATGCGGGTTTGTTTCAATTGCGAAAGGTGATCGACAAAAACCTTGCCGTTGAGATGATCCAGCTCATGCTGCAGGCAGACCGCCAGCAAGCCTTCAGCAACCAGCGACTGTTCTTTGCCCTCGAGATCAAGGTAATGCACCGTCACTTGCTCGGCTCGCTCGACCTTTTCATAGATGCCGGGGACAGAAAGGCAGCCTTCCTCACCCTCCTGAAAACCATCGCAGCGCTCCAGTCGCGGATTGATAAATACGCGCAAATCGCTTTTATCTTCCGAAATATCAATAATCACCAGTTGTTTGTGGACATCAACCTGCGTCGCAGCCAGCCCAATGCCAGGTGCTTCGTACATTGTCTCAGCCATGTCGCTGACGAGCTGTCGAAGACTTTCGTCAATTTTGGCAATCGGGGCCGCCACTTTTTTCAAGCGGACATCGGGAAAACGTAAAATGGGTAGAAGTGCCATATAAAATAGGGAAAAAACTTGCTCGCTTAAGTGATTACGTGCAGAATCTCAAGCAATTTCCGAGATTTGGAAACGGCTGCGCACGTCTGTTCAGACAAAAATTTTCGCACCGTGTTCCACCGGCACGTGAGGTTACGACTATGGTCCGCATTATATCCGCGCTCATCTTGGCCGTGACGGCCGCCTGCGCTTTTGCCGCCGAACCGGTTCGTCTGGTCGATAATCCGCCCGAACGCCACATTGTGGTTCCCGGCGATACCCTATGGGGAATTTCCGGAAAATTTCTCAAGGAACCTTGGCGCTGGCCGGAAGTCTGGCGCATGAACCGCGAACAGATCAAGAACCCGCACCTGATCTATCCTGGCGACATTGTGCTGCTCGATGATTTCCGTGGCGTTCCACGCTTGCGTGTTGCCAAACCCATCAAACTGCAACCCAAGGTTTATAGCGAAGCGGTTCGACAGGAAATCCCCAGCATTCCTTCGAACGTCATTGAGCCATTCATTTCCAAACCGCTGGTTATTGAACTAGGCGAACACGCAAGCGCACCGCGTTTTGTTGCCACTCAGGAAGATCGCGTATTCATCGGCATTGGCGATACAGGTTTTGTCGCCGGCATTCCCGATACCCAAGTGCTCAACTGGCACATTTACCGCCCGGGCAAGCCACTGAAAGATCCGGATACGCAGGAAATCATTGGCTACGAAGCCTTCTTCCTCGGCAGCGCCACACTGGTTCAGCCTGGCGAACCGGCTGTCGTCCGCATCACTCAAGCCAAGGAAGAAATTGGTCGTGGTGATCGACTGATTCCAGCACCACCCGCCAACCTGATTTCGTACGCACCGCACAGGCCAGATCAGCCGGTCGCTGCCAAGGTCATGTCGATCTACGGCGGGGTCAATGAGGCTGGAAAATACTCGGTAATCAGCATTAATCGTGGCAAAAATGCCGACTTGGAAGTTGGTCACGTTGTCGCCCTCTTCCGTAACCGTGTATCACAAGGCTACGACGACAATGACCGCCGGGTAACAACCACAATCCCTGAAGAGCGCTACGCACTTGCCTTCATTTTCCGCGTCTTTGACCGTGTCGCTTACGCGCTGGTGGTCGAAACCTCGAAACCGGTCATCATTGGTGACGCTGCAAGAAACCCATGAGCAATCATGACGAGTTGGCCGCCTGGTTGCGGCTGACTCTGATCCCCGGCATCGGCGGCGAGTCGCAAAGAAAGCTTCTCGCCGCTTTCGGTTTACCCGAAGCGATTTTTGCTGCCGGGCGATTGGCGACGCGTAGTGTCATTGGTGATCGCGCCGACCTGCTCTTTGATTTTGACCCCTCAGAAGAGGTTGACCGCAACATTGCCTGGGCCAGCCAAACCGGACAATCGATTTTGACATTGGCCGACAGCGCCTATCCACAATCCCTGCTCGAAATCGCCGATCCACCCAACGTACTCTACGTACGCGGCAATGCCGCTTTGCTGCAAAAGCACGGGCTGGCAATGGTAGGAAGCCGCAACGCCACACCGCAAGGTTTGCAAACAGCTGAAAATTTTGCCAAAACATTGGCCGGTCAGGGACTCTGCATCATCAGTGGCCTTGCCTTGGGCATTGATGCAGCAGCCCATCGTGGCGCACTGGCAGCCGGCGGAGAAACCATTGCCGTCATTGGTACCGGCGCGGATCGCATCTACCCGGCGCGCAACAAGGAATTGGCGCTGGCAATCGCTGAACACGGCGCCATTGTTTCTGAATTCCCGCTTGGCACACCGGCGATTGCCGCCAATTTTCCACGACGCAACCGGATTATCTCAGGGCTATCGCGCGGCGTGCTGGTTGTTGAAGCCGCCCCGGAAAGTGGCTCATTGATTACAGCAAGACTGGCCGGCGAACAAGGGCGTGAAGTTTTCGCCATTCCCGGCTCTATTCACTCGCCAGTTGCTCGCGGTTGTCACAAACTAATCAAGCAAGGTGCCAAACTGGTTGAAACTGCTCAGGATGTTCTCGAAGAGTTGGGGGACATTAAACAGCAAGTTGCCTGCATCGAATCACCCAATCCATCGGAAGAAAATCCGCTGCTCAGCGCCCTTGGTCACGATCCCTGCGCGCTTGACGAACTAGTCGAACGCACCGGCCTGAGAGCTGATCAGCTGCTTGGCGAGCTGCTGACGCTGGAACTCTCCGGTCAGCTCGCTACCCTGCCCGGCAACCGCTACCAGCGCCTGGGCTAAACCCCTCATATATAGAGACGGCTTGCCAAGCCGCTCGCCGGGCACTTATCATGCCCCGGCACCCATCAGGCAGAACCCATGACCAAAAAGCTAATCATCGCCGAAAAACCTTCCGTCGCCGCCGACATTGCCAAGGCATTGGGAGGATTTACCAAGCACGACGACTACTTCGAGAGCGACACGCACGTCATCTCGTCAGCCGTCGGCCACCTGCTGGAACTGTCCTGCCCGGAAGAATTCGAAGTCAAGCGAGGGAAATGGTCATTCGCCCATCTACCGGTCATACCACCGCACTTTGCGCTGAAGCCGATCGAAAAAACCGAATCGCGGCTCAAAGTACTTAACAAACTGATCAAACGCAAGGATGTCGAAGGCCTGATCAATGCTTGTGACGCGGGACGTGAAGGTGAATTGATCTTCAATTACATCGCGCAACACAGTAAAACCACCAAGCCCGTGCAGCGGCTATGGCTGCAATCGATGACTCAAGGTGCAATACGCGATGGTTTCTCACGCTTGCGCCCCGGTCGTGAGATGGAAGGTCTTGGCGACGCCGCCGTCTGCCGTTCCGAATCCGACTGGCTTGTTGGTATCAACGGTACGCGGGCAATGACCGCTTTCAATTCAAAGACCGGTGGTTTCCACCTGACCACTGTTGGCCGCGTCCAGACGCCGACACTAGCCATTGTTGTTGACCGTGAAAAGCGTATTCGCGAATTCAAGCTGCGCCCCTACCGGG
>ERZ724510.610-NODE-610-length-20637-cov-5.426586_pt1 | contig 20637 bp, 24 predicted proteins | sample MGYA00376043_ERZ724510 | MGnify/ENA primary metagenome ERZ724510 (study PRJEB28724, sample SAMN07190888) | wastewater metagenome | isolation source: influent of sewage treatment plant in Hong Hong | place: USA: Christiansburg, Virginia | collected 2016-03-01 ... | reverse complement strand
CGCCAGGAAATGCGTCAAGGCGAAGTCATCACTGCAGAAGTGGTACTCATCGACCGCAACTTTGTTGTCGTCAATGCCGGCCTGAAATCGGAATCCTATGTTCCGCTCGAAGAATTCCTGAATGATCAAGGCGAACTTGAAGTGGCTGTGGGCGATTTCGTCCAGGTTGCTATCGAAATGCTGGAAGACGGCTACGGCGCCACGCGCCTGTCGCGCGATCGCGCCAAGCGCATCGCTGCCTGGAACTTCCTGGAAGAAGCCCTGAACAACAACTCCCTGGTTACCGGCACCATCACCGGTAAGGTCAAGGGCGGCCTGACCGTCATGTCCAATGGCGTCCGCGCCTTCCTGCCGGGCTCGCTGGTCGACATGCGTCCGGTCAAGGACACCACGCCGTACGAAGGCAAGACCATGGAGTTCAAGGTCATCAAGCTTGACCGCAAGCGCAACAACGTCGTGATGTCCCGCCGTGCCGTGCTCGAAGCCACCGCTGACAAGGATCGCGAAAAGCTCCTCGAGAACCTCAAGGAAGGCACCACCGTCAAGGGTATCGTCAAGAACATCACCGATTACGGCGCATTCGTCGACCTCGGTGGTATCGATGGCCTGCTGCACATTACCGACCTGGCCTGGCGCCGTGTTCGTCACCCGAGCGAAGTGCTCAACGTCGGTGATGAAGTTACCGCCAAGATCCTCAAGTTTGACGCCGAGAAGAACCGCGTCTCCCTGGGTATGAAGCAACTGGGCGACGATCCGTGGGTTGGTATTGCCCGCCGTTACCCGGCTGGTACCCGCCTGTTCGGCAAGGTCACCAACCTGACCGACTACGGTTCATTCGTTGAAATCGAACAGGGCATCGAAGGCCTGGTTCACGTTTCCGAAATGGACTGGACCAACAAGAACGTTCATCCGTCCAAGGTTGTTTCTTTGGGTGATGAAGTCGAAGTCATGATCCTTGAAATCGACGAAGAGCGTCGCCGTATCTCCTTGGGTATGAAGCAGTGTCAAGCTAACCCGTGGGATGACTTCGCGATGAACCAGAAGAAGGGTGACAAAGTTCGCGGCGCGATCAAGTCCATCACCGACTTTGGTATCTTCATCGGCTTGCCTGGTGGTATCGACGGTCTGGTTCACCTCTCTGATCTCTCCTGGTCCTCGACCGGTGAAGATGCGATCCGCAACTTCAAGAAAGGTGACGAAGTTGAAGCCATGGTCCTCGCCATTGACGTCGAGAAAGAGCGTATCTCTCTCGGTATCAAGCAGATGGAAGGCGATCCCTACACCAACTTCATCGCTACCCACGAGAAGAACAGTATTGTGCGCGCTACCGTCAAGACGGTTGATGCTCGCGGTGCCGTGCTGACACTGGATGGCGAAAACGAAGGTTACCTGCGTGCTTCCGAGTTTTCACGTGATCGTATTGACGACCTCACCACGCACGTCAAGGTCGGTGATGTTCTCGAAGTCATGATCATCAACGTGGATCGCAAGACCCGTGGTATCAATCTGTCGATCAAGGCAAAGGATCAAGCTGAACAGCACGAAGCCATGCAGAAATTCTCTGCTGAATCTTCATCTGCTGCTTCCGGTACGACCAACCTGGGCGCGCTGCTCAAGGCCAAGCTTAACCAGCAAGGCTAATGGACGACAGCATGACCAAATCCGAGCTCATCGCCCGGCTTGCGGAGCGTTTTCCGCAGCTGGTGGCGAAGGATGCTGATTTTGCGGTCAAAATGATTCTCGATGCGATGTCCGACGCCCTGGTGCGTGGGGATCGTATCGAGATCCGCGGATTCGGCAGCTTTGCGCTCAACTACCGGCCGCCGCGCACCGGCCGTAACCCCAAGTCGGGGGAAAAGGTCAGCGTGCCTGCCAAGTGGGTTCCCCACTTCAAGGCGGGCAAGGAACTGCGCGAACGGGTTGATCAGTCGATCTGACGCCGTGTAGGCGCAATGTGGTAGATTCAGGGCAGTGAGTTATTTCACTGCCCTTTTTTATTGAATGTCATGACAGCACTGACTTGGGCCTTACGGTTCATCATCGTTTCCTTTCTCATTGTTTTTGCCATTCAAAATACCGAACTGGTTATTTTGCGCGTGATGCCGGGGTATTTTTGGGAGGCTCCGCTAGTGGTGGTTTTGCTTGCGTTTTTCGCGGCAGGTGCAGTGCTGGGTGTTTTATCAGTGCTTGGCACAATTTATCGTCAGCGCCGTGAAAATCTCCGCCTCAAGCGCGAACTGAGCAAAGCCGTTCAACCTGCCAAGCCTTTGTCGGCGCCAAATGTATGAATGATCTATTTGAATACTGGCAGTTATTGTTGATCCCGGTCTTTTTTGGCTTGGGTTGGGCTGCTGCACGTGTCGATATGCGCCAGGTCGTGCATGAGTCACGCGCTTTACCGCGCTCTTATTTTCAGGGTTTGAATTTTCTGCTGAACGAGCAACCAGACAAGGCGATTGATTCGTTTCTTGAGGTTGCCAAAGTTGATTCGCAAACGGTTGAACTCCATTTTGCTCTGGGCAATTTGTTTCGTCGCCGTGGCGAAACCGAGCGTGCGATACGCATGCACCAAAACCTGATTGATCGTATAGACCTTGATGAAGGCGTGCGTCTGCACGCATTGGCGGAATTGGGGCAGGATTATCTGAAAGCAGGTTTGCTTGATCGTGCCGAGGAAATCTTCAACAAGATGATCGGCACTGCTTTCGAGGCAGATGCCAAGCACAATCTGCTCGAAATTTATCAGGTTGAGAAAGAGTGGCAAAAGGCCATTGATCTGGCCAATGAACTCCCGGATGTTGCCTCGCAGCAGCAGATCGCGGAGTTTTACTGTGAACTGGCTGCCAACGAAATATTGCGCTCACGGCCCGATTCAGCGCGTGGCTATCTTGAATCAGCCATGCAGCAGAACCGCAAGTGTGTACGCGCCAGCTTGTTGCACGGAGATTTGCACTTGCAGGAAGGCAAGCCGCAGGAGGCAATTGAGTCCTGGTTGCGCATCGAGCAGCAGGATCCAAGTTATCTCGCGCTGGTCGCTCAGCGTTTGTTGGATTGTTATCGCAAGCTGGAGCGGCGCGATGAAGGGATTGCTCTGCTCAGTGGCTATCTTGAGCGATATCCCTCACTCGATTTGCTTGATGTGGTTTATCAGCTGGTGCTTGAAGGGGAGGGTAATGAAGCGGCTTACCGTCTGGTGCGTGGTGAGCTGCAGCGTAATCCGACCCTGCTCGGTCTTGAAAAGTTGATGAGTGCCCGCTTGCCACTTGTCGAGCCTGATGTGCGCAGCGATGTGGAGTTGGCCAAGAGCATCATTCAAGGCTATACCAAGCGCTTGTCGCGCTATCGGTGCGATAATTGCGGCTTTAAGGCGCGCCAGTTTTATTGGCGTTGTCCCGCCTGTGGTGGTTGGGAAACCTACCCACCGCGACGCAGTGAAGAATTTGATCAAACTTTGTAGGAACTACTCATGAAAGTTACCGTTGTCGGCACCGGCTATGTCGGTCTGGTAAGTGGCACCTGTCTGGCTGAAGTGGGCAATGATGTCCTCTGCCTGGACCTGGATCCGCAGAAAATCCGTATTCTCGAAGAAGGCGGCATTCCGATCTATGAGCCGGGTTTGCAGGAGATGGTTCGGCGCAATGTGGCGGCTGGTCGTCTCCATTTCACGACGGATATCGAAAAAGCTGTTCAGCACGGCACAATCCAATTTATCGCTGTCGGTACGCCACCCGATGAAGATGGTTCGGCTGACCTGCAGTATGTACTGGCTGCTGCACGCAGCATTGGTCGTCTGATGACAGACTATAAGGTCGTCGTCGACAAAAGTACGGTGCCGGTAGGAACGGCGGATAAGGTCAGGGCTGCAATTGCTGAAGAATTGCAAATGCGTACGGTCGACATCCCTTATAGCGTGGTTTCCAACCCAGAGTTTCTCAAGGAAGGCGCAGCTGTCGAAGACTTTATGCGGCCAGACCGCATCGTTGTCGGTGCCGAAGAAGAGCAAGCCATTCATTTGATGCGTGCCCTCTATGCGCCGTTCCAGCGTAACCACGAACGCCTGATCATCACCGATGTGAAAAGCGCTGAGCTGACAAAATATGCCGCTAACGCCATGTTGGCGACGCGGATCAGCTTTATGAACGAACTGGCCAATCTGGCTGAAGTTCTTGGTGCCGATATCGAAATGGTCCGTCAGGGCATTGGCTCTGATCCACGCATTGGTTATCACTTCCTTTATCCCGGTTGTGGTTACGGTGGTTCCTGCTTCCCGAAAGACGTCAAGGCGCTGATCAAGACGGCGGCTGATGATGCCGGAATCGAGCTCAAGGTGCTGACCGCTGTCGAAGAGGCTAACGATCTGCAAAAGCATGTCTTGTCAAAAAAGATCAAAGCCAAGTTTGGTGATCTCAAAGGCAAACATTTCGCGCTTTGGGGCCTTGCCTTCAAACCCAACACCGACGACATGCGTGATGCGCCTAGTCGCGAATTGATTGCTGATCTTTTTGCTGCGGGTGCTACGGTTTCCGCCTACGATCCTGTTGCGATGCATGAAACCCAGCGAATTTTTGGTGATGAATCGCGTTTGCAATATGCCGAGAGCCCAATGGCGGCGCTTGAAAATGCTGATGCGCTGCTTATTGTCACTGAGTGGAAAGAGTTCCGCAGTCCCGATTTCGATGCAATCAAGGCAGCGCTCAAGCACCCGGTGATATTTGATGGACGCAATCTCTACGATCCCAAGTTCGTGCGCAGTACCGGCATTGAGTATTTTGCAGTCGGGCGGTAAACGGCATGCTGGATAAAGTGACGCAGGTACGCCTGCTCGTTGTTGGCGATGTCATGTTGGACCGCTACTGGTTCGGCGAGGTGAATCGAATTTCTCCGGAAGCCCCGGTGCCTGTGGTCAAGGTTGAACGTGTTGAAGAGCGGCTTGGCGGTGCGGCCAACGTGGCGCGCAATGCCGCATCGCTCGGTGCAGTGACAGCGCTGCTATCTGTGGTTGGGAACGACGAGGCTGGCCGCACTCTGGGTCGTTTGCTGGAAGACGGGCAAATTGATGCCGCATTGCACGTCGACCATGACATCGACACCATCGTCAAACTGCGGGTTATCGGGCGGCAGCAACAGTTGCTGCGTATTGATTTTGAGACCGCACCTTCGCATGAAATTTTGCAGGCAAAACTTGAGGATTTCGAGCGTCGGGTGGTGGACGCTGATGTAGTAATCCTCTCTGACTATGGCAAAGGTGGTTTGATCCACATTGCTGAGATGATCCGTATCGCCCGCGCTCACGACAAACCGGTTCTGGTCGACCCGAAAGGTGACGAATGGGGCAAGTATGCCGGGGCCACAGTGATAACCCCGAACCGTTCAGAACTGAAGCAAGTCGTTGGTAGCTGGAAATCTGACGATGAACTCGCGGCCAAAGCACGCAAGTTGCGTGGTGATCTCGGGCTGGAAGCATTGCTGGTGACGCGCAGCGAGGAAGGGATGACCCTGTTCGCTGATGAAACATACCATCAGCCAGCCTTGGCGCGCGAAGTATTTGACGTTTCAGGTGCTGGTGATACCGTTATTGCCACGCTGGCAGTGATGATCGCTGCTGGCGCAGATTGGGCTGAAGCCATCCGCGTGGCAAACATTGCTGCCGGTATCGTTGTCGGCAAACTGGGTACGGCGGTTGTTGCACGCCAGGAACTCGTCGCTGCCCTGTAAGGAGAATACTCAATGTACATAGTCGTTACCGGCGCAGCCGGTTTTATCGGTTCCAATATTGTCAAAGCGCTTAATGAGCGTGGTGTCAAAAATATCATTGCGGTCGACAACCTGAGCAAGGCCGAAAAGTTCAAGAATCTGGTTGATTGCGATATTGTTGATTACATCGATAAAAACGACTTTATCGAGCGTATTCAGGCCGGCCATTACGATGGTGAAATTGATGCCATCCTGCACGAAGGTGCCTGTTCAGACACGATGGAAACAGACGGTCGTTACATGATGGAGAACAACTACCGTTACTCGATGATTCTGCTCGACTGGTGTCAGGATCAGGATGTTCAATTTCTCTATGCTTCCAGTGCAGCAACCTATGGCAGCACCAGCGTCTTCAAGGAAGAGCGCCAGCACGAAGGGCCGCTCAATGTTTACGGCTACTCGAAGTTCCTCTTTGATCAGATTGTGCGCCAGCGCCTGGCTAAAGATCCGTCAGCGCAGATCGTCGGTTTCCGCTATTTTAACGTCTATGGGCCGCGCGAAACGCACAAGGGACGAATGGCTTCAGTCGCTTTCCATAACTTCAACCAGTTCCGGGCTGACGGCAAGGTGAAGCTTTTTGAAGGCTCGCACGGTTATCCGGATGGCGGACAGCAGCGCGATTTCGTTTTTGTCGGCGATGTCGCCAAGGTCAATCTCTACTTCCTTGATCATCCGGAAAAGTCCGGCATCTTCAATCTTGGCTCCGGTCGCTCGCAAAGCTTCAATGATGTCGCAGTGGCTACGGTCAACGGCTGCCGCAAGGCAAAAAATGAAGCGCCATTGACGCTGGAAGAGCTGCGGGCACAAGGCTTGCTGGAATACATAACCTTCCCCGAGGCACTCAAGGGCAAGTATCAGGCATTCACGCAGGGCGATCTGACCAAATTGCGGGCTGCCGGCTACGAAGCACCGATGTCTACGGTAGAGGAGGGGGTTGCCCAATACGTGGAGTGGTTGCAGCAGAATGTATAAAACCCTGCAGGATTTTGTCGGAAATACACCCTTGGTGCGCCTGGTTCGCATCCCCGGTGCTGAAAATGAAAAACGCGGCAATGTCCTTCTCGCCAAGCTGGAAGGTAATAATCCGGCTGGCTCGGTGAAGGATAGACCGGCGCTTTCGATGATCACGCATGCCGAAGCGCGTGGTGACATCAAGCCGGGCGATACGTTGATTGAAGCGACTTCCGGTAACACCGGTATCGCACTGGCGATGGCGGCGGCGATCAAGGGTTACAAGATGATTCTCGTCATGCCCGAGAATCAAAGCATTGAGCGTCGGCAAAGCATGCGTGCCTATGGTGCTGAGCTGGTGTTGACACCCAAGGATGGTGGCATGGAGTTGTGCCGCGACGTCGCTGAAAAAATGCGTGACGAAGGCAAAGGCATCATTCTTGACCAGTTTGCCAACCCGGATAATCCGCTGGCGCATTTCGAGGGCACCGGGCCAGAAATCTGGCGCGATACCGGTGGCAGGATCACCCATTTTGTATCCAGCATGGGAACAACCGGTACCATCATGGGCACTTCGGCTTTCCTCAAGGCGCAGAGCCCGGCCATCCAGATTATTGGTTGCCAACCGGCAGAGGGCAGTCAGATCCCCGGTATTCGCAAATGGCCAGAAGCCTATCTGCCAAAAATTTATGACAAAACCAATGTTGACCGTATCGAACACGTCAGTCAGGCCGATGCTGAAGCGATGACGCGTCGTTTGGCAGTGGAAGAAGGTATTTTCGCCGGCATTTCTTCCGGTGGCGGTGTGGCGGTTGCGCTGCGACTGGCGGCAACCCTTGAAAATGCGGTCATCGTCAGCATCATTTGCGATCGGGGTGATCGTTATTTGTCGACGGGCGTCTTTCCTGCATGAAACCAGTTCTGGTTTTTGACATCGAGACAATTCCCGATGTTGCCGGCTATCGGCGTCTGAATGATCTGCCGGCTGAGTTATCGGATGACGAGGTGGCTGAACTGGCGTTTCAGCAGCGCCGCGCAAAAACCGGGAATGATTTTCTACAGCTTCACCTGCAGCGGGTTGTTGCCATTTCCTGCGTGCTGCGCACCAGCGAAGGCCTGAAAGTCTGGTCGCTGGCAGAGCCGGCACAGAGCGAAGGCGAAATCATCCAGCGCTTTTTTGACGGCATCGAGAAATTCACGCCGCAGATCGTTTCCTGGAACGGCAGCGGGTTTGATTTGCCGGTGCTGCACTATCGCGGCATGTTGCACGGTGTCAGCGCACCGCGTTATTGGGATCTGGGCGATGGCGATTACGCCGATTCTCGTGATTTCAAATGGAACAATTACATCAGCCGCTACCACATGCGTCATCTTGATCTGATGGATCTGCTCGCGCTCTACAATGCCCGCGCCAATGCGCCACTTGACGATCTGGCCAAGCTTTACGGCTTTCCCGGTAAGCTCGGCATGGATGGCAGTAAGGTCTGGGAGGCTTGGCAGGCGGGTAAAAGTGCAGAAATTAGTGATTACTGTGAAACTGACGTGATCAACACCTACCTCGTTTACAACCGTTTCCGGCGTTTCCGTGGCGAGTTGACTGCCAAGGAAGAGGCGGACGAAATCGAATTCATCAAAGCGCAACTGGCAAAAATTGGTGCGCCGCATTGGCAGGAGTTTCTCGCTGCCTGGCAGTGAATAACCCGTATCACAACGTTATAATTGCAAGTTCTCAAAACCTAAACGCAGAGAGATAAACATGGCCCTTAACAACGTTCCTTCCGGCAAGTCCCTTCCTGATGATTTCAACGTCATCATCGAAATCACGGCCCATTCCGAGCCAGTCAAATACGAAGTCGACAAGGAGAGCGGTGCGATTTTCGTCGACCGTTTCATGTCTACCTCCATGCACTACCCCTGTAACTACGGCTACATCCCGCACACCATCGCTGGTGACGGTGATCCGGTCGACGTGCTGGTCGTCAGCCCGTTCTCCCTGCCGCCGGGCGTTGTCGTCCGTTGCCGCCCGCTTGGTCAGTTGTCGATGACCGATGAAGGTGGTGAAGATGCCAAACTGCTGGCCGTTCCGGTCGACAAGCTGACTCCGCTCTACAAGGACGTCAAGACCTTTGAAGACATGCCGGAACTGCTGCGCAAGCAGATTTCGCACTTCTTCGAGCATTACAAGGATCTCGAGGCTGGCAAGTGGGTCAAGGTCAATGGCTGGGAAGGCATTGATGCCGCACGCAATGAAATCATGTCCGGCATTCAGCGTTTCAACGACGCGAAAGACAAACCGGCCTACTAATTCATGTTGCGTATCGCCGTTGCTCAGTTCAACGCTACCGTCGGTGACCTGACGGGTAACGTCGAACGCATAGTGAAGTGCGCCACCGAAGCCAAGGCTCGTGGCGCACAAGTATTGCTGACACCGGAATTGGCCCTCTGCGGCTATCCCCCGGAAGACCTGCTGCTGCGCCCGGATTTCTACCGGGCCTGCAAGCGGGCGCTTGATAATCTGTCCAGCCAGGTTGACGGTATTGCCCTGATTGTTGGCTACCCGGAAGAGTATGAAGGACGCCGCTATAACGCGGCAGCGGTCATAAAAAATGGCCAGAAAACGGCGGTTTACCGTAAGACTCGCCTACCCAATTACGAAGTATTTGACGAAAAGCGTTATTTCGATGCCGGCACGGATGCCTGTGTTGTCGAAATTGACGGTGTGCGCTGCGGCATTAATATTTGCGCCGACATCTGGGAAGCTGGTGCAGCCGAAATGGCCCATGCTGCAGGTGCTGAATTGCTGCTTGTCCTCAATGCCTCGCCCTGTCATCTGGAAAAACACCAGCAACGTGCCCAGGTTTTGGGCGAGCGAGTTGCCGCGACCGGAATTGCAGCCATCTACGCCAATCTGGTAGGCGGCCAGGATGAACTTGTCTTTGACGGCGCATCCTTCGCTCTGGACGCTGGTGGCAAGTGCTGCATGCGTTTGCCGGCGTTTGAAGAAATTTTGGGCATTGTTGATTTCGACGCTGGTCGATTGCGTTCGGATCAGATGGTTAGTGAACTGACAGTCGAAGCTGAGGCCTATCAGGCACTGGTGCTGGGTGTCCGCGACTACATTGGCAAAAGTGGTTTCAAGGGTGCCATTATTGGCCTCTCCGGCGGTATTGATTCGGCGCTGACACTATGTGTTGCGGTCGACGCGCTGGGGGCCGAAAAAGTTCGGGCGGTGATGATGCCGTCGCCTTACACAGCGCAAATGAGTCTTGATGATTCACGGGCAATGATTGCAGCGCTCGGTGTGCGCTACGACGAGATCCCGATTGCTCCTGCGATGCAAACTTACGATGCCCTGTTGGCTCCCATGTTCACCGGACTACCAGCGGATACCACTGAAGAAAATATTCAGGCGCGCATCCGTGGCAATATCTTGATGGCGCTGTCCAACAAAACGGGTGCGCTGGTACTGACCACCGGTAACAAGTCAGAAATGGCGGTAGGTTACTGCACGCTGTATGGCGACATGGCTGGTGGATTTGCCGTGATCAAGGATGTCTACAAAACCTTGGTCTATCAACTGTCACGTTACCGCAATACGCTTTCTGCCGTCATTCCGGAAAATATTATTGTTCGTCCGCCTTCTGCCGAATTGAAGCCGGACCAGACTGATCAGGATTCATTGCCACCCTACGATATTCTTGATGCTATCGTACGGGCTTACATGGAAGAAGACCGTAGCCCGCGCGAAATCATTGCGGCCGGGTTGCCTGAAGGAGCTGTTCGACGAGTTGTACGCTTGCTGCGTATTTCTGAACACAAGCGGCGCCAGGCGCCGGTTGGTATCCGTATTACACCGCGCGGTTTTGGCAAGGATTGGCGTTACCCGATTACCAATCGCTATGTCGATGAATTTTAAAAATTGAGTTAACGAGGAAGCAGAAAATGAAAAAAATTGAAGCCGTCATCAAACCGTTCAAGCTCGACGAAGTGCGTGAAGCCTTGTCGGAAATGGGGATTTCCGGATTGACCGTTACCGAGGTCAAAGGTTTTGGTCGCCAGAAAGGGCATACCGAGTTGTATCGCGGTGCAGAGTATGTTGTCGATTTTCTGCCCAAGGTGAAAATCGAGATTGTTGTCGCCACAGAACAGGTTGATGCTGCCATTGAGGCCATCATCAAGGCGGCGCGTACCGGCAAGATTGGTGATGGCAAGATTTTCGTCATGCCGGTCGAGCAGGTCGTGCGTATCCGTACTGGTGAAACCAACGAAGCCGCTATTTAAGTTTCTCAACTTAAATAGATAGGTAAGGGCGACTCAGGTCGCCCTTTGCTTTTTTTGGGCGCGTAACAACACCATCAGTGCGCCTTCGCCGCCATCGCGGGGCTGGGCCTGGCAAAAGGCCAGTATTTCAATGCGTTGCATTAACCAACTGCGAACCAGTTGGCGCAGGATAGAAATTTTTTGCGGCGAACTTAGCCCTTTGCCATGTACAACGCGCACGCAGCGTTTGCCCTGATGCAGGCTTTCAGCCAGAAACGCCGATAATTCTGCGCGTGCCTGATCGCGATTCAAGCCGTGTAAATCGATCTCACCCTGAACCACCCAGCGCGCTCGGCGCAGGTCGCGTAATACACTCTGGGCTAAACCGGGACGCAGGAAAGAGGCTTCATCGCCGCCTTCAAGTCGGTCCTGCAATGAAATCGGGCCATGCAGGCTTTCGCGCAGCGCGGCCCTTTCGTCAGCAAGGTGTTGCAGAGGGCGGGGTGGTGGCAGTGGCCCGCCAAGATGAACGCGGCCCGATTTCGGCAGTGGCTGTGCATCTGCCACCGCCGCCCGAAAGGCCGCAAGATCGTCGGGGTCGATCAAGCTTCAGGCAAGCTGATCCAGATAACGCTCGGCATCCAGCGCTGCCATGCAGCCGGTCCCAGCCGAGGTACATGCCTGGCGATAAATGTGATCCTGTACATCGCCGGCAGCAAAAACACCCTTGATACTGGTTTGTGTAGCGTTGCCTTTGCGGCCCATTTCTGTCACCAGATAGCCGCCTTCCATTTCCAGTTGGCCGGCAAAAATGTCGGTATTCGGCTTGTGGCCGATGGCAATGAAAACGCCAAAAACGTCTACGTTCTGCATCGCGCCAGTTTGCACATTCTTGACGCGCAGGCCGGTCACACCGGAGTCGTCGCCGAGTACTTCATCGAGTGCGCAGTTGTAAAGGATGGTGATCTTGCCAGCCTTTTCCTTCTCGAACAGCTTGTCCTGCATGATCTTCTCGGCCTTGAACTTCTCGCGGCGGTGGATCAGCGTGACGTGGCTGGCGATGTTGGCCAGATAGAGCGCTTCTTCGACAGCCGTATTGCCGCCACCGACAACCGCAACCGATTTATTGCGATAAAAGAAGCCGTCACAGGTCGCGCAGGCAGAAACGCCCTTGCCGGAGAATTTTTCTTCGGATGGCAGGCCAAGATATTGGGCTGATGCACCAGTTGCGATGATCAACGCATCGCAGGTATAGGTGCCGGAATCACCGATCAAGGTGAATGGCTTTTCGGTCAGCTTGGTCGTATGAATATGGTCAAAAACAATTTCGGTTTCAAAGCGGCGAGCGTGGGCTTCAAAGCGCGCCATCAACTCGGGGCCTTGAACACCATCGGCATCAGCCGGCCAGTTATCCACTTCGGTGGTGGTCATTAATTGACCGCCTTGAGCCATACCGGTAATCAGCAAAGGCTTCAGGTTGGCACGGGCGGCATAGACGGCAGCGGTGTAGCCGGCAGGGCCGGAACCGAGGATGATGAGGCGACTGTGGCGGGTAGTCTGCGACATGGGGTTCCCTTTTTTTGTGGTTGAACGAATGATTATAGCGCTGCACGCCATTCTCTTTTTTCTTGCGCATCTTGCATTTTGTGAATTAAGTTTATAATTGATCCGTAACTATATGACTGGAAACTGATTTATGGCCCCTACAAATCCCGGTCTCAGCCTTGTAGTCCTGCGAAATGTGCCGCTTTTTTCCGGGCTGGATGAGGTTGAACTCGACAAACTTTCCAAGGTTGCCGGCCGTCGGCGCGTGGCACGGGGTGGCGTGATTGTGCGTGCCGGAGATACAACGGATTCCCTGTATATCCTGCTTAGCGGACGCGCCAAAGTGACCAACAGCGACGAAGAGGGCCGCGAGATTATTCTTGCCTGGCTTGGTCCCGGCGAGTTTTTTGGTGAAATGGGCTTGATCGACAGCAGTCCCCGCTCAGCCAGCGTGATGGCCGTTGAAGCATGCGAATTGCTCAATATTGGGCGCGATGCCTTTCACCGTTGCATGCAGGACAACTTTCAGGTTGCCCAAAAGTTGATGCAAATTCTGGTGCTTCGCCTGCGCGATGCTGATCGCAAGATCGAAAGCCTTGCCTTGCTTGATGTCTATGGCCGAGTAGCGCGCCTTTTGCTTGAAATGTCGGTTGAAGAAGATGGTAGACGGGTGGTTAAAAAGAAAATGTCCAAGCAGGACATGGCACGCATGATTGGTGCGTCGCGCGAAATGGTCAGCAAGGTTATGCGCGACCTGGAACTCAGTGGTTACATCGTTTGCGAAGGCGATACCATAACCATTATGGGAGATTGATTTGGGTTCAAGAGCAGTAGAGAACAACAGCAGTCCGCTGCCGGACAAAATCGGCGGCTTGTTGCAGGAATCGCGCTGGTTGGGTTTGGGCGCGATAGGGCTTTTCCTTTTCATGGCCCTGTGGGGCTTTAACAAGGAAGATCCCGGCTGGTCGCACTCGGTCAACGTCGTCTCGCTGCATAACCCGACCGGGCGTGCCGGTGCGTGGTTGGCTGACCTCATGCTCTATGTCTTCGGATTGTCTGCCTGGTGGTGGATAGTCCTGTTCGGGATGTTTGTCTGGTGGGGTTTTCGCCGACTGAATGCCTTTGATGCTGACTCGCGTCGACCGCTTTACATCGCACTGGGTGGTTTTGTCTTTTTATTGCTCGCCAGTTCAGCGCTTGAGGCACTACGTTTTCATACCATGAAGGCGGCTTTACCCTTGCGCCCAGGCGGATTGATTGGTACCGAGTTGAGTCTGTTACTTGAGCGACAACTTGGCTATACCGGCTCAACGCTACTTCTGTTGGCGCTCATTGCTGCCGGCTGGAGCATTTTTTCCGGCATGTCCTGGTTGTGGGCATTTGAGCGCCTTGGCGCCGGCCTGGAAACCTTTGTCGGATTCTTTTATGGCCGTGTCGATGCCTGGCGCGACCGCCAGATCGGCAAGGAAGTGGCGCAGCAACGCGAAGTGGTGGTTGAGGAAGAAAAGCGTCGCGTTGAACTGCACGATCCAATCGTTATTGAAACACCGCCGCCCGAAGTGCCCGTTTCCAAAAAGGCCGAAGCGCGTATCGAACGTGAAAAACAGGTCGCTCTGTTTCCAGAGGCGATCATTGGCGGCAAGTTGCCGCCGCTGCATTTGCTTGACCCGGCGCCACCGGCGACGGAAACGGTCAGTGCCGAAACGCTGGAATACACCTCGCGTCTGATCGAGCGCAAGTTGGCTGATTTCGGCGTGCAGGTCAAGGTGCTGGCCGCGATGCCGGGGCCGGTCATTACGCGTTACGAAATCGAGCCGGCAGTGGGCGTCAAGGGTGCTCAAATCGTTAATCTGGCACGTGATCTGGCGCGAGCGCTGGCGATGGTATCGATCCGCGTCGTTGAAACAGTGCCCGGTAAATCGTGCATGGCGCTTGAATTGCCCAATCCCAAGCGACAGACCGTCAAGCTCTCCGAGATCATCTCCAGCAAGCCGTACAACGACATGTCCAGCCCGCTCACCGTGTGTTTGGGCAAAGACATCGGTGGTCAGCCCGTCGTGGCTGACCTGGCCAAGACGCCGCACCTGCTGGTCGCCGGCACGACCGGTTCCGGCAAGTCGGTCGGTGTCAATGCGATGATTCTCTCCATGCTTTACAAGGCTGAGCCAGATCAGGTGCGCCTGATCATGGTCGATCCAAAGATGCTGGAACTCTCGATCTACGAAGGTATCCCGCATCTACTGACGCCCGTCGTCACCGACATGAAGCAGGCCGCCAACGCGCTGCACTGGTGTGTGACCGAGATGGAAAAGCGCTACAAACTGATGTCGGCAATGGGCGTGCGTAATATCGCTGGCCTCAACACCAAAATTCGCGAAGCAGAAAAGCATGGCCAGCACATTCCCAATCCGTTAACGCTGACCCCGGAAGCACCTGAGCCGCTCAAAACCATGCCTTTCATCGTCGTCATTATCGACGAACTGGCTGACCTGATGATGGTTGTCGGCAAGAAGGTCGAAGAACAAATCGCCCGGCTGGCACAAAAGGCTCGGGCTTCCGGCATTCACCTCGTGCTGGCAACGCAGCGCCCAAGCGTCGATGTCATCACCGGTCTGATCAAGGCCAACATTCCGACTCGACTTTCCTTTCAGGTTTCCAGCAAGATCGACTCGCGCACTATTCTCGACCAGATGGGTGCAGAGGCGTTGCTCGGCATGGGCGACATGCTTTATCTGGCTCCCGGCACAGGTTACCCAACCCGCGTGCATGGCGCTTTCGTTTCCGACGATGAAGTGCACCGTGTCGTAGAGCATCTGAAAGCGCAAGGTGCGCCGGATTACCTTGAGGAAATTCTCAGTGGTGCCGGCGGTGATGACGAGGAGGGTGGCGAAGGCGGTGAGGGCAGTAACGATGCCGAAAGTGATCCGCTTTACGATCAGGCCGTCGATATCGTCCTCAAGAACAAGCGTGCTTCCATCTCCTTGGTGCAACGCCATTTGCGTATCGGCTACAACCGCTCGGCTCGACTGATTGAAGCCATGGAAAAAGCTGGTCTGGTTTCATCCATGGATGGGCGCGGTGGCCGCGAAGTCATCGCCCGTAAGGAAGCTGAATGAAATTTGGCCTTAAAACCCTGTTGACCGTAACAGTTTCGTTTTTTCCCGTTCTGGCCGAGGCTGGTGCGATAGATCAGCTCCATGCCTTTCTCCAGAGCACGCGCACGCTCAAAGCGGAATTCGCCCAGGTCGTTATTGCCAAAAATGGCCGCAAACCGCAGCAATCCTCAGGGCTGGTTTCCATTTCCCGCCCCGGCAAACTGCGTTGGGAAATCCTCAAGCCGTATCCGCAACTGGTCGTTGGCGACGGCGAAAAAATATGGATCTACGATCAGGAACTCCAGCAAGTCACCGTCCGCAAGGCGGGGCAAGCAATCAGCGGGTCTCCCGCTGCCTTGCTCGCTGGCAATAATGATCTGGAAAAAAACTTCACACTCAAGGAAGCTGGCGAGGCAGAAGGCATGGCGTGGGTAGAAGCTACGCCCAAGGCGGGCGACAGCGGCTTCGAAAAAGTGCGCCTTGGCTTTGCTGGTGCCAACCTCAAAGCGATGGAATTGCAGGACAGCTTCGGGCAAACCACCCATGTCAGCTTTTCCAAACTCGAACGCAACCCCACATTGCCCGGCACCAAATTTAAATTTACCCCGCCGGCAGGCGTCGACGTCGTCGGCGAATAAGCGTTTAACCGCTATTTAGCCTTGCCGGATTCCCGTTTGTAATCATCGTAAGACATCGAGGCTTTGGCCATGCAGCGATCACGATCACTCTGATCGAGCAGCTTGTTGCATTCGCTGCGCTGCCACGACTGCGCTGAGGCATATCCCTGTTGGCTGGTGCAGCCGGCGGTTGTTGCGATGCAAATAAATACCTGGGTGCTTACCAACAATAACCTATTGAATTTACGGTCAGACTGTTCTCTCATGATTGCACCTTGCAATTTAATTCGAAAAGTTGGTTGATTCACGCCGGGCACAAAAGGCGCAGGTTATTGGGCATCCCCTCGACAAAATGGTTAGGCGTCTGCCAGTTTGACGACAGTGATCTTTGTACGGTCAGGTAGATCTGGATAGTTTGTACCCGGATAGGCTTGACTTACCGACCGAGCGCCGAACACCACCAGAAAGAGTCTTAAAAGCGGGTGCATTTGGAATGGCTAACGTTTGTAATCGCCGAAAATATCACGTAGCGGCAAGGTACGGTGCATTGAGCGGTTTGGCCGGCGGCAAGAAATACCAGATGAGTGGAACTGAGGAGAGAACGGCTTATTCAGTGAGAAAAATCTCCACACGCTCTTTCCCCTTGCCAATGTTATCTCGCTTAAGTCGGATGGGGCCGATTTCTCCAGTGCGGCGAACATGGGTACCACCACACGGGACGCGAGAAAGTCCCTCGATCTCCCAATACCGCCTTTCGTTTGCTTCATCATCAAAGCCTGTGCGGATTTCTAAATTCGAAGCGATGATCCGATTGGCATTTTCAGAAAATTTGGATAACAGAGGCGAGATACTTTGAGGCCAAGAAAAATCAATCCTGGCCTTGTTCTGAGCTATATGAGCTCCCACCTTGTTGACTCCATCAAGCTCCCTATAGAAAAGCTCCAATACGAGCTCTGCCGCAAAATGTAGGCGCATCAACCGGTACCGCCTAACCCAGTCGATCTCGATTTGAACCTTTTGGCCGATAGTTAGCCCATGATCAGGCGGGAGCGTGTAAACAATCTCAAGGCCTTCCTTTTTGGCCGAGAGGACTTCAATCCCACCAATGGTTCCTTGGTCGCTCTCCTGGCCACCGGAAAACGCAAAGAAAATAGTGGCATCGAGCTTGATCTCAGGACCAATGGAAGACGTAACCGTAGCCTCTTTATTTATGCAGTAAGGGTCAATCCAAAATATTTTCTGCGTCATGGGTGTTCTTTCTGTTCTTCTGATGCTTAATATTTCAGTTCAGCAGCTGCCGAAGGATGTTCCCTGGAACGATGGGTTGGGCCTCACGACGCAACGCTCGACTTATGGGGTGTATGGTTCTTCAACAGTGCGTTGTGATATCCACCAGATGTTTCCGTGTTTGTCCCGGACGCCGCCTTGCCTGTCACCATATGGCATGTCTCCGACTTCCATTTCCAAGCTCGCACCGCTTTCGAGTGCGCGCTTCATCGCTGCATCGGCATCCGGCACGTATAGGTAGAAGGCGCTTGCCATCGCGGGGTAGCGCTCTGTGGCTTCACTAACCATCACTGTTGATGTCCCGATTTTCACTTGAACATTTTGGATGCATCCGTCGCCGCGCAAGGTGCGGCAAGTCTCTTCGCCGCCGAGTCCGTGGACTAGAAACGTTACGAAGGACTCGGCTTCTTTGACGAAGTAGTACGGCGTAACGGTGTTAAATCCGGGAGGCATATACATAAATTCTCTCCGAGGTGCTGGGTGGCTCTTTTGGTGAGGCCCAATGTAAAGGTAACCGGCCTTGCGAGGCTTTTCGCGCAAGGTTGACCGCAGGGTTAGTTTTCATTGACATACCCCTGCGCCAACGCCCCTGCCTGGTTTTCAAAGATGGCCATTGCGGTGCTCATGCGCTTAAACCCCTGCTTCTTATAGAACGACTCTTTGCCGGGAACCGTGTAGAGGATGATCTTCTTGTGCCCTTTGGAAAACTCCACAAGTTTGGCCACGATCTGCTTTCCGAGGCCGAAACCTTGATGACTGGGAAGCAGCGCGACGTCACAGATGTATGAGCAGTCAACTCCATCAGCAAGCGCTCTTCCAACACCTACAAGCTTTCCATCTTCGTAGACGAAGCACTTGAACATGCTGTTCGTGAATGCGGTCTTCAGACCGCTCGGATTCTTTATTCCGAGCGGCGCCGCATCATAAAGGGCAGAGAGTTCATTCCAGTCTAGACCGTCGATTGAATACGACCATACTAGCGGCACGGTGTGCTCCTGTGAAACCTAGCGTCCCTCTGGAGGGGTATGTTAGACATTGGGGTTGCCAAATGACCAATTCTCACGGCCAACCTCAATAAGGTTGATGAAGATATTTTCAGTTTGGATAAATCCGGTGCCCACCAATTTGCGATTGAGTTCGTTAAAGAAGTTGGCTTTCAGTTCAGCGGAACGTCCTTGGTTGAGCGTGATTTGGATGAACACAATCTTTTCAAGCCGATCCGGTGGGCAAGCGCCAGGGGCGTGAAGGATTGCCCCCGTAGGATAGCCCTGGCAAACAATGTAGTTCTCTAGCGGTGGCACCCCGAGAACTTCTTGCATGGCGGAGTTGATAACGCCACTGATTACTGAAGCAAATTTAGCAGGCTGATTGTTTGAAAAATCAACACGGACTATTGCCAAGGGAACTCCTTTCGGGGAAATGTCTAACGTTTATTGGGCGTCATTTTTCCGTAAATGCGAGGTTTGTCCCAAGACCCGCAAAAGTGGCCGCAAATCCACGACGAAGCCAGGATTGCACCCTCTGCGACTCAATAACGGTCTTACGAAATAAGTGCGCAAGAAGGCCGTAGATGACGAATACGAAGAAAGTCATTGCCATAAAAATGGCGCTCAATAGAAGAAGCTGCAAGAGCGGTTGGTCTACATTGGGCGGAATGAATTGAGGCAGGAAGGCCAAGAAGAAAATAGTCAATTTCGGATTAAGGATGTTCAGCAGAAACGCCTTGACGACCAAGCCTGACGCTGAGCTTCTGGATAAGCTTTCATCAACTGCGAAGGCGGATTTGTCGCGCCAAGTCGCGTAGGCGATATAGAACAAGTAGGCAACGCCAGCGTATTTGAGCATTTGGAACGCAACGGCGCTAGTGTGCATGAGAGCAGCTAGACCAAGAACCGTAGCGAGGAGGTGAGGGATGATTCCGGCCGTACACCCAAGCGCGGCGAAGACGCTCGCCTTGCGGCCTTGAACGAGGCCTGTCGATACGGTATAGACGACGCCCGTACCCGGGATGAGCACCACAATGAGCGACGTAATAAGGAATTCAAGGCTGATCATTTGGCATAGTTCCGAGCGGATTGGTGGATGGATTGTGACGCCCAACGTGGAGCTGACCGGCGCTGCGGGGCTTTATCGCGCAGCGTCCAGAGAGCGAAGCGAACGGGGGCGACCGCAGGGTTGGGTCTCACGGCTTGGAGCACGCCTTGAGCGCCAGAGCCAGATACTCACGGACATGCTTTCCAGAAATGTCTAGGGCCGACGAAAGTTTGATATGGCGGCGCAACTTGCCTTCGCCCTCAAGCACCTTGAATTTGTCCGGGAGAGACGCGCCAGCACCAAACTCCAACGAAACGTGCTTTGCGTAAGAGAAGATGCCGCAAAAGGGTTTCTCGGCGGAGAACAAAATGCCGCCGTACTTCACTTCCTCGGTGATAGAAGAATCCAAACCGAGGATGATTTTCCTCAGGGCATGCACAAGCTCGAAGCGCTCAGGATCGAGAAGGCGTATGTCATCAAGTAGTTTCGAGATGTGGTCGGTGGGCATGGCATCAGGACTTGTAGTATTGCTTGAACTCAGGGCTGGCTTCCCGCTCGGAATAGATATAAAGAATGATGCCGTTGGGGTCTTGAACGGCAAAGCCGCGATCTCCCCAAGGATGATCTTCGAGTGGCATGACGGCAACCAGACCAGAAGCGGCGAGCGAGTGAAACTCAGCGTCGACATCGGAAACGCTGAAGTTGTAAGTCAAGCCATCGGGATTACAGACCGGCTGGTCGGGTTGAAGCACCATGAACTGAAGAGATGCTCTCTTGCCGAATTCGAGGTTGACGTACCAGCCGCAGTCGAAAGTGACTTTTGCGCCAAAGTGTTTGACGTAGAAATCACGAGATTCTTCAACCTTCGTTGTGGTGATGCAGGGGGATAGAGAATTGGCAAGCATGGAGACTCCTTATTGTGAGACCCGACGTGGAGCTAACCCGACTGCGCGGCTTTTCGCGCAGGTCGGGTAGAGCGTAGTGTTAGGCTCAGGCGCGGTGGCACGGCATTGCACACGGCAATTCCAAAACGCTAGGGTGGGTGTGCTCTATATGTCGATTATTCGGGCAAATGGCAGACTGCTTCAATGTTG
>ERZ724510.600-NODE-600-length-20772-cov-5.504272_pt1 | contig 20772 bp, 22 predicted proteins | sample MGYA00376043_ERZ724510 | MGnify/ENA primary metagenome ERZ724510 (study PRJEB28724, sample SAMN07190888) | wastewater metagenome | isolation source: influent of sewage treatment plant in Hong Hong | place: USA: Christiansburg, Virginia | collected 2016-03-01 ... | reverse complement strand
TTTATTGTATAAAAAAACTCTGCGTACTTTGTGCCTTTGTGGTTAAACATCTCTCATGAATACACGTCAACTTTTTTTATCTCATCTAGCTCAAACATCACCAGCACCTATAGGCATTGAAATGGTAAAAGCCGAAGGAATTTATTTATATGATGTAGATGGAAAACAATATATAGATGGCATTTCAGGCTTTAGTGTTGCCAATATTGGCCATTCAAATCCTTTAGTAATAGAGGCTGTACAACAACAAGCACAACAATACATGCACTTAATTGTGTATGGAGAATTTATACAACAACCACAAGTAGCTTATGCAAAAAAGCTAATCGATTACTTACCTCAATCATTAAACTGTGTGTACTTTACCAACAGTGGTGCCGAGGCAACTGAAGGTGCAATGAAGTTGGCAAAACGTGTAACCGGAAGAACAAAAATAATCTCCTTTAATAAATCCTATCATGGCAGTACGCAAGGAGCATTAAGTGTTATGGGCGATGAATATTGGAGAAATTCATTTAGACCATTGTTGCCCGAAGTATATCACTACAATTATGGAAGCAATGAAGCATTGGCTGCAATTGATAGCTCAATTGCTTGTGTAATTATGGAAACTGTACAAGCCGAAGCTGGCGTTATTGCCCCTTCAAAAGAATGGATACAAGCCATTCGTAAAAAATGTAACGAGCATTGTGTGTTGCTTATTTTAGATGAAATACAATGTGGTTTTGGACGAACAGGCAGTTTATGGGCATTTGAGCAATTTGATATAATTCCAGATGTATTGTTACTAGGCAAAGCACTTGGTGGAGGAATGCCAATGGGTGCATTTATAGCACACCAATCTTTAATGAGCACATTAACCAACAATCCAGTATTGGGGCATATTACAACATTTGGTGGGCATCCTGTAAGTTGTGCAGCAGGTAAAGCAGCTTTCGAATTTTTAGTAGCCGAAAAATGTTACAATTCAGTTCAAGAAAAAATAACCATTCTACTCAAAATGCTCAAACATCCAGCCATTCAATCAATAAATCATTGTGGCTTATGGATGGCCATTGAGTTTAGCCATTTCGAAACCAATCATGCCATTATTCAACAATGTATTGCCAAAGGATTAATTACAGATTGGTTTTTGTTTGCACCAAATTGTATGAGAATTGCACCACCTTTAATTGTTACACATCAGCAAATTGAAACAATCGGCAACATTATTTTAGAAAGTATAGCAGAAGTTGTAAAATAACAAACCATTTTAGCATAAAAATTTCAATAAATGCATATTTAAAATGCTCAATTTCAAGCCTTTGCAAGCAAATTTTATATTTGTGGAAACAAAATTTATTAAACTCTTTGCATTTTAACCAAAAACTCTATTTTTGCCATTGTAACTAAAACATATTACAATGTCAGACATCGCAACAAGAGTAAAGAAAATCATCGTAGACAAGTTAGGTGTAGATGAAGCAGAAGTAACTACAGAGGCATCTTTTACCAACGACTTAGGTGCAGATTCTTTGGATACTGTTGAGCTAATCATGGAATTCGAAAAAGAATTCAACATTTCTATCCCTGATGAGCAAGCTGAAACCATCACAACGGTTGGTCAAGCTGTAGCTTATTTGGAAGAACATGCCAAGTAAAATTTACTCCGTATCGGAATAACGTACAAAATCCGCCACACTTAGGCTTTAGCCAAAAGTTGGCGGATTTATCTATTTTATACAGTTCTTGATCTACTCATTATATTTGTGTAACAAGCGTATTTTTTTGTTACCAACAGCAATACTACTATGAATCTGCCGTTGCGTCGCACTCTTGTACGTTCGTTTCATTACTGAACATATATAAAGCTACTTTATGGAATTAAAAAGAGTTGTAGTAACAGGTATTGGTGCATTAACACCACTAGGAAATAACTTAACCGATTTTTGGAACAATTTATTGGCAGGCGTTTCTGGTGCCGATACAATTACCAATTTCGATGCTTCTAAATTTAGAACCAAGTTTGCTTGCGAAGTAAAAAACTTCGATCCAACAGAGTTCATGGATAGAAAAGAAGCAAGAAAAATCGACCGATTTACACAATTTGCTTTGGTAGTTAGCGATCAAGCAATGTTAGATGCTGGACTAAATAAAGAAAACATCAATCCCGATAGAGTAGGAGTTGTATTTGCAAGTGGAATTGGTGGCTTAATTACCTTTCAACACGAAGTACAAGAATTTGCAAAAGGCGACGGAACTCCACGTTTCAATCCTTTCTTTATACCAAAAATGATTTTGGATATTGCAGCAGGGCAAATTAGTATGCGTCATAATTTACGTGGGCCAAATTTTGCTGTTGTAAGTGCTTGTGCAAGTAGTACAAATGCCATTATGGATGCGTTTAATTTATTGCGTTTAGGCAAAGCCGATATTATTTTAACTGGTGGTGCCGAAGCAGTAATTAGCGAAGCTGGCGTTGGTGGTTTTAATGCTATGAAAGCCATGAGTGAAAGAAACGATGATCCAAAAACTGCTTCTCGTCCTTACGATAAAGATAGAGATGGTTTTGTAATGGGCGAAGGTGCAGGTATGGTAATTTTAGAAGAATTGGAACATGCCAAAGCTCGTGGTGCAAAAATTTATTGTGAAGTAGTAGGTTGTGGTGCAACTGCAGATGCTTATCATATTACAGCTCCACATCCAGAAGGTTTGGGTGCAAGAAATGTAATGTTAGCTGCATTGGAAGAAGCCAACATGAAGCCAGAAGAAATTGACTACATCAATACACATGGAACAAGTACACCAATTGGCGATGGTGCTGAAACAAAAGCCATTACAGCCGTTTTTGGAGAGCATGCTTATAATTTAAATATAAGTGCAACAAAAAGCATGACAGGCCATTGCTTGGGTGCTGCAGGTGCAATTGAAGCTATTGCAAGCATTATGGCTGTTGTACATGATGCCATACCACCAACCATCAATCATTTTACCGATGATCCTGAATTAGATCCTAAATTAAATTTCACTTTCAATAAAGCTCAATACCGTACTGTAAATGCTGCATTAAGCAATACATTTGGTTTTGGCGGACACAATGCTTGTGTAATTGTAAAAAAATATAAAGGCTAATTGCTGAGTAAAAAAATCTTAGTGAATAAAAATACTAAAAATGCAAATCGAACACGATTTGCATTTTTTCTTTTACAGAACGATTTCTATTAACTTAATTGCTTCTAAATAAGTAATTTTACTTTTACAAAAACAAACTTCATTTTGCGTTTCATTCGGCAATTGTTCAACTCTGTAAAAAAAACTTCCTTCGATAAACAGGTAGAAAATATTTTAGGTTTAAAGCCTACCAATATTGCTTTATACACTGCTGCATTAAGCCATAGAAGTGTAAAAGAATCTCCCGATGAAAACAACGAACGTTTAGAATATTTAGGCGATGCCGTTTTAAGTGGAATTGTTGCAGATTATTTGTTTAAACGTTATCCCTACAAAGGCGAAGGTTTTTTAACTGAAATGAGAAGCAAAATGGTGAACCGCCAACAGCTAAATGATATTGCTGTTAAAATGGGATTGAAAAAAATTACCCTTTATAATAAAATTGACAATAGTTTACGCAATAGCCAAATATTTGGCAATACTTTAGAAGCCATTGTTGGTGCTGTGTACTTAGACAAAGGATATAAAAAAACTCAACAATGGGTATTGAAACAAATTGTAATACCACACATGTTTGTTGATGATTTAGAATCAATAGACATTAACCTGAAAAATAAATTAATTGGTTGGGCTGCAAAAAATGGTAAGGTGCTTGCTTTTGATTTAGTGGAAGAAAAGTTAAACAATGGACGAAGAACATTTATTATGAACACTGTGTTAGATGGAGAAATAATTAGTGAAGGAAAAGGATACAATAAAAAAGATGCAAGCCAAGTAGCTGCTCAATTGGCCATTGAAAAATTGGGTTTGTAATTCAGTTTTTTTGCACAAGAATAAGTTTCATAAAATAATCCCAAATTCAAATTTCAGTTTTTGTGAATGAAATGTAGCATGTACATTCACACCACAAAAAAAGTACATGCAATCGTCTATAGATATTCAACAATTACAAGAAAAAATTGATCAACAATCTCAGTTTATCGATCGTATAAAAGAGGAACTTTCAAAAGTATTGGTAGGGCAACAAAATATGGTTGACAAACTATTGATTGGCTTGCTTAGCAATGGACATATTTTATTAGAAGGCGTTCCTGGTTTAGCAAAAACTCTTACTATAAAATCGTTGGCACAATGTATTCATGCAAAATTTAGTAGAATACAATTTACACCAGATTTATTGCCTGCAGATGTAATTGGTACTATGATGTACAATCAACCCCGAAATGAATTTGTTGTACGTAAAGGCCCAATTTTTGCAAACTTTATTTTGGCCGATGAAATTAATCGAGCTCCTGCAAAAGTACAAAGTGCATTGTTAGAAGCCATGCAAGAAAGGCAGGTTACCATTGGCGATGAAACCCATCAGTTGCAAGCTCCATTTTTAGTGTTGGCTACACAAAATCCTTTAGAACAAGAAGGCACTTATCCTTTACCAGAGGCCCAAGTAGACCGATTTATGTTAAAGGTTGTAGTGGGTTATCCAGATAGAAAAGAAGAACAATTAATTATACGTCAACAAGTGCAAGGTTTGCAATTGCCACACATTCATCAAGTAGTAAGCACATCCGAAATTATTGAAGCAAAAGATTTGGTGAGAAATATTTACATGGATGAAAAAGTAGAACAATACATTATTGATATTGTTTTTGCAACTCGTTATCCCGATCAATATGGATTGGGCAAAATGAAAGCAATGATTGCTTATGGAGGTTCTCCAAGGGCAAGTATTAATTTGGCATTGGCTGCCAAAGCGTATGCTTTTTTGCAAAAAAGAGCATTCGTAATTCCTGATGATGTTAAAGCAATTGCGAAAGACGTATTGCGTCATCGTATTGGATTAACCTATGAAGCAGAAGCCGAAAGTGTAACTACTGAAATATTAATTGATGATATTTTAAGAACCATTCAAACGCCATAATTTTTTTTGATTGTTGAATAAAGAACAGACCCTTGAAGAGTGCCCTGCTAAAGCAGGATTTAACAACAACACAACAAATGCCTTATAGTAGTACAAATGTTGGCTACATAATTTTTTAAAACAAATGCTTACTACACAAGATATTTTAAAAAAAGTACGAGAGCTTGAAATTAAAAGTAAGAAGCTCACCAATCACTTGTTTACAGGTGAATATCATAGTGCTTTTAAGGGCAAAGGCATGAGCTTTAAAGAAGTAAAAGAATACAGTGCTGGCGATGATGTTCGTTTTATAGATTGGAATGTGAGTGCAAGGTTGGGTGGCACGTATAGCAAGGTTTTTGAAGAGGAAAGAGAGCTAAGTGTTTTTTTGTTGGTTGATGTAAGTGCAAGCAATTTTTTAGGCTCTGAACTACAAGCAAAAAAAGATTTGATTACAGAAATTTGTGCTGTACTTGCATTTAGTGCTTTAACCAATAACGATAAAGTTGGGTTGATTTTTTTTAGTGGTGCTGTAGAAAAATATATTCCTTTAGCAAAAGGCAGACCCCATATTTTATATATGATGAGGGAATTAATTTTATTTAAAGCTCAACAAACATCTACCAACATTGTAAAAGCATTACAGTTTTTAAACAAGATTACCCGACAAAAAAGTATTGTTTTCGTATTAAGCGATTTTGTGGATGACGGATATCAACAAGCACTAAAAGTAGCGTCTAAAAAACATGATCTTGTGGGTGTAAAAGTGTATGATACTATTGATGAACATTTACCCAATGTTGGCTTGTTACAAGTGGCAGATATTGAAACTGGAAATCAACAATACATTGATACTTCTGATGCTTTGGTAAGATATAAATATCACCAACAATTTTTAAAAATTCAAGCCGACGCAAAACAAGCTTTTAAATTGGCAGGAGCCGATTTAATTGAACTTAAAACTGGCGAAGATTATGTAAAAGCCTTACAACATTTTTTTATTAAAAGAGCCTAATGCAAGCAATAGCTATATATAAATACTGTGTCAACTTAAAGTATACAATTATTTGTGTACTCTGTTGTATGTATTATAGCAATGTTGCTGCACAAAAAATTTCGGCAAACATTGATAGAAATAAAATTTTAATTGGAGAACAAATTACTTTACAATTAAAAGCCGAGCAAATAGATTTAACTAAATATACACTTGAAAAATGGTTTGTCTTAAGCGATACGTTCAATCATTTTGAAGTAGTACAAAAAAACAGAATTGATACAATTGGTGTTGGTAGTAAAACAGATTTTATACAAATCATTCAACTAACTTCTTTTGATTCGGGCTATTGGCAAATGCCTCAATTTGAAATACAGTTACAAGATATAGCAACAGGTATAGTAACGCCATTTAGTACCAATGTTTTACAAGTTGCTGTTTTACCAGTTGATGTAACCAGTTTAAAAGATTATCACGATATTAAAACAATTGAAACAGTTACCATTGCTAAAGATTGGCGTTGGTTAATTGTTGCAGTAGTGGGTGCTGTAGTGCTGTTTTTTTTAATCTTGTGGTTGTTGAGTAAGAAGAAAAAAATTAAACCTATTGCTGTAAACAACACACCAACACATACTTGGGCTTTGTCTGAAATAGAGAAATTGGTAGATAAAAAATTAGTAGAACAAGAACAATATCCATTGTTTTATACAGAGCTAATTTTAATTTGTAAAAGTTTTTCTGATGCAACATTAAAAATTAATTCAACTGCTACAACTGTTGATGAATACATGTTACAACTGAAAGGTAGAGTAGGCAACGAAACAATTCAGTTGCAATATTTTCAATTATTGAGATTGAGCAATGCTGTAAAGTTTGCTAAATATATTCCTGCTCCAAACAACAATCAAGATGCTGTCGAAACTGCAAAAGCTTTTATTAAAACCTTACATCAATTTCAATTTAAACCATGATAAGAAGTTGGTTGAATCATATCAGTTTTGCTTATCCTTGGGTTTTGCCATTGTTATTGGTAATTCCTTTTCTTATATTTTGGTATGTTAAAAAGAACAAATATCAAATTAGTTCAGTTGGTATTAGCACTACTCACTTTTTAGTAAATACAACCAATTGGAAAACTAGATTACGACATTTACCATTTGTATTAAGGTGGTTAAGTTTAGCTGCATTTATTATTGCTTTGGCAAGGCCTCAGCAAAGTTTTACAGAACAAATTACAGATGGCGAAGCCATAGATATTGTTTTGTGTATGGATATTAGTGGTAGCATGACGGAAAGGGACTTTCAGCCAAATCGTTTAGAAGCTAGTAAGGAAGTTGCCATAAATTTTGTTCAACAACGAAAAGGCGATCGAATAGGTGTAGTAATATTTACAAATTTAAGTTTTACTTTATGTCCAATAACCACAGATCACAATACCGTATTGGCACAAATTAACAATATACACAGTGGTTATTTGCAAGAAGAAGGCACTGCAATTGGCAGTGGATTGGCAACAAGTGTAGATAGATTAAAAGATAGCAAAACAAAGAATAAAATTATTGTATTGTTAACTGATGGTGTAGATTTTGGAGGAACAATTCCGCCAGATATTGCCAAAGAAATGGCTAAAACATACAACATAAAAGTGTACACAGTGGGCGTTGGTAGCAACAAAGAAATGGATATACAAGTACAAGATGAATTTGGCACAACTACACAACGAAAAAAAATGGAATTTAATGAAGCTTTATTGCAAGAAATTGCCAATGAAACTGGAGGTCAATATTTTCATGCAACCGATAAAGAGAATTTAGAAAAAGTGTATGCAAGCATCAATCAACTTGAAAAAAGTAAAATACAAATTACCACCTTCAATAAAGTTTCAGATAAATATTTTTGGTATTTAGTAACAGGTATTGTTTTATTAGTATTGGAGTTGATTTTAAAATTAACTGTCTTCAAAAAACTACCTTAGTTGCTATGCTTAGCTTAAGTAGTTTTATCTTCTAACATAATTTTAACCTGCATAACGCAGCGTTGCTGCAATGTTTATTAACAACAGTACGTTAATTTGCAACAAGTGTACCTGTTTAAGTACATTTGGTTATTAGTGAACAATCTATAAAAATATACAATGGCAACAGCTGGAAAATCATCGTTAAAACGTGGGAAGCCCAATTATATTTATAGCATCGTTGGTGTAGCGTTGGTATTATTTATGATGGGTATAATGGGTTGGTTCTTTTTAAATAGTAAAGAAATTGCTACTAAGCTAAAAGAAGATATTAAAATAAGTGTGTACTTGCGTACATTGAATAAAGATACCATTGGGCAAATTCAGCAGTTTATTGCTACACAACCTTTTTCTAAAGATGTTAGATATATCAATAAAGCAGAAGCCACAAAAATTTGGAACGCAGAAAACAATGATGAGTGGGCACAAATTCTTGACGTAAATCCTTTGCCAGAAAGTATTGATTTTTTTGCAAGAGCAGCTTATGTAAATAAAGATAGTTTAGAAGTTATTGCCAATAGTATCAATCGTACATTTAGCAATCAAGTAACAGATATTAGTTATCCCAAAGATTTAACGAGTAATCTTGATCAAAAAGCAAAAGAAATTGGATTAATATTTTTAGTTATTTCAATTGTACTTTGTTTAATTGTAATTTTTAGTATAGACAATACCATTCGTTTAGCCATGTTCAGCAATCGATTCTTAATTAAGACTATGCAAATGGTTGGTGCAACCAGAGGGTTTATTGCAAAACCAATGAACATTAAAGCCATTGTTAATGGACTAATTAGCGGCTTAATTGCTGTATTGCTATTGTTTATATTAATTGGTTGGGCTGAAAGTCAAATTGTAGGATTGAGAGAAATTAGAGATACAAAATTAACCCTAACGCTTTTTGGAGGAATGGTTTTATTAGGTGTGTTAATTAGCTTTTATAGTACACATAGAAGTGTGTTAAAATACTTGAAAATGAAACTAGACGATTTGTATTAATACAACTTAACTTGATAATACTTATATTGCAACCCTTAAAACTTGGTTATGAGTAATAAAAATAAGAAGGCTGAATTGGATTCTCTTTTTACAAAAGACAATTATATATGGATGGCAATTGGTGCAGTAATTATTGCACTAGGTATGTTTTTAATGAGTGGAGGAAAAACTACTGATCCCAATGTATTTGATAATAATGAAGTGTACAGTACAACTAGAATTACAGTTGCACCAATTTTAATTTTATTTGGTTTTGTAGTTGAAATTTATGCCATATTTAAAAAACCAAAAACTGCAGAATAAGTTCACTTAAAATAATCAATTAAAGCGATGTGCATCATCGCTTTTTTTATTTTATAAAGCAAATACACCATGAGTACAGTTCAAGCAATTATAATAGCCATTATTGAAGGACTAACAGAGTTTTTACCAGTATCGTCTACTGGTCACATGATTATTGCAAGTTCGTTAATGGGTATTGGTAGCGATGCTTTTACCAAGCTTTTCGAAATTGCTATTCAATTAGGTGCTATACTTTCTGTGGTTGTATTGTACTGGAAAAAATTCTTTGATTTTAGCAAATGGCAATTTTATGTAAAGCTGATTGTAGCTGTAATTCCTGCATTGTTATTGGGCAAATTGTTTTCAGATAAAATTGATGAATTATTAGAAAGTCCAACAACTGTTGCTGTAAGTTTATTGGTTGGTGGTATTATTTTATTATTTATAGATAAATTGTTTAAACAACCCATTATTCAAGAAGAAAAAGAAGTGAGTTATGTCAATGCTTTTATCATTGGTATTTGGCAATGCATTGCAATGATACCTGGTGTTAGCAGAAGTGCAGCAAGCATTATTGGTGGTATGCAACAAAAACTAACAAGAAACTTAGCAGCAGAATTTTCTTTCTTTTTAGCAGTGCCTACAATGGCTGCAGCAACAGGTTATAAGTTATTGAAAACGTACACAGAACATCCTGAAATATTAACAAACAAACAAAACTTGATTACATTGGGTATTGGCAATATTGTGGCTTTCGTTGTAGCATTATTGGCCATTAAATTTTTCATTGGTTTTTTGCAAAAGCATGGGTTTAAATTGTTTGGTTGGTATAGAATTATTGTAGGCATTACTTTATTGATACTCATTTCAAGAGGTGTTTTATAAATACCCATTAACACGTATATTTTTTTAATTTTTTATTTGCATCTTGTTTGCTAAAATTATTAAATATGTTTAAAAAATTAATGCTTGTTTTACTATTTGCTAGTTCATTGGCTGCTTGTAGTTTATTAGCTCCTTATGGTAAAAAAGTAACCATCAACAAAAGCTTAGAAATTTATATTAAAGGAGATAGTACAACAGAAGCGGATGCAAAAAAAATGGGCAATTATTTAGCCGAACTTTGGAAAGATTTAGACAATCAAAAATCATTTCAATTGGTTAAAGAAAATGGAGGCTACACAGTAAGAATGGTAATTGATGAAGCAAAATTGAAAACTGATGGACCTGCTTTAGATGTAAGTTTTGCTGCTTTAAGAATGGTACTCGAAAACGAAGTTTTTAAAGGGAGCAAAGTAAAACTTATAGTAACCAACAATACGTTTAAAGACCTTAAAACGTATGACGATACAACTACTTTAGAACCATCAAAAGAAGAAGCAACAAAAAGTGAAGATACACTTAGTACAAAATAAAATATAGTTGATGCTATTTGCAACGGTTTGATTGGTAACAATCAAACCGTTTTTGTTTTTTTAAGTCAATGATATTTTGTTTCATTGAATTGTTATCTTTAAAACATAATTATTTTACATGCAAACAGCTTCTAAGAAAATAGTAAATGCTTGGGCCATGTACGATTGGGCCAATAGCGTTTATAATTTAGTCATCACTTCTACCATGTTCCCTGCTTATTATGAAGCAGTAACCAGTTCAAATAACAATGAAGTAAAGTTGTTTGGAAGAACTTTCATTAATACTTCATTGTACAATTATGCATTAGGGGTAGCGTTTTTAATTGTAGCGTTCATGTCGCCCATACTTTCTTCAATTGCCGATTATAAAGGCAACAAGAAATCTTTTTTACGCTTTTTTTGTACTTTAGGTAGCATAGCTTGTAGTTGTTTATTCTTCTTCAATAAAGACAATATTGGGTTAGGAATTTTCTTAATGATTTTGGCATGTATTGGCTATTGGAGCAGTTTGGTATTTTACAATTCTTATTTACCAGAAATTGCTGCTGAAGAAGATAGAGATAGAATAAGTGCCAAAGGATTTTCTATGGGTTATATTGGTAGTGTTCTATTACAAATTATTTGCTTTGTGTTGTTGTTTAAACAAGAATGGTTTGGTTTAAAAAGCGATGGACAAGCGTTACAAATTTCATTTTTATTGGTAGGCGTTTGGTGGTTTTCTTTTGCTCAAAGAACCTTGTTTGTTTTGCCGAAAGGTACACCAAGTGCTAACAGACCAGATAAAAATATTTTTGCCAATGGATTTATTGAGTTGAGTAAAGTGTGGAAACAACTAAGCAATATGCCTGTTTTAAAAAGATTTTTACTGGCTTTCTTTTTTTACAATATGGGTGTACAAACTGTAATGTTAGCAGCAACTTTATATGGAAAAAGTGAATTGGGTATTCCTACTACCAATTTAATTATTTCAATTCTAGTAATACAATTGGTGGCAATTCCAGGAGCCACATTAATGTCTAGATTATCGGGCAAAATTGGAAATTTACAAACATTAATTATTGCTGTAGTTATTTGGATTGGGCTTTGTATTGCAGGATATTTATTACCTAAAGGCAATATCAATGCATTTTATTTATTGGCTGCTTTTGTAGGGTTTGTTATGGGTGGCATTCAAAGCCTTAGCCGAAGTACGTATGCCAAACTAATGCCTGTAACAAAAGATACCACATCGTTCTTCAGTTTTTTTGATGTAACCGAAAAAGTAGCTATTGTAATTGGCATGTTTGGTTATGGATATATTACTGAATTGGCTGGAGGTTCTCAACGAAATTCAGTATTGTCGTTAACTGGATTATTTATTATAGGATTGTTGTTATTGATATATACTATTCAAGCACAAAAAAATAAAACTCATGCAACTATATAGTATTGAAACAGAAAATTTTAAGCTTGACGGAGGTGCAATGTTTGGCGTTGTGCCCAAAAGTATTTGGCATAAATTAAACCCTGCTGATGAAAATAATTTGTGCAGTTGGGCTATGCGTTGTTTATTAATTGAAGATGGAAATAAACTAATATTAGTAGATTCAGGCATTGGCAATAAACAAGATGCTAAGTTTATGGGGCATTATTATTTACATGGAGAAAACACATTAGATAAATCATTGGCAAAACATGGGTTTTCTAAAAATGATATTACCGATGTTTTTTTAACACATTTACACTTTGATCATTGTGGTGGAAGTATTGAAAGAATAGACGACAAATTAGTACCTGCATTTAAAAATGCAACCTACTGGAGCAATCCTGCACATTGGCAATGGGCAACTCAACCCAACGATAGAGAAAAAGCTTCTTTCCTAAAAGAAAACATTTTGCCCATACAAGAAAGCGGTCAACTTAAGTTTATTGAAACACCCAATCAACAAACAGATACTGCTTTAGCTACAGCAACTTTTACAAACAATATTGATGTTCGTTTTGTACATGGACATACAGATGCAATGATGTTGCCACAGATTAAATACAAAGACAAAACAATTGTGTATATGGCAGATTTGTTGCCAAGCACTGCACACATCCCATTGCCTTATGTAATGGCTTATGATATGTTTCCATTAACTACTTTGAACGAAAAAAAATCTTTTTTAACCGAAGCTGTAACCAACAATTATATACTCATGTTCGAGCATGATATTCACAACGAATGTTGCACTTTACAACAAACAGAAAAAGGGATAAGAGTAGGAAATATTTTAAAATTGAGTGAGCTGTAAGGTTAGTACATACAGAGCTACAGCACTTTCAAGTTTTACTATTTATCTAAAAGATAATCTGTAATTGTAGTTATGGTTGTTTTACCAATAATGCCAATAATTAATAAATCTTTATCCCCTGTTAAAAGGTGTGTGGCTTTTCCATCGCAGGCTAATGAAAGTAAAAAATTGTCTTTAGGGTCTCTACAAATATCAATGCTTGAATTGACGAATATTAATTCAGCTTTTGAGCTTATTTTTTTTAATAAATCTTGTAAATCAATTTTGGTAAAATATTTTTTAAACTTTGGTCTGTTAGCAACTTCAATAAATTCGTCAATGAGATTTTGGCTAAAAAGTAATACAACAAGATCGTTTTTCAGTAAGCCGTCAATTTTTGAGTAATCTTTGGTTAATAGAAAACTTATCCAAAGATTTGTATCAATAATAATTCTATGCTTTTCTTTTTTTTGCATATTTTTTCGATCTTACAGCTTCAACTTCTTTGGTAATTTCATCTAATGTTGGTGGATTTTTTGCAGCATTTTTACGCAGTTTATTTACGACAGTCAAAAATGAGTTTGAAGATGATTTCTGCGAAAGTGAAATTAATTTCAGGTCTGCAAGGTCTTGAAGCAACTTGTCAGCCTTGGGATTTAATATGTCAACTTGATAACTTACCATATTTCAAATGTAAGAAAATAATTACTAAACAAAAAGGCTCCGTTCCTAAGAACAGAGCCTTTTATGAAATCTTTTCTTGCACTATCTAAGCAACCTTAAGCATACTCATTTTGCTTTTGCTAAACATACTTTCTGCATAGTCTAAAGTAATGTGTAATTCAGTTTCATTGGTACCTGGTAATTCAAACATAGCATCGGTTAAAATGCTTTCACAAATACTACGTAAACCTCTTGCACCTAACTTATATTCCAATGCTTTGCTTACCATAAAATGTAGTACAGCTTCGTCTATTTTTAATGCAATGCCTTCTAACTCAAACAGCTTGGTGAATTGTTTAATTAACGAGTTTTTAGGCTCGGTTAAAATGTTTCTTAATGTTTCTGCATCCAAAGGATTTAAATGTGTAACAACTGGTAAACGACCTAGTAATTCTGGTATTAAACCAAATCCTTTTAAATCTTGTGCATTAATGAATTGCAACAAATTTTTACGTTGCATTTCCTGCTCAACCTTATTTACATTAAAACCAATCGCATTGGTATTAATTCTTTTAGCAATTACTCTATCAATACCATCAAATGCACCACCACAAATAAATAAAATATTTTTAGTATCCAGTTTAATCATTTTTTGTTCAGGATGTTTTCTTCCACCTTGTGGTGGAACCAACACTTCTGTTCCTTCTAACATTTTTAATAAACCTTGTTGCACACCTTCTCCACTTACATCTCTTGTAATAGATGGGTTATCGCCTTTTCTAGCAATTTTATCCAATTCATCTACATATACAATTCCACGTTCTGCAGCAGCAACATCATAATTACAGTTTTGCAATAAACGAGTTAGCATACTTTCTACATCTTCGCCAACATAACCAGCTTCTGTAAATACGGTAGCATCTACAATTGCAAAAGGCACATTCAACATACGGGCAATACTTTTTGCCAATAAAGTTTTACCTGTACCAGTTTCGCCTACCATTATAATGTTGCTTTTTTCAATTTCAACATCATCAATGCCAATTTGCTGTTTTTGTGTTATTCTTTTAAAGTGATTGTAAACCGCAACTGCTAAAATGCGTTTAGCTTCATCTTGACCAATCACATATTCATCTAAAAATTTCTTTATTTCGGCAGGTTTGCGAACCGACAATTTAAAATTATTTGAACCAGTACTATTGCCATTTTCTGGTTTAATATTTAATTCTTGTGCAATAATTTCTTGAGCATGTTCTACACAATTCTCACAAATATGCCCTTCTTGACCAGCAATAAGTATTTTAACCTCATCACGGCTTCTTGCACAAAACGAACAATGTAAATGACTTTGTTTGGCCATTGATTTTTTAATTTAATGCTATAATAGCAATGCAATTTAAAAGATGAATATTGAAACGATAAAGTTGCTTTAACCTTTCAATATCTACAAAACTAACATTTTTTAAGGCAAAGCTGCATGTTAATTGTATTCTAACTGATTATTGAACACTATCAAAAGCTGCTTTTATAAACTAAGTAGTTGTGTTAAAATTAAATAAGCCGTTTTTACAATTTTGCAAAAACGGCTTATTGTAAATAACTTATTGCTTAAATTTTATCTAAAACTCCATCAACAATACCATAAGCCACAGCTTCATTGGCATCCATCCAATAATCTCTATCAAAATCGTTTAATATTTGCTCAACCGTTTTACCACAGTTTTCTGCCAAAATTTTGGCACCCATTAACTTGGTTTTTTCTATTTGAATGGCTTGAATTTCAATATCAGCACTTGTTGCTTGATAATATCCACTTAAACTTGGTTGATGGATCATTACTTCGCCAGAAGGATAAATAAATCTTTTTCCTTTTGCACCAACACTTAATAAAATAGATCCCATACTTGCAGCTAAACCCATGCAAATGGTACTTACAGGGCTGCTTAATAATTTAATGGTATCGTATAAAACCATTCCACTAGTTACACTACCTCCAGGGCTGTTGATGTATAATTTTATTTCTTCACCAGGCTTATCAGCATCTAATAACAATATTTTTACAACTACATCTCTAATGGTTTTATCTTCTACAACACCCCATAAATAAACTGCTCTTTTTTCAAAAAACATTTTTTCCATTTTCTTCATCATGCCGGGGCTAACTTGTTCTTGTTTTTCATCTTTGGTAGTTTCTTCTTCATCGTCCATTCTAAACGGACTAACTATGTATTTGCTATGTATCATTTTAATTTTTTTATTTAATGAATAGAGGAAATCTTTAAACGTGAGTCGTGAATTGCTAGTGATATGATAAGAAATTTTCCACCTTTTACTTAAAAATTACAACTTCTTGCTTCTCACTATTTACCCTTTACTTAAAACTTACAACTTCTTACTTCTCACTACTCACCACTCACTATTCACGTTACATTAATCTTTCTTTTCTTTTTTCGGATTGGTCAACAATACTTCATCAACCAAACCATAAGCTTTTGCATCTACTGCTTTCATCCAAAAATCTCTATCACAATCTTTGGCAACCGTTTCAATGTCTTTATCACAATGCTCGGCAATTACTTCATACAATTCATGTTTAAGTAATTTAATTTCTTTTGCAGTAATGCCAATATCAGTAGCTTGTCCACCAATTGCTCCACTTGGTTGATGCAACATAATTCTACTATGTTTTAACGCAGTACGTTTTCCTTTTACACCAGCACATAACAATACAGCACCCATACTAGCAGCCATGCCAGTACAAATTGTACTCACATCAGGATTAATAAATTGCATGGTATCATAAACGCCCAAACCTGCATAAACACTGCCTCCTGGGCTATTAATGTACATTTGAATATCTCTGCTTCTATCTACACTTTCTAAAAAAAGCATTTGTGCTGTAATAATGTTGGCCACATAATCATTAATGCCTTCGCCTAAAAAAATAATTCTATCCATCATTAATCTACTAAAAACGTCCATCTGAGCAATGTTCATTGGGCGTTCTTCAATAATGTATGGCGTTAAATTGGTAGGGTTAAAATGCGTTTGATAATTATGTAAAGTACCGCTGCTAATACCTTGATGCTTAACAGCAAATTTTTTAAATTCCTGCTCTATATTCATGCTTAAAATTTTGCGTTGAAGATAAGTGTTTTACCATTTTGAAATAATGGCTATTCAAATAATGTGCAAATATGTTTTTTACGACAAAAGGGCATGAAATGTATTTGAGTTATTGCATGAAGTTTGTTATTTGTAAAACTAATAGTTTGTTTTACAAAACTTGTTTGTTATTGCCCAACTCTAAATAGTTTATCTGATTGAGAAAGTTTTACGACAAAATATTTCTCGTCATTTAGTTCTTCAGGGAGTTTGTCTTTTAAAATAGAAGCTACGAATTGAATGTTGTTTTTATTAACATAGTCTGCAATTTTCACTAATTGTTTTCCAAACATTAGCTCCTTTTTGTCATTGAGCAAAAAATGTAAACAAGGAATATTTTCTTCATCAGCAAACAAGGTGTAGGCTATATCAAAACACGAGATTTCTCCCTGTTTTTTGCCTGAACTTAGATTTGTATTAAACGCATTGAATTTATATAGTCGTTGATTCTTTCTATTAGTAACAATGTCATACTTCAAAGCATATTGTTCTCCATAGAAATTATTTGAAATAGCAGCAAAATATTTATTAAACTTGTTTAATTGCGTTTTTACAACTTGTTCAAAATCGTCTGAAAAAAGCTCATCGTCAATTTCAATTAATTGTTTGTTGTAGTCCTTCATATTGTTTTCAACCTCCTCTAATTGTTGAATAACATTTTCATACTCACCTTTCTTTCTAAACTTCTCATTCATCTCAATAATTAGCAGTTCCAGTTCTTCAAACGATTCACTTTTAGAAATAACTGATGCTAATTTTTTCTCTTCCGATAATAATTTTTTTAACGATTCATTTTTCTCAGCAATACTATTCTCCAGGCTTGGTAATTCTTTTGTGATAAATTTTGCCTTTTCTACAATCATTTGATTATGGTAATTTACTAAATCATCAAATGTTTTTTGAATACCAGTAATTTGACTTGTTGCCTGCTGATATATAAGTTCCAATTGTTTAATGTCAATTTTTGAAACACTATCATTTAATTCTTGTTCGGTCTCTTTAATTAAATTTTTTCTGATATTAAGTCTTCCAATATTAGAACTAACCTTATTTATTTCGTATTTCAAATGATTCAATTTATCCAAATCCGCTTCAAAATTTTCGTTTAAATTAAAAGTAGATTTCCTTTTATTTAACTCTTCAATGTCATTGTTAATTAATGCAAGGGTAGTTTCGTAAGCCGTCTTTGTTTGATTTTTTTCAAGACGACCTTTATATGTATCTTCTTGTTTTAATTTTGCTAAAATTTCTTGTTTGCTATTTCCTTTTGTAAAATCACAGCCAAACAGAAACAGATAAAGTGTTTCATACTCCGCATCGGTTGTAAAACCATCAAGTGTTTTTAGGGTGTTATTAATGCTTTGGTCTTTATGACGTATGTTGTGAGATATGATTTGTCTAAATGTGGGTTTTTCGGAAAGATGATTCGGGAAAATTAATTTACCAAGTTGTATTTCAAATTCATCTTCTGTATACGCCTCTCCATTTATTTTTCTAATAATCGCTTTTCGGGATAAAAAATTTCTCTCAATTACAATTTCCTCTGCTTTGGGATTATTAAGGTCTTGTGTTAATACTAGGGTGATTAAAACTTTTTGATTAATAAGAAAGTCCTTTACTAGCTTGTATTCTTGACGTTTCGTTTCAGGGTCTACATAAATATTTTTAGGGTTTGCACCTAAGCAAAAATCTATAAGTTTAAGAACTGTAGTTTTCCCAACGCTATTGCCTGTAATTTGTGCATCACTTTCATCAACGATTAAATTAAGTCCACTATGAAATTCGATTTCACGGATAACTTTACTTTCGCTTGATATGGTTAATGTTTTTAAGAACATAATATCACTTCTCCTTTAGTATTTAATTTGGCAACATCCAATAAGTATAACCAGTCAAGACATAAAACAAAAATCGAAAAGGACATATTCCTTTTTGTTTTTACGATTTGATACAAATCAAGAATGCTTTGAGAAGATTGTTTTTGCAAAACTTCCAAAACAAACGCACCATTGTAATAAATGCTATTTTCAGGATGTATATTATCAGGTAGTAGCATAGTTGTAATTTTCGGGGTTTTCAAAAATCTTGCAACGAATAAAAGCATCTACCACCAATATGTTAACACACAATTCTAACTCATCAATGGGGGTTTGAACATAATTTGCACTGGACTGAATTTTTTCTTGAACTTTCTGAATGACTTCAAAAAATAGATTATCATCATCTAGAATGCCTTTTGCTTTAATATATTCCTTTCTAATATTCCCTAAGACCGAACTACTTTTATTTAAACCTAAAGAATCAAATTCGGTATAAATTTTATCCACACGACCATAGTGCATGCTGTAGTCATCAATAATAAGTTTTGAAGTTATCAAATTGTTATGGTCGATTTTACGGTCAATTTCAAAGCTATTTATTTGATTGGAATTTTCAGTATTATCCCAATCTTCTTTAGATAATATGTTTATGACTGATGCCAAATTAGAATCTAATTTGACAATATCTATTTCGTTCCCTAATTCTTGTTTTATAAATTGATAAACCTGTTTCTGTTTATCAACTGCAAGAGAAATTATGTGGTTTAGAATTGATGCAGTATCGTAAATATCATCTTTAGGAACGAATGCTAAATTGTGAGGGTTAGAAAAGGTTGATTTTCTTAAATCCGTTGCTTCTTTTGAAATTGAAATGAACTTGAAGCGATAGGTAGGATATTTTTTAAAAATATTTTTGCTTAATGCGGATTCAATTTTAGTTTTCGTATTTGTTGCTGAAATTTGAATTATAAACTTGTTCGTATGGTCAATTAAATCAATAGCCTCTACATTTTGTTGACTTTTATTTAGGTTTTCAAGTTTCCAACCAAATAAATCATTAAAAAAATGGATGTAGAAATTTTCGGAATGAACGTGAAGATTAAGAATATTCAACTTTCCTCTCGCATTGATTCTCAATGCAAGAAGATTTAATTTCTCTTCTATATAATCAAAATAAGGTGTCCTATTCATTCTTGTAAATATCGCAATTTATTCAAAATTAGATTATCTCACTACTTTTAAAAGTATAAGTTTGAAGTTGAGAAATACTATTTTGCAAAAGGTTATCAGTTTAAAGTAGTAAAAGTTACTTACTCCAACACCTTTTTCATGGCTTCGGCTTTTAGCAAACATTCTTTATACTCCTCTTCTGGCACACTATAAAATGTAATGCCTCCACCAACTTGATAGCTTAAATATTTGTTGTTTGCATTGTACATAATGCTGCGAATAACTACATTAAAATCGAAGTTACCATTGGGCTTTATATAACCTACACTTCCACTATAAATGCCACGTTTGGTTTGTTCGTACTGTTCGGTAAGTTGCATTACTTTTAGTTTAGGAGCACCCGTCATACTGCCCATTGGAAATGTAGCTTCTAATACATGGGCAAAATTGGTATTGGGCAACAGTGTACCACTTATAGTAGAAATCATTTGATGCACTTGCGGAAAACTATAAATGCCAAATAATTCATCAACAATAACAGAACCTTCGGTACAAATTTTACTTAAATCATTTCTTACTAAATCTACTACCATTACATTTTCACTCTTGTCTTTTTTGCTGTTTTGTAAAGCAGTTTTATGTTGTACATCTTCTACATGAATGTGCCTATTTCTTTTACTCGTGCCTTTAATGGGCTGAGAAATAATTTCATGACTTTCTTTTTTTACATAACGTTCGGGGCTTGCACAAAATAAAAAATGGTTGTTGAGCTTATAATAACAAGCAAATGGATTGGGCGAAAGCTGCACCAATTTCTCATACACTTGTAAAGGATCTATAACTGCATGTTCAGCATAGAATTCTTGACAAAAATTAATCTCGTAACAATCGCCTCTCAAAATATGTTTTTGCAATTGCCAGGTGTTGGCTCCCAACAATACTTTAATTGAA
>ERZ724510.599-NODE-599-length-20776-cov-5.513875_pt1 | contig 20776 bp, 16 predicted proteins | sample MGYA00376043_ERZ724510 | MGnify/ENA primary metagenome ERZ724510 (study PRJEB28724, sample SAMN07190888) | wastewater metagenome | isolation source: influent of sewage treatment plant in Hong Hong | place: USA: Christiansburg, Virginia | collected 2016-03-01 ... | reverse complement strand
CCTTGGGTTTGTCACGCAACAACTCGCGAATATCCTCGGCGTAGGCATGACCTTCAACAAAATAGCCGCCAACCACCGCCGTATGGACCGACTCGACATCCTTCGGTACTTTGAGCCGGCGTTTGACCGCATCCATGTCCGCCGTTTCCTTGTAACTCACCTTGAAACCCTTGTCGGTCAGGTAGGAACCCCAGTCAATGCAGGCCAGACAGGGTGAAGGCATATAAATCTCGACGAGGGGCGCTTCCTCAGCAGCCAGCAAACCGGTGCTGGTAACAAAAAACAGGCAAAGCAGAATCTGGCGCAGCATGATCAATCCTTCAGGGGAACCCATTTACCATTCTTGACCGTCATCATCAGACGCGAACGCTGATCCATACCGTTATGGTTTTGTGCAGTCATGTTGAAAATACCCTGCGCACCGACGACTTCGTGCGCTGCTTCCAGCGCGTCACGCAAGGCTACACGAAACTCGGGCGTGCCGGCTTTGGCTTTCTTCAGTGCCTCGGGAATGGTCTTTTGCAGCAGCAAACCGGCATCGTAGGTATTGGCACCGAAAGTGGACATGGTGCCGGCGCCGTATTTCCCTTCATACGCCTTGATATACCCTTGGGCAACCGCCTTGATCGGGTTGCTGGCCGGCAAATCATCGGCGACCAGCATGGGGCCACCCGCCATCAGCGTGCCCTCAACCGTTTTGCCGCCGAGGCGAATGAAATCGTTGGTCGCGACGCCATGCGTCTGATAGACCTTGCCCTTGTAGCCCTTCTCCAGCAACCCGGCCTGCGGCAATACCGCCGGCCCGCCAGTCGCGGCGATGAAAACCGCATCCGGTTTGGCGGCGATCACCTTCAGCACCTGCCCCGTCACTGATTGGTCAGTACGATTGAAACGCTCGCTGACGACAATCTTGATCCCGGCTTTCTCGGCCATGCCGCCAAAAACCTTGTACCAGTTTTCACCATAGGGATCGCTGAAACCGATGAATCCCAGGGTCTTGATGCCGCTCGCCGTCATCTGGGCGAGGACGGCTTCGGCGATCAGATCGTCATTCTGCGTCGTTTTGAACACCCATTTTTTCTTCTCATCCATCGGCAAGACAACGGATGAAGAACCAACAGTCGTCAGCAATGGGGTTTTCGACTCGGCAACAAAATCGAGAATGGCCAGTGCGGCGGGTGTTGTTGTCGGGCCGATCAGGGCATCCACCTTGTGTTCGCTGAGCAGTTTCTTGACGCCGGTTACCGCATTGGTCGGATCGGAAGCATCGTCGAGCACGATATATTCAATCTTTTGACCGCCAATTTCTGTCGGCAGCAGCGCCACGGTATTTTTCTGCGGAATGCCGACGGCGGCAGTGGGACCGGTCGACGAAGCAATGACACCAATTTTCACATCGGCATAAGCAATACCGGCAGCTAACAGCAACCCGGCGACTAGGGATAACCCGGACAAACGCAGCATAGCGAACTCTCTTAAGGCAGAATGCAGATTTTGCGGATTATAGCGGCCCACCATGATTTCAATGAATCGCCCACCACGCCCGGAACTCACAGGCCGGATCGCCCTTTACGGCCTGGTTGATGTTTTTGGCCTTTCCTGCGTGGGCATCGGAGCGAGCTGGTTTGCTGCTGGCAAAGGGGCAATTCTGGCCAATTTTCCGACCTCGACCGCAGAAGCCGTCGCTTGCACGCTGGGCGGAGCCGCCGTCATGATCTGGTCCGTCGCCCGTATCCTGCGTGAAATTGCCAAGCAGTCACCGCAAATGCAGGCCAAATACGAAGCCTACATTAGAGCTAATCACCCGGACAAAATGCCCCAGAAACCGTCCGTTGAGGACGACTAAGTTTATTCGCCGGCCTTGCTCGCCGGATTCAGCCAGTCCGGTAGTTCACGATTTCCCGCATTCTCGATGATGTATTGACGGATCAATTTACGCACCACCTGCGATGGTGTCAGGTCATGGGCGCTGCAAATTTCTTCGAAAATCTGTTTCTTTTGCGGGTCTATCAATAAGGTCAGGCGGGCGGTTCGCTTTTCCATGCGGCCTCCAGTCAATCAGATATGCATCATATTAACATATGATTAACATTGACGAATAATCAGGCGCTCATATAATGATGCGCTTCGCCCCCGAGCCAGCGCCATGAAAATCGCCTTTCACCCCAAGCTGCTGGATTGCCTGCCGACTTACAACCGCGCGCAGTTCGGCAAAGATCTCGCCTCGGGGATAACGGTTGGGGTTCTCGCCCTGCCCTTGGCCATGGCCTTCGCGATTGCCTCGGGTTGCTCGCCGGCTGCCGGTATCTGGACAGCGATCATCGCCGGCCTGATTACCTCTCTTTTTGGCGGGTCGCGCGTACAAATCGGCGGCCCAACCGGCGCCTTCATACCCATCATTTACGGCATTGTCGCCATTCACGGCTTTGCCAACCTGATGGGCGCCACCATGCTGGCCGGCGTGTTTTTGCTGGCGATGGGGCTGGCGCGCATGGGGCAACTGATCCGCTTCATCCCGGTGACCGTCGTCATCGGTTTCACCAACGGTATTGCCGTGGTGATTTTTCTCGCCCAGATAAAGGATTTTTTCGGGTTGCAAATCGACAACCTGCCCGCCGAATTCTTTGGCCGGATCAAGACTCTCGCCGCCAATGCCCACACCGTTGATCTGCCAACGCTGGCGCTGGCCTCGGTCTGCTTCGTTTTCCTGCTCTCCTACAATCGTCTGGCGCAACGCTTTGCCTTCATGCGCCGCGCGCCAGGGCCGCTGGTTGTGCTAATCGTTGGTACGTTGGTTTCCTTCATTTTCAATCTGCCAGTCGAAACCATCGGCAGCCGCTTCAACGGCATCCCACAAGAACTGCCAAATATCGGTTTCCCCAGCCTGTCGATCCACGATTTCGGCAAATTGATCTCACCGGCAATCACCATTGCCCTGCTTGGCGCCATCGAATCGCTGCTCTCTGCGCGAGTTGCGGATAGCCAGATTGATGATCGCCACGACCCCAATCAGGAATTGGTCGCCCAGGGCCTGGCCAATATCGCCGCCCCGCTCTTCGGCGGCTTTGCAGCAACCGGCGCCATTGCCCGCACCACGACCAACGTCAAGACTGGCGGGCGGACGCCGATTGCCGGCATCATCCATGCGCTGGTGTTGCTCGGTATTGTGCTGATCGCTGCACCGCTGGCCTCCTATGTGCCGCTTGCCACCTTGTCGGCCATCGTTATGGTTGTTGCGGTCAACATGGGTGAATGGCACCATTTTCTGGAGCTGCGCCGCTACACCTACAACTACCGGGTGATCCTGCTTGTTACCTTCTTCGTCACCGTCGTTTTCGATCTGACCATTGCCGTCGAACTTGGCATGGTGCTGGCGAGCCTGTTCTTCATCTATCGCATGTCGGAACTGACGCGCATCGAGCGCCTGCCGCTGACCGAGGAAGCAGACGAGCCGCAGTTTCTCTATCCGGACGGCAGCATGCGCGTTGCTGCCTGGCAGCTATTTGGTTCGCTGTTCTTTGGCGCGGTGAACAAGCTGGAAGAACTGCTTGACCCATCCGCCGGCCATCCGGAAGTCGTCATTCTCGACATGGCCCGCCTGATTCAACTCGACACAACCGGCCTTGAAGGCCTCGAAAGCCTGCGTGACAAGCTGCAAAAGCGCGGCTGTACGCTGCTCGTCTGTGGCCTCAATTCACAGCCCGGCTCACTGCTTTTTCGCTCCGGCTTCATCGACCATCTCGGCGACGACAACGTTTGCGTCGACCTGACCAGCGCCCTGAAGCGCGCCTACATATTGCTGCCGAGCCTGATGGGCGGTAGTGACGAAGATTATTAATAAGGAAACACTATGACCGCGTTACCCAACTGCCCGGCCTGCAAATCGGAATACACCTACGAGCAAGGCAACATGTACGTTTGCCCGGAATGCGCTCATGAATGGAGCCAGGATGGCGCGGCCGAAAATGTCGAACAAGCGCGCGTCTGGAAGGATTCCAACGGCAATGTGCTGCAGGATGGCGACAGCGTGACGGTGATCAAGGATCTGAAAATAAAGGGTTCTTCATCCGTCGTCAAGGTCGGCACCAAGGTCAAGAACATTCGGCTGATCGACGGGGATCACGACATCGACTGCAAAATTGACGGCATTGGCGCCATGCAATTGAAATCGGAATTCGTCAAGAAACTGTGAGGCTAGCGCCGCGCCAGGATCAGCGACCCCTTTTCCAGAGGATCAAGATCGATGCGCATCATCGAGGCAAAGCCGGCGGCGTTTAGCCATTCAGCGTAATCCTCCGGCGCATGGGTCTGCGTCCCGGTTTCAAAGAGCAAAGTCAGGCGGAATGCTGCCTGCAGCGCATTGAGTGGTCTTTCGGCGAGATATTCATGGATGACCAGCAAGCCGCCGGGCCTTAGCGAATCAGCAATGCGCTGTATCACCCGGCGATTGTTTTCTGCCGTATGGTTATGCGCGACCGAGAGATAGAAGACCAGATCATGCTCGCGGCCCCAGTCATGTTCGAGCAAATCGCCCGGACTCAAGGTGATACGGTCTGACAATTGCGCCTGGGCAATGCTGGCCGGGGTTTGCATCAAAGCGCTGGGCAGATCGACAATTTGCGCGCTGAGTTGCGGGTAGTGCTGGCAGAAGCGAATGGAATGCAGGCCGTGCGAGCCGCCGAGATCGAGCAGGCTGGTTTGCTCAGGGCTGACCGGCACATGCTTGATCAGATCAGGGCCAAGATCCTGCGCGAAAGCGGCCATGTACGAAGCGAACAGATGACCGAGCTGCGGTTTCTCGACCATCGCCTGCCACAGAGTTCTTTCGGGCGTGCCTTTGCGCACCGCTTCGCCGAGCGCGCCCATCATCGGCCAGGCTTCGTGCGTCCAGAGCAGGCCGGGGGTGTAATCGATCTGACCCTGACTGGTAAACCAGCGTTGCGTGCTGGGTGTGTTGGCGAAAAACTCGCCCTGTTTTTCCAGATAGCCCAACGTCACCAGAAAATCTGCCAGCGCGACGGTTCCTTGCGCACTGGACTGAATTTTCTCGGCCAGCGTATTTAGTGCCAGCGGTCCGTTGGCGAGTGCCTCGAACAGTCCTAACTGCCCGGCAGAGATGATCGCTGCCGATTTCATCATCGGCATATAGACATCCAGCATCGCCAGCTCGGCTGAACCGGTGGCCTGGCAAACATCGGGTTTGCGAATAAAAGTCACTGTGGGTTTGCCTTTTTCATTTGTGCACTGCTTTCCCAGGAAATGAACCATTCAGTCAGCGGCTTGCTTTCGCCCAGCACTTTGAGTTGCTGATCGATCACATCATGATTGCCCCAAACAACATCAGCCAACACGCCATTGGCAACCTGGGTTTCGATCTCGTGACAATAAAGCCCCAGCTCGCGCTGGGCGTAAAAGCCGTAAGTACGGCAGGCCACTGGCCGCTGAGCATAAACCGGACAGGCGCCGGTGGACTGTTCCAGTAAAGGACAAACCAATGGGCGAGTATTTTGGGTGGCCAACGCCGCTAGCGCACAACTGACTTCGCGCAAGCGTTCGGCTGGCAGTGCCTCCAACCCGCGGCGCAGCAAATCCCACTCAGCCGCTGTCAGTTGTGGCACCTCGGCGAGCCGTTTGCAACAGCTGTCGCAGCCTTTGCCGCATAGCCAGTCGGGACGACTTTCGCGGATGTTATCGACGCGCGCATCAATGGCGCGGTGCAGCTCAAATAGTTTCGACATGAATTCCTGAGTAGCTTAGCGCACCAGCCCGGCGGCCCAGGCTTCGGCGGAGGGACGAACGATTTCCAGCCAGGGAATCGGATAGAGACCAATACTGGCGACCAGCGCAATGACGATAATCAGCACCGCCCACTCGCGTGGCCGTAGATCGCGGGCATCGGCCACTTCGCGGTGGGTGACCGGGCCGAAAAAGGCTTTGCGGTAGAGCGAAAGAAAGCCGCCGGCAGCGATGGACAGGCCGAACAAGGCGGCCATGCCGGCACCGGTGTGGCTTTGCAGGGCGGCCAGGATGAGCAGGAACTCGCCGGGGAAACTGCTGGTACCCGGCATGCCGACACCAGCCATGCCACAAACAAACAAACCACTGGCCAGCAAGGGCATGGTTTTGGCTGCTCCGCCAAGGCTATGCACATCGGTCGAGCCGGTACGCTGACGGAGGAATTCGAGCAGCAACAAGGCACCACCGGTGGCCACCGCAAAACTGAGCAACAAAGCCACCGCCCCCTGTACCGCCTGCGCCGTAAATGCCGCCAGACCCAGCACGGCGAGGCCGACGTGGCAGATGCTGGCGTAGGCCAGTGCAACGCGCAGATTGCTCTGGGCCAGCATGCCGACGGCACCGTAAATCAAGGTCAGTGTACCGAGGCCGGCGAGCAGCCAGTGCAGGTCAAGCGCCGCATCCGGCGCCAGCGGAATGGCGAAACGGATCAAACCGTAGGCGCCCAGTTTGAGACCGACCAGCAGCGCAGTCAGCGAACCCGGTGCAGCCAGCGCAAACTGTGGCAACCAGGTGTGCAAGGGCACCAGCGGCACCTTGACGGCAAAGCCTATCAAACACAGCAGAAAGACAGCGCTCTGCGTGTTGCGCGGCAAAGGCGCGGCGAGCAAGGCAATCACGTCAAAAGTTGGCACCGGCTGGCTGGCCGCCAAAATCACGAAAGCAACCAGTAAAGGCAGACCAGCACTGAGCATGATCAGGACGTAACGCGCCGCGACGCGCTGACAACCGCTGACTACACCCCAGCGCCCAAGCAGGAAGTAGAGGGGGATTAGCGTCAGTTCCCAGAAAAAGAAAAAGAGGATGCTGTCGAGGGCGCAGAAAATCCCCAGCGTGCAGGTCATGAACAACAGGAGCAGGCCGTAATGGAAGCGCGGTGCATCGGCTACCGTGTTCCAGCTAGCAACCAGCGAACCAAGAAATAGCAGGGCGGTAGCCGGCAAAAAGAGCACCGAAAGGCCGTCGACCGCAACAAGATAGTGAACATTGAGGCTGGCGATCCACGATACCCGTTCCAGCAACTGGAATCGCGCGCCGGCCGGGTCGTAAGCAACGATCACCGCCGAGGCGGCAGACAAGGTAAGCAGCATGGCCGCCGCCGTCACATAGCGGGCACTTCGAGCGGGCAAGAGCCAGAGCAGTGCTGCGCCGGCCAGCGGCGTGAAGATCATCAGTGTAAGCAGCGGGATGCTCATCGATGAAACCTCGCCGCCATCGCCTGACTGGCCGTTTCCGTCAGATAGAGCCAGGGCTCGGTGAAAAAGCCGATAGTCAGCATGGCGGCCAGGGCAATGCCGCAGACGACATATTCCATGGGCAGCGTTTTATCGACATCATGACCGCCCTGCCGCGCCTGACTGAGAAAAGCCCGTTGAAAAGCCCAAAGCAGAAAACCGGCGGCAGCGACGTTGCCAAGCGCTGTCGCAACCGTCGGCAAGGCACCGAAACTGTCGATAGAGCCTTCCAGAATCAGGTGCGCGGCATCGAAACCCGGTGTACCGGGCATGCCGACGATGGCCAGGCCGAAGCTGAGAAAGGCAATGGCAAGGAAGGGAATACGCTCGAAGAGGCCGGACACTTCATTTAACTCTGTCGTACCGGTGCGACGGAAAACGAAACCAACGATGAACCACATGCCGGTCACCGCCAGCCCGAAGTTGGCGGCGAGCAGAACAGCGCCCTGAATACCGGACTCATGCAGGCTGAAAACACCGATGACCAGCAGGCTGGTGTGGCTGACCACGGCAAAAGCGAGCAGACGGCGCAGGTTGGTTTGCTGGAAGGCCAGCGCTGCGGTGAAGAAAACGCCGGCCATGGCGAAGCCGACGACGTAGGGCTGCCAATATTGAACGGCGTCCGGCGTCAGCGGCAGAACAAAACGCAACATGCCGTAAATGCCGACCTTGACGCCAACCATCAGCGCTGGCGCCACCGCAATCAGTCCATGTTGCGCCATGTTAGGCAACCAGCCATGTAGCGGGAAAAGCGGGGTGCGAACCGCCAGGCCGTAGAACAGCAGGTAGAAGGCCGCTGTCTGGTATTTTCCGGCGGTCAGGTGTTCGGCAAGGTCAAAGAGATCAAAGCTCCAGAATCCGCCGGTGGCATCGGCATGGCCCCAGCCCAGCACCAGGCAGCCGGCAGCAAACAACACCCAGCCAAAAGCCTGATATTGAACAAAGCGCGCCAAGGCCTGAATTTCAGCCCGCGAAGAAGCCCAGCGCCGGAGCAGAAAAGTCACGGCCCATAGTTCGAGCGCCGAAGACGCGGCAAACCAGGCGATATTGACTGTCACCAGCATGCCGACCAGGCCGGCTTCAGCCACCAGCAGCACGGCAAACAGGCGGCCGGGCGAGATCATGCCGCGACTCATCCCGTATAGCGTCATCAAAAAAGTAAGCAAGGCGGTGAGCAATAAAAAGACCATACTCAGGCCGTCGACCGCAACATGATAGGCCAGCGGTTCAAAACGCTCGGCCAGTTGCAAGGCAGGCAAGGTTGGTTTGATTCGACTGACGGCGACGATGCCGAGCAACAATTCAGCCAGCGCAAAGACCTTGCCGACCAGCACGGCACTCAGGCGCTCGCCCAGGGCCAGGACAAGCAAAGCACCGAACAAGGGCAGCAATTGCAGCATCAGCAATAGAGGCAAACCTGCCTGCTCGTTCCAGAAAATTTCGGACAAGCCGCCCATCAGAGAATCACCACAAAAGTTGCCATCACCGCCATCATCAAATAGCGCGGCTGTTCGAGAAGATTTTCAACAATCCGCAGGTAATTGCCCGCCCGCTGCAGCAATTGCTCCGCCGCGCCACCCCGACCACGCAGCAGCAGACGATTTTCCAGCCGCTCCAGAATTTCCGACACACTGGCCAGCGCTCGACCGGGCAGACCATCAGCCATGACCAGCGGGCGCTCGACATGCACCGGTTTGCCACGTCCTGGATCGCCGAGCAGACGGTCAATGAAGTTTTCTTCCAAACCACGGGCATCCTGCGCAAACGACATAGTGGGCTTGACCAGCAAATCAGCAGCCAGCTTATCGAGCCAGAAACGCTGCAAGGCGGCGGTATAGAGCCACTGGCGTTGGCGCAACCAGGCTGGCGCCGGAGCCGGACGACCACGGGTCAAGCTCAGCCAGGAGGGCGCCAGCAAAAACTGCCAGGCCCGCCAGGCGGCATGCAGACCAAGATGCACGGTAGCCAGTGTCGTCCAGCCCAGGCCGATGGCAACGATCATCAAGGACACCTGAAAAACCGTGGCGAAAATCAGCGCCGATTTGACATCGGTCTGCACCAAACCGCACAGCCACGCATAGATTGCAGTCAAGACACCGACCACCACCAGCGCCAGCATGACATCTGGCACTTGGGCGAGTAGCGGCGACAGACGCAGCAATAAATAAACGCCGGCATGGACCATGACAGCACCGTAGAAAATCGCTGATGACGGCGTTGGCCCTTCCAGCGCACGACTTATCCACGGCGTAAAGGGCAGTTGCGCCGATTTGGCCAGCGCGGCAACCACAAAACCAAGGACCAGCAAACGGGCGTTGACCAGCGTCAACACGCCCGACTGATTGATCGCCTGCCAATCAAAACTGCCCAACCAACTGGCTGACAAACCCAATGCGAGCAGGAAGCCGGCATCGCCACCGCGATTGGTGACAAAGGCAAAGAGCGCGTTGCCGGTCGCCACCGGGCGTTGCCAGGCGTAGCCAATGAGCAGGAAGGAAGACATGCCGCACATTTCCCAACCGACGAAGGCGAGCAGACCGTTACCAGCCAGCAGCACAAGCTGAATGCCGGCGAGAAAGAAAGACAGGATGATGAAGAAACGATGAAAACCCGCCTCGCGATGCAGGTAATTGGCCGAAAAGCGCATCACCAGCCAGCCGATCAGCGCGACCAGGGTAGCCAGACTGAGTGAAAGCTCATCCATCAGATAGGAAAAACTGCCTTGCCAGTTGCTGCCGGAGAACCAGTAGGCGACAACGCGATGCCCAGGCACTTCGTCCAGCACGGCCAGCAGATCCAGCGCCAGCAAAAGCAACAGGCCGCCAAATGCAGCCAGCGAAGCAAGCCGCGCGGTCAGCGGTTCGGCGGCATCACCCGTCGCCCGGCCCAGCAGTACCCGCAAGCCGGTGATGCTCAGCGCCAGCAGGGGCAAGCCCGGCACCAGCCAAACCCAGTCGGGAAGATGGCGCAGTATTTCCACCATCATGCCGCCCCCAACAACATGGCCGGGGCCAGTGGTTCACTGCTGCCGGCAAACCAGTCACGCGAACGCGCCACCTGCGGCAACACAGCAGGGCCGGACCACGGCAACCAGCCGCGGCGCGGGCAATATTGTTGAATTGTTACGGTCAACGGGTCTTTTGCCGCCAAAATTATCCAGGCATTACCGATCAGCTCTTGCAAAGCCGGCTGGCGCGCAAGGATTTCGCTGAGCACAGCGGGCGTTTGCTCGACAACGACCAGCAGGCGCATCGGCTCGTGAATTTCAACCATCTGCCAGGGCAGACCGGTGCGCAGATCGGAATCCGCCCCCTCCATGACGCCAAACAGGCCGGTGATGTTGTGCGTAATCTTCGAGCCGCAGCCAAAGCGCTCGTTATCGACCGTTGAAAAATAGTATTCGAGGGCGATACCGGCGCCAACCGGGCCGGCGGCGAGCAAGATGTTCTCGACAATCTGCCCGCTCAAATCAGCCAGCGGATCGTAGGAAATCAGGAAAACCCGGCGATCCAGAAAGAGGCCGCGACTCATCGCCCGCCGCCCGATAAAGGCGGCAGCATTGGTCGCATGACCCAGTTCTGGCCGCGCCTGCGAAATGTCGTTGGCGCGCCCGCGCACATGCTCAAACCCTTGCCAGGGCGAAGGCCCCGGCGGTGCCGAAGCGAGACGGCGGCAGCGCTCGGCGGCATGGGCGCGGCAGGCATCTGCCAGTTGCCCGACCAGCGTATTGAGCGCCATTTCAAATTCGGCAGGAACAAGGTCGAGGTCATACCACTCAATGCTGTCGTCGCACGTGTTGTGCTCGGCGGCGATGAACCAGCACGCCGCAGGAATTTCCAGCCCGCGCGCCAACAACCCGGTACGCACCTCGGGGCGATTGGCCATCGCCGCGAAAACCCGGCCATTCGGGCCACCGTGGCGACCGGAGCAGGCGCCACAATCGTAGGCCGAGAGATGCGGGTTATTGCGACTGCCTGAGCCGTGCCCAAAAAAGAGAACCAGCGGGGCGAAATTTTGCGTCAGGCCGATGCTGCGCAGGAAGTTCTCAACGCGGTCAACTTGCTCTTGGTCATCAAAACCATCACGCGGTGCATCAGCGCTCGCCGGGACGGCGGCAGTCTCGGCGGTCAGCTGCAAACGGGTAGCAACAGGACGTTCATATTGAACACGCCAGCGCCGCACTGCATCACCGATCCAGGCCGGAGCCACGGTATTGAACAGCAGTGCCAGCAAAGCCGCTGGTGCGGCCAGTGCAGTCAGCACGGGGGCCGCCAGAATGCCATTGCGGGTTCCCTGATAAAGGCGTTCGCGCCACAGCAAGCGGTTTTCGTGACGTTGCGCGTGCTGCTCGCCGAGCGCTGCATCACGCGCCTTCTCGCGCACCAGATGTTCGGGACGGACAACAACCGGGCAGAGTGCGGTTCGCGTCGGATCATCCAAGCCCTGCCAGTACATCGCAACACCATAAAATCCCGCCGCGCCGTAAGTGACAACCGTCGGCGCGATTTCTTCAAGATGACGCCTTGTGCCTTCTTCGCGATCATCCATGCACATAATCACTTGCGCCGAGACTGAACTGGGCGTTGGGTGTCGGCCATGATTGGCGCTCAGCGCACTGAACAGTTCTTCGCGATAGTGGCGTTCGTAGGCCTGCAACCAGAGTTGTCCGCGCACCAGAGGATCAAGGCTGGCGGCGATTTCCAGCAGGTTTTGCGCATCTTCAGTCGTCAATGTAGCGGCTTCGCCCTCAGTGAATTCGAGGCCACGCAGCAATTCGTAAAGCGCAACGGCGCGTTGCCGAGCGTCGGATACGCACTGTTGCTGCCAGATTTCTTCAGCCAGCAACTGCCAGTCGTCATCCACTGCCAAAATACCCTCGCCCGCCACCAGCAAATGGGTGGCGCGGTGCTGCAGGTCTTCGCTCAACGGTACGCCCTGCAAGGCATCGCGGACATGGAATTCGGCCAAGTTGGCAGCGAAATAGCCGCGTAATTCGTCGAATTCCATCGGTGCCCCCGTCAGGCGACGGGTCAGGTCTTCGCACAACAGACGTTCGAGCAGAACGCGCACGGCAAGATAGTCGAGCATATCCACTGGCGTACCATCGCCGCGTGCCGGATTTTGGTCGCGCCAAAGGAACATACCGGACCAGCCCGGCAGTTCAAGCGCCAGACGCTCGAGATAACCCGGCCATAAATCCTCATCCGGAATCAGCCGCGCCAGCTCATCGACCAGCACATCAACCGGATCAGCCGACAGATAGGCTATTTCGTCATGAATGCCGGGCAACTCATCAAGCTCCCACGCCACATCGAGACCGGCACTGGCTCGCCATGCAGCAAAAAAACCCTCTACCTGCGCCGGATTGCGCCAGGCCGCGACACCCAAATCCAGATGCGCTGCCATGTGGCGCTGCAAAATAGTACGCACCCGTTCCAGCACATCCTCGCCAGTCAGATGTTCGAGCAGGCTGCGCAGCGTCCATTCATTTCCCACCCGGGCACAGAGCGCAATCCAGTTCTGCATGGCGCTTTCCTGCCAGATTCCGGCAGGAACCTCATCTGTTGCGGTCAACTCGCGACAACGGCCAAAAATTTTATCGCGAGCCAATAGCCCTTCGCGCTCATTCCAGTCCAGTCGCCGCTCACCCTGCGCGGTCGGCATCAGCAGACTGGCGAGCAGTACATCACGCCGCGTTAAAGCACGCAGGACGGACGCATCAAGCCCTTCAATGGCTGAATCGGCAAAAGCCTCGCGCAAATCCGCCGGCGAAATTCGCCCCGCCGCATAGGCCGCCTGAAAGCGCGCCTCCGGCCAGTAGGTCGCCGCACCAGTCAGACGGTGAGCAGCCGCCAGTGCTTCAGGGAAAGGCAAGTGCTGAAAGCCATGCAGGGTGTTGTGATGCACGAAATCGCGGATCGGCGCCTGCGCCGGCAAGACATGCGTCAAGTGCTCGACCCAGTGTTGCAGCCGTTGGCGTATGGGCAGATCGTTGTCGGCAGATTCCATCTCAGGCTCCGAACAATCCGGCGATGCGCCCGACACTGCCGGCAATCAGATCAAGCAAGGGCGCCGGCCAGACGCCCAGCACGACAATCGCTAGCGCCAGAATCGCTGCCGCCGACGTTTCAGTGCGCGTCATGTCGCTTATGGTCATCGCCTCGCCCTTGCCGCAAAGCCGGCCGATCACCCGTAAGCCGTAGGCTGCGCCGATCAGCATGCCCAGGCAAACGATCAACACCCAGCCGCCCCAACGCCCGAAGCCACCGACCAAAACGTGCAGTTCGGCAATAAAACCGGCGCTACCCGGCAAACCAATGGCGGCAAGTAGGCCAAAGGCAATGAAAAAGGCAAAGCGCGGTGCGCGGCCGAGCAGCGAACCGTAGTCGGCCAGATCGCGACTATGGGTGCGTTGGTAAAGCAGGCCAACAATCAAAAACAAGGTTGCCGCGGTCAGGCCATGTGCGACCATTTGCATCACAGCACCGGTCATGCCCGTCACGTTAAGCGTGGCGATGCCAAGCAAGACGACGCCCATGTGCGAAATAGAGGAATAGGCGACCATCGCCTTCAGATCCTGCTGACGCCAGGCGAGGATGCCGCCGTAAAGGAGACTAATCATGGCGATCACCATTAACCAGTCCTGCGCTGCCAACAAGGCTGCCGGCAGCGTTTCGGCAGCGCGAATCAGGCCGTAGGCGCCCATTTTGAGCAGCACGCCAGAAAGCAGAATCGACACCGGGCTGGGCGCCTCGACGTGCGCCAGCGGCAGCCAGCCGTGCAAAGGAAAAACCGGCATCTTGACTCCGAAACCAAGGAACAAGCCGGCGAAGATCAGCAACTGGGTATTTAACGGCAGTTCGCGCCCACCCGCCGCCATGTCGCCCATCGCAAAGCTGTGACCGGGTGCCGCGTCATACAGAAAGAGCAGGGCAACCAGCATGAAAACCGAGCCGCCCAGCGTGTAAAGGAAAAAATTAAGCGCCGCACGCTGCCGGTTAAGGCCACCCAAGCGATCAATGAGGAAAAACAGCGGAAGCAAGGTAGCTTCCCAGAATACGTAGAACAAAGGCCAGGCGCGTGCGGTGAACACCCCGAACATTGCCGACTCAAGGAGCAGGATCAGGGTGAAATAGAGTCGCCGGCCATCCTCCATGCGCCGCGACATCAGCACAGCGATCATCGTCAGCAGTGCGGTCAACAGCAACATGGCCAGTGAAATACCGTCGATACCCAACGCGAAATACGAGCCTAGGCGCACATTCCACGGCCGGCTTTCGTGCATCTGAATCGCCGGGCCGAGCGGATCGAAATGGGCGGCCAGCCAGAACGAATAGCCCAGCGCCGCCAACGCAAAAAGCAAGGCCAGACGCCACAGCCAGCCAGCAAAACGGCCAGGCAAAATGGCAACCAGCCCGGCACCCAGCACTGGCATGAAGACCAGTACCTTCAGCACATCCCCGCCCCTCGCTCATTGGCTGCTGCCATGATTTTTTTCATATCGACATTATGCCAGCGCTGCCCGTCATAGCGCCAAGAGGGGACGGCAGGCAAGAACTTCAACGATTCGGGTGCGACATCATGTCGCAGGGGCAACCGCTCTTCAGCCGCTACAATCCAACCCTCGCAAACCCATGATTCATAACAATTTTTGACAAAAATCAAATCACAAAATAAGTGAATTCTTACGTTTTGACTGCCTCCCCACCTTTCTCCATTCTCAATGAGACCCAGGCACCAGATGAGCTGCCCGCGTTTCATCTGGCAACACCCGCGCCCACACCAGTTGAGCGCCTGCTGACCTGGGGCCTGGCGATCCTGGTGCATGTCCTGCTGCTTTACGCCGTGCTTTATGTCTCGGTCAAAAATAATCTGATTCAGTTGCCACCCAACATCAGCGCCCGCCTGCTGCCGCTTGCCGAAGAAAAGAAGGTCGAGCCGCCGAAACCGCTGCCGCCACCCCCCAAACCTGTACCGCAGGTGCGGCGTCCGCAAGTTCAGCCGCAACCTGTATTGGCTGTGGCCAGCACGGCCAATACCACCAGCAGTTTTGTTGTCGCACCACAACCGCCAGCACCGCCGCCGCAACCCGTCGCCGCCGCCCCCGCGCCGCCAGCCCCGCTGGTTGCCGCGCGATTTGACGCTGACTATCTGCACAACCCGAAGCCGGTCTACCCACCACTTTCACGCCGTCAGGGCGAAGAAGGCAAGGTTTTGCTGAAAGTCCGGGTCAGCGCCAAAGGTGATGCACTGGATGTCGCTATCTCCAAATCAAGCGGCTTCCCCCGCCTTGATAGCGCAGCGATTGATGCAGTAAGCCACTGGCGTTTCGTCCCGGCCAAACGCGGTGATGAAACGGTTGATTCTTCGGTGGTCGTTCCGATCACATTTGCACTTGAGTAAGGAAAGGTAATACATGGAATCGCAAATGGGCCTTGCCCACTTCTGGAACCAGGGCGATCTGGTCACCCACACCACCGCCATCATTCTGGCCCTGCTCTCCTTTGCCTCATGGACCGTGATCCTGAGCAAGCTGATGTCGACCTGGCGCGCCTCGCGTTCGCAGGAGAAAGCACTCAACAGCTTCTGGAGCGCCAATTCCTTGCCCGAAGCCCTCGAAGTCCTGCGCCGTGAAGATCCATCCGGCATTTTTGCAGGTCTCGCCCTGACTGGCGCCCACTCAGCCCAGGCGCACCAGCAGAACGCCGCACGGGGGATTGGTGCCGGCGTCAATGCCAGCGAATTTGTCACCCGTTCGATGCGCTCGCACATGGTTCACCCCCAAGCGCGCATTGAGCAGGGGCTGACTTTTCTTGCTTCAGTCGGGTCGACTGCACCCTTCATTGGCCTCTTCGGCACCGTTTGGGGTATCTACCACGCCTTGGTCGGCCTCTCCGGTGCGACGCAGGTGGTGCTCGACAAGGTTGCCGGGCCAGTTGGCGAAGCATTGATCATGACCGCCGCCGGCCTCTTCGTCGCCATTCCCGCCGTCCTCGCCTATAACGCCTTCACCCGCGCCAATCGATTGGTCGCCGTGCAACTCGATGGTTTTGCCCACGACCTGCACGCCTACCTGACGACCGGCGTGCGCGTTGGCGGCAACGTCAATCTGGTCGACATCGCTGCTGCCCGCAGCAGCCGGCAGGCCTGATCATGGCTTTCGGAAGCTTTGACGAAGCTGGCGTGACCCAGCCGATGGCCGAGATCAACACGACGCCGCTGGTCGACGTCATGCTGGTGCTGCTGGTCATTTTCATCATCACCGCGCCCCTCTTCCACCAGGCCGTTCCCATCGATCTGCCGCAAGTCACCGCCACCAAGCTTGATGACAAGCCGGAAGTCATTCAGCTGGCGATTGATGTCGATGGCAAGATTTTCTGGAATGGCGAAGCCATTGAACGCACAGCGCTGGACGCCCGCTTTGCTGCCGCCAGCGCCCGCCAGCCGGAACTCCACCTGCGCGCCGACCGCAAGGTGGTGTACGAAAAAGTAGCCGATGTGATGGCCGCAGCACAACGCGCCAGCATCGTAAAAATTGCCTTTTTAACTGAACCGGCGCGCTAGACGCCGCAGTCATTCCAATCACACCAAACAAAAATTAGGGGTTTTAAAGTGGGAAAAAACAATTTCAGGCTCAAGCGCCTTTCACTGGCCATCATCGCCGTCTTCGCCCAAGCCACGCCAAGCTTTGCTGCCGATCAGAATGAAGACAAGCAACTCGGCGAAATGGTCATCAAGAGCGACAAGCCGGCAGTGCCGGCCAATGTGCCATCAATCACCGAAAGCTTTACCGCCAAACAGGTGGCCGAAAGCGTCAACTCGGTCTCCTCTGCCGGCGTCCTGCAATACCTGCCCAGTGTGCACGTCCGCGAACGCTTCATCGGCGACGTCAATGGCGGCCTCGCCATGCGCATGTATGGTGTCAATTCCAGTGCCGAAACCATTGTCTACGCCGACGGCCTGCTGCTCTCCAACTTCCTGACCAACAGTTGCTGCCCCGGCCCGCGTTGGGGCCTGGTATCGCAACATGCCATCGACCGCGTCGATGTCATGTACGGCCCGTTCTCCGCGCTCTACCCCGGCAACTCGGTAGGCGGCGTTGTTTTGATGACAACCAGCATGCCGAGCAAGCTGGAAGCCCATGTCCAGTTCGACACCTTCGGGGAAAATTTCAAGCTCTACGGTACCGACAAAAACTTTATCGGCAACCACGGCGCAGCAATGGTCGGCAACAAAATCGGCGACTGGTCTTTCTCGATCAGTGCCGACCGCCTGGATAATCGCAGCCACCCCACCGATTTCACGCCAGCCACCGCCAAAACCGGTGCCGCTGCTGCAAAAGGTCAATACACGGTTGTCACAGGGGCGCATTACGATAACGACATTGCCAACAAGCAGCGGGTAACGACTGCATCCATTAGTGCCGACCATAAAGTGAAAGATGATGGCACCTTCAGGCTGGGCTATGATTTTTCTCCATCAACCCGCGCTATCTACACCTTCAATATCTGGCAAAACACCTCAGACAAAAAAGTAGACAGCTATCTGCGCGATAGCGCCGGCAATACCATCTACGGCAGCAGCACTACAGCCGGCCCCTATCGTTACCTGCGTATCGATGGCAAGGACTATTCGGTGAATGCCCCCAGCGTCAGCCATGCCGAGGCGGAATATTTCATGCACGGCCTGACGGTAAAGTCTGATGACGGCGGCGCATTTGCCTGGGAAATGGCTGGCAGCTACTTCACCCAGAGCAAAGACGAGACCCGTGCCTCTTCCGGCAACTTTGGCACCACCTCAAGCGACGACGCAACGGCTGGCACCTTGACCATCCTCGACGGCACCGGCTGGAAAAATCTCGATCTGCGTGGCGAATGGCGCCCCGGCGGCAACAAGAAAAGCGAACATCAAATCAGTTTCGGCTTCCACACCGACACCTACACGACTAAATCCGATCAATACAACCTGAAAACCGGCAACTGGCAAACCAGCAGTCCGGGCGCGCTGAATACCAATTCGCGCGGTGTAACTTCAACTGATGCCATCTATATTCAGGATGCCTGGCAGATTTCTCCTGACTGGAAACTGGTCGTCGGCGGACGGGAAGAACGCTGGGAAGCATCTGATGGCAGCAACTATGCCAACGGAAAAAACACCAGCTATCAAGACAAAACCGTAAGTGCCTTCTCCCCCAAAGCCTCGCTTTCCTACCAGGTTTCTGATGCCTGGGCCTTGCGCGGCTCGTATGGTCGCGGGGTGCGCTTCCCGACAGTCGGCGAGTTGTTCAAGAATGTCGGCATCACCAGGGTTGGTGGCGGCAATCCAACTGCTGCCCAAATTGCCGGATTTCCCTCTCCCTATAACGTCGCTCTGACCAACAACCCTAATCTGAAGCCAGAAACTGCTGACTCATGGGAATTTGCCGTCGAACGCTTCCTGCCCAATGGTTTGTGGCGAACTTCATTATTCGGCGAGGAGAAAAAGGATGCGCTGGTTTCGCAAAGCGACATCACCACCCTTCCTGGTTACAGCATCAGTAGCGTTCAAAATATCGACAAGGTTCGCAGCTACGGGGTTGAAACCTCACTGCAAAGTAATGATCTGTTGATTCGCGGCTTCGATTTAATGGGGAGTATTGGCTATGTCCATACCCGAATCAAGGAAAATGTAGCCAATCCAGGGCTGGAAGGAACCCAATTGCCGCTCATTCCGGTCTGGCGCGCCGCCTTGCTCGGGGTTTACCATCAATCGGACGCACTATCCTATAGCTTGGGTTGGCGTTACAGCGGTAGACAGCACAGCGGCTTGTACGACACCGCCAACAAGCAATATCCTGACCCAAATCCGAATGTTTATGGTGGCCGCAGCAGCTTCAGCATTTTCGATGCCAAAGTACTCTACAAGGTGACCAAACAGTGGTCAGCTTCGCTCGGTATCGACAACATCACCAACGTCAAGTACTACACGCTTTACCCCTACTCACAGCGGACCTTCTTCGCTGGCGTCAAGTTCGACCTTTGATGACTGGAGATGAGATGACAAGATTCAACAACGACAAAGGCGCTCAATACCGGCCCATAGAGTCCACCGGCAGCAAGACACGCCATTTGATCGCGTTGAGTTTTGCACTCATCGCCACAATGACCTGCGGCAGTGCGGCTCAGGCAGCCGACAACATGCCCGCCATGGCCAAAAAGGCGCCACGGCCGGAGCTCGGCTCATCGGCCATTTTTGCCCCGGATGGCAAGCTGCTGGTGGCCGCCAAACAAGGCGAACATGTGATGATTTACCGCAGTGCGGACGAAGGCAAAACCTGGTCGGCACCCGTTGCGGTCAACGCCCAACCCGAGGCCATTTCTGCCGATGGTGAAAATCGGCCAAAGCTTGCCTTTGCTGCCGACGGCGGTTTGCTGGTTTCGTGGACACACCCCTTCCCTAAACCCAATACCGGTTCAGTGCGCCTGGCGCGCGCCGATGATGGCTTGACCTTCACGTCCCCGATAACCGTGCATCAAGACCAGGCGATCATCACGCACCGCTTCGAATCGATGCTCACCACCCCGGACAACAAGGTGATTCTGGCCTGGATCGACAAGCGCGACCTCGAATCCGCCAAAAACAGTAAAACGCCCTATCGCGGCGCCGGCATCTACGCGGCGCTATCAAACGATGGCGGGCGGAGTTTTCAGCCGGAATACAAACTCGCCGACCATTCCTGCGAATGTTGCCGCGTAACCAGCGCCATCGACCATGATGGTGCGCCGCTCTTCATGTGGCGCCATGTTTACGAACCCAACGAACGCGACCATGCGCTGGTCCGTTTAAAGCCGGATGGCGCCCCAGAAACCGTCAAACGTGCCACCTTTGACCGCTGGAAGGTTGATGGCTGCCCACATCATGGGCCATCTCTGGTGGTCGACACACAAGGCGTTCGACATGCGGTCTGGTTTAACCAAAAAGAGGGCGAAGGGCGGGTTCATTACGGTCGACTGCTGGAAAACGCCGAAAATTCCAATGAACTGCGCGTCGAAGGTCAGCGCAAGGTTGGTGGTCCGCGCGCGGCGCATGCCGACATGGCAAGTGCGGCAGGCAAACTGGCCATCGTCTGGAAGGAATTTGATGGCGAGCGCACACAGCTTGGCATGCTGTTCTCAACTGACGGGGGCAAAAGTTTCAATGAAAAAATCCTGACTGCAACGGATGGTGCCTCCGATCAGCCGCGCGTCATTCATCGCCAAGACAAGCTCTTTGCTTTCTGGCGCACCGAAAAAGAAGGTTTTCGCCTGATCGCACTGCCATGACATTTCGCACCTTCCTGCTCCTCACCAGCCTGCTTGCCAGTACGGCACAGGCGTCGGATTTCATTGCCCTGGATCGCCATACTGCACGCCGCATGACTGAAGCCGAGAGCCATCGCCAGCCCACCATTATTGCGCTGTGGTCATCCGACTGCAGCCATTGCAAGAAGAATCTGCAGCTACTCGCCGATCTGCGCAAAGCCAACAAACGCTTGCAGGTCATCACGA